>ERZ1026792.1115-NODE-1115-length-18143-cov-3.212755_pt1 | contig 18143 bp, 11 predicted proteins | sample MGYA00520884_ERZ1026792 | MGnify/ENA primary metagenome ERZ1026792 (study PRJEB33270, sample SAMEA104284473) | anaerobic digester metagenome | biome: Anaerobic digester microbiome; feature: mesophilic sludge digester; material: Anaerobic digester biomass... | reverse complement strand
GCTCCTCACCATCGAACAGGCCGACGGTCGTCATGTGGGGAGGCGTCTTGGGCGCCACGCCTCCACCCATGGCTGAAATTTCGCCTGCGGGCAGGCCGAGCGAGACGTAAGCCAAGTCGCACATCGCCACGTACGTGGCGGCTTCCTCGGTGGTGGTCAGGGTCCGAAGCACGATGCCGTCGGGCAGAGCGGCCGGGGGTAGACGTTGGTCGCAGACCATGCCGGGCATATCCGTCGTGGGCACCATCCCGCGGGCAGCGGCAGCATCGATCAGGTCCTGATCGGCACCCGACCACGTCGTGGTGCCCAGTGACCAGCCTCGGCCCCGCTCGGCGAACCAGCCGTCCAGCCAGTCCATCGTCGCCTTCGTCTCGACATCCAGGATCGAATGCATGTCATCGGCGCGGTCCATCACGCCGAGCACCGCCAGCGCCTCCAGCCCGCCGGAGTGGCGCCAGTCCAGCACGCGCGTGGCCTCGCCGTGGCGCACGTCGACGAGGCGCAGTTGCTCCAGGCGCTTGAGCGCCTCACGCACCGAGGCCATGTTCACCTGCAGGTCGGCGGCGAGGGCGCGCCCAAGGTCATCGGGCGCGGCCGCGTCGCCGCGACGCTCGCGCCGCACGACGTCGGCGCCGTCCAGCGAACCGACGAAGGCGCGCAGGAGCAACCGTCCGGCGCCGCGGACGGCGGGCTCGCGCTGCCGGCGCCGAACGAGTTCATTCCCGAGCGCGTGGCGCTGAAGTCGCCGCAGGACAAGTCCGGGCGGCCCGCGCTGCTGGCCGACGAGCCCGGCTATCGGCTGTGGCACCTGCAGGACGCTGCCTACCCGGTGCCCAAGGCCGCGATCTACCTGCAGCTGCTCTCTGCGGCGGCGAACGACAACGCGCGCGACGCGGCCCTCGCCGCGCTGATGCAGGACCTCCCCGCCGAGGCGCAGGCAGACGCTGCCCGGCGTGTGCCCGGGGACGTGGACCACGCCCACCCGACACTGCCCTAGCTCTACCTCGCTGCCGTGGACGAGCGGAAAATCGGCCTGCAGCTCCCATTCCTCGGCGTCGGCGGGATGGATGCCCACGGGGGCGCCGGTGGCCTTGCGAACCGCATCAAGGGCGCCCACGTGGTCCGGGTGGCCGTGGGTCAACAGAATGCAGCACACCGCATCGACGTCGACGGATTGCAGGACCGTCTCCGGGTCGGCGCCCGGGTCGACGATGGCCACCTGGCCACTGGCCGGGCAGCGGACCAGGTAGCAGTTCATGGGCCAGGGGCCCAGTTCCAGGCGCTCCAATTCCAGGTTCATGCTACCCTCGTTTCCAGCGGTTGGGCTACCTTTAGGATACCATAGACGGGGCGAAACACCAAATCGGCGCGATTGGCGGCTGGTCATGCCGCAAGCGCGTGCCTGTTTGACAACGCAACGGTTCTGGGCTATACTATCCCCCGTCAGTGGCACGGGGGGCTGTAGCTCAGCTGGGAGAGCGCTACAATCGCACTGTAGAGGCCAGGGGTTCGAATCCCCTCAGCTCCACCAGCCGGTTTCTTGACAGGCGAATAGGCATTACGTGGGGCTGTAGCGCAGCTGGGAGCGCGTCTCAATGGCATTGAGAAGGTCAGGGGTTCGAGTCCCCTCAGCTCCACCAAACAGTCAGGTGGAACCCCCTTTGCTTCCGGCGAAGGGGGTTTTTCTTGCACGAGGTGTCCGCCGGGAAGGCGGGCAACCCGGCACGTCTCGGATTTATAACGCTTCGAGGTGGATATGCTCAAGTCCTACCAGATCCCGGTCGCGACGCTACTTGTGGCGCTGCTGGTGGGGTGCGCCGGGCCAACGCCAACGAGTGTTCCGCAGCCCGAGAACACTCCCGCCGGCCCCTTGACCGTGAGCCTGAGCATCGACGCCGTGCCCGGCACCGCAGGCACCACCGAGATGACGCTCACCTTCGCGAACCACGACCAGGAAGCCGTCTATTTGCCCATCTGCGGGCCGTGGGAGATCTTTCGCGACGAGGACCCGGAGCGGCCGTCGTGGTTCCTGGCTTGCGAGATTGATTACCTGGGCCATCGCGTCCCGGCGGGCGCTACCTGGCGTGACCGGCTCGTGGTCAAGTTGGAGCCAGGCACCTACCACGCCCGGACCCAGGTCTATGGCGACTGCACCCTGGGCGCACCCAAGGAGTACAGTCCCAGGGAGATCGATTACGGCGCTTTCGACGATTGCGCCCTGCGGCAGGAAGCCGTGTCGCCGGCCTTCGAGGTGCAATGAAAGCGGAGGGCCCAGGCACACCTCCGCTCGTGAAGGGAAGGAAGAGATGGACAAGACGATCGAGACCAACCACGGCCCACTCCACGCCCGGGTAGAGGGGAAGGGACCGGCGATTGTGCTGGCCCACGGTTATCACCCCGATAACTCGTGGCAGGTGTGGGAGAACAACCTGGCCGCACTCTCGGAGGCCGGATACCGTGTCTATGCCCTGGACCTCATCGGTTACGGCGCATCGAGCGGGGAGCGGCTCGGGCAGCAACAGCAGGCCGAAGCGATGCTGGATGTCGTGGAGGCCGAGGGGCTGGCGCCGGCCACGCTGGGCGGCGTCTCTTGGGGCGGCATGGTTGCCCTCGAGGCAGCCCTGGCCCGCCCCGCCGCGGTAGCCCGCCTCGTCCTGGTGGACAGCGCCGGCGTTGGGTTTTATAGCGAGGAGCAGATGGAGAGCATCTCCTGCCCCACTCTCGTCGTGTGGGGTGAGGACGACACGGTTCTATCCCTGTCCAACGCCGCCTGGTTCGGAGCCACGATTCCAGGCAGCCGCGTGGAGATCATAGCCGGGGTCACCGACCAGGAGGGCGTGCCGGAGTGGGGTGGGCACCATCCCATGCGCTTCAAACCCCAGGAGTTCAATCAAATCCTCCTCGACTTCTTGCGCTCTACGTAAGCCCGGTATCCCTGGCCACGGACCTGGTCACCGATTCGCCCCGGGGGGACCGGCACCTGGGGAATTGACGATTCCTTCGTTGCCGTGTATAATGCCTCGCGGCCCAAATGCAGTCGGCAGATAGACGAGGAGAAGAAGAAAAACGTGGCTGATAAATATATTCCCCAGGAGATCGAGCCCCGCTGGCAGGCCCGTTGGGAGGCAGACGGGCTGTATCGCTCGGTCATCGATCCCGATAAATCCAAGTACTATGCCCTGACCATGCTGCCGTACCCCAGCGGCGATCTTCACATCGGCCATTGGTATGCCATGGCGCCTTCCGACGCCCGGGCGCGTTTCGTGCGCATGCAGGGTTACAACGTATTGTTCCCCATAGGATTTGACGCCTTTGGCCTGCCTGCCGAGAATGCGGCCATAAACCACGGCGTCCATCCCCACACGTGGACCATGGCCAACATCGAGCGAATGCGAAAGCAACTGCGTAGCATGGGCACGATGTTCGACTGGGAGAGGGAGGCCGTTTCCTGCCTGCCCGGATATTATCGCTGGACGCAGTGGTTCTTTCGAAAGTTTTACGACGCCGGGATCGCGTACAAGGACACGGCCCCGGTGGACTTTTGCCCGAATTGCAACACGACCCTGGCCCGCGAGCAGGTGTGGGGCGAGGACCGGCATTGCGAGCGATGCGGCACCCCGGTCATTGTCAAGGACCTGGAGCAATGGTTTTTTCGCATCACCAAGTACGCCGACGAGCTCCTCGACTTTCAGAAGATCGACTGGCCCGAGCGCGTGGAGGCCATGCAGGCCAACTGGATCGGGCGCAGCGAGGGCGCCGACGTCGCTTTTCGCTCTGAAGCGGGCGACGAGATCGTCGTCTTTACCACCCGGCCGGACACGCTCTGGGGAGCGACTTTCATGGTGCTGGCACCCGAGCATCCCCTCGTGGCACGCCTGACAGCGCCCGACCGGCAGGCCGAGGTCGCAGCCTACATACAGCAGGCGGGCCGCCAGACCGAGATCGAACGCCTGAGCACAGAAAAAGAAAAGACGGGCGTGTTTATCGGCGCCCATGCCATCAACCCCGTCAACGGCCGGCGTATCCCCATCTGGATCGCCGATTACGTCATGATGGGTTATGGCACAGGGGCGATTATGGCTGTGCCGGCCCACGACGAGCGCGATTTCGAGTTCGCCCTGAAGTTCGGCCTGGCCATCATCCCCGTCATCGACAGGCCCGACGGCGCGACGCGCAGCACCATCCCGGTCAGCTCCGTGGACGAGGGCCTGGCAAGCACCCTGGCCCAGGCAGGCATCTGTTTCGAGGAGCGGGACGGGCAATACAACGTGTCCATGCATGCCGACGACGCCGACCGCTACGCGACCCTGCTCCGCGAGCACCTGCGGCCCGGAGCGTGGGGCGAGGTCGTCGGCGGCCGCTGGCTGTTCGTCTTTGCCGACGAGATCCTCGAGCTGGACTCGGTGGAGGCCGACCAGGCCATCCTGGCCCGCTGCCAGGCCCTGGAGCCCGCGGCCCGGAGTTACCAGACAGCCATGGAGCTGCTGTGGAGCAGGCCCTACTACCGCGACGGGCTCTTTCACGCCGAATACGGGACCATGATCCACTCGGAAGAGTTCAGCGGCACGCCGGGCGACGTGGCCAAGGCACGCGTCACCGAGTGGCTGGAAGAAACAGGGCGGGGCCATTATCGGATCAACTACCGGCTGCACGATTGGCTCATCAGCCGCCAGCGGTATTGGGGAGCGCCAATTCCCATCGTCTACTGCCCGGATTGCGGCACGGTGCCGGTTCCTTACGAGGAGCTGCCCGTTTTGCTGCCCGAAGACGCCGTCATCCCGCCCTCGGGCGAGAACGCGCTAAAATTCCACGAGGGTTTCTTGCGGACCACTTGCCCGCAGTGCGGCGGGCCGGCAACGCGAGAGACCGACACCATGGACACCTTCATGTGCTCGTCGTGGTACCAATACGCCTACCTGAGCCCCTACTACCGCGAAGACGAGCCGGCGCACGCCGATTCCATGCCCTTCGATCCCGCGGAGGCTGAATACTGGCTGCCCGTGGATCTCTACACCGGCGGGATCGAGCATGCCACGATGCACCTCATTTATACCCGTTTTTTCACCAAGGTCATGCGCGACCTGGGGATCGTCGATCTGGACGAGCCGATGACCCGGCTTTGCAATCAGGGCATCATCCTCGGCGAGGACGGGGAAAAGATGTCCAAGAGCCGGGGCAATGTCATCGCGCCGGACTCGCTGGTCGCCCGCTACGGGGCCGACACGGTGCGCGGCTACCTGATGTTCGGCTGGCGCTGGGACCAGGGTGGGCCGTGGGACTCCAAGGGCATCGAGGGCCTGACTCGCTTCTTGAACCGGGTGTGGGACAACATCCTGGAGCCTGGGCCCGGCCGCGAAGGCTCTCCCGACGACGACAAGTTGCGCGCCCTGCGTCGCAAGGTACACCAGGCCATCCGGCGCGGCACGGAAGACATGCAGAGCTTTGGCTTTAACACCTACATCGCCAACCTGATGGAGCTGAACAACGCCATGCTCAAGGCCAAAGAAGCGGGCCTGTACGGCACGGAGGCCTGGAGTGAGGCGGTGGAGGCACTGCTGCTGATGCTGGCGCCCGCTTGCCCGCACATCGCCGAGGAGCTGTGGACCCGCACCGGGCGCCCCTACTCCATTCACGCCCAGGCCTGGCCCCAGTGGGACGAGGCGGTCGCCGCCGAGGAAACCGTCACCATCCCGGTCCAGGTCAACGGCAAGGTGCGGGACCGCATCCAGGTGCCCGTGGACGTAGACCAGGAAACGATGCGGAGCCTGGCGCTGCAAACCGAAGGAGCAAAGAGACATCTCGAAGGCAAGACCATCGTCCAGGTGGTAGTTGTTCCAGGACGCCTGGTCAACATCGTCGTAAAATAAACCAATGGCCCGGTGGCATTTTCCCGGATGCCGGCCACCGGGCTGTTGCACTCCCATTCTGGATGCGGTATAATATCCTTCAGGCCGAACCGCAGGCGCCTTCACCGGGAGAAGGATGATGTCAAACTGGATTGGCACAAATAGAGCGTTTCTGCGCCTTATCCTGGACGCCACCCTCACGGCCCTGGCATTGTTCCTGGGCGGTGTTATCAGTTCGGCTCTGGCAGGGCCGCAAGGGGCTCCCGCACCTGGCCTGCCTGCCGCGGTCTTTTTGCTGGCAGTCGCCACCTGGACCGTGACGGCCTTGCTGCTCTCCATCTACGAATCGCACGATCAGCCGGCCGTAGACGAGGCGCAGGCAATCGTGGTTGGCACGGCAGTCACGACCATTATCCTGGCGGCGGCGCTGTTCTTCCTGCTACCAGGGGCCTCGCGGCTCTCCATCCTGTTCTTTTTTGGCATGCAACTCCTGTTCCTCATCGGCTCGCGGCTGATCCTCCGGCTGGCATTGACAGTGCTCCATCTGCCACACTACATGCAGCGCCGGGTTCTGATCCTGGGTGCGGGCCCCATCGGCCGCGACATGGCGCACATGCTCGAGCGCCATCGCTGGACGGGCCTGGAGCTGGTGGGTTTTTTGGACGACGGGCTGCCGCCAGGCGCAGAGGTAGAAGGTTATCCCGTCCTGGGCTCGGTGCGCGACATGGAAGACCAGGTCCACAGCCGGCAGATCCAGGAAGTCGTCGTCACCCTGCCCATAGCGACCTACGACGGCTTTTTCCGGCTGCTGACAGACCTCCAGTCGCTCCCGGCCAAGGTACGCATCGTGCCCGACCACCTCAAGTCGTTCTTGTTCCGCACCAGGCTGGAGGAGTTTGCCAGCGTGCCGGTGATCACTCTGCAAAAGGCGGGCCTTACTCGCTTTGAGCGGCGGGTCAAGCGCGTTTTTGACTTGATCCTCTCGTGCGCCATGATGCCGGTGGCTGCGCCCCTTCTGGCCGTCATAGCACTCGCCATTCGCCTGGACTCGCCCGGCTCGGTACTCTACCGGCAGTCACGAGTGGGCGAAAATGGCAAGCTCTTCTCGATGGTCAAGTTCCGCTCCATGATCCAGGGTGCCGAGGAAACCGAGACGGAACCGCTCGCCTTTTCCGAGAAGGGTGAGCCTATCTACAAAGTGCCGGGGGACCTGCGGATTACCCGGGTGGGAAGGCTGCTGCGCCGGACCAGCATGGACGAGTTGCCACAGTTATGGAACGTTCTGAAGGGCGATATGAGCCTGGTGGGGCCCCGGCCGGAGCTGCCGTGGATCGTCGAGCAATACGAGCCCTGGCAGCGGCAGCGGTTCGTCGTTCCCCAGGGCCTCACGGGATGGTGGCAGGTGAACGGCCGCAGCGACAAGCCCATGCACCTGCACACCGAGGAAGACATCTTTTACATCCAGAATTATTCCTTCTTCCTCGACGTTCGCATCCTCTGGAAAACGCTGGGAGCAGTGATCAAGGGCCGCGGGGCGTACTGAGGTGAGCTGTGCCAGCCGTTGCTTCTTGAGCCCAGGACCACCCGGCGGGTCGTCCCACGGCGAGCCCAGGACCACCTGGCGTGTTGTCCCACGGCTAGCCCAGGACAACCCGCCAGGTGGTCTCACGGCGTTACTTTCTAAGCACCAGGTAGATGGGACTGAAGCCCACGTTGACCTGATAGTACGGACTCACGGCAACGGGCGTCAGCGCCGTGCCGTCGCGATCGTAGGCAGCCACGAAGGCCGACTGGGGCACGCTAATGGTGTCCGCGTTATAATCGAGCGACCAGGCGACGTGCACACGATCCCTTGCCCTCACAAAGCTATAAGCCTCAACGTCCGAACCATAAGCGACGGGCCCTTCGTAAACGCTGCGATTGAGCTGAATGGCAAGCTGCTGATAGGCCCAGTACACCGGCCGGGGGACGCCGGTTTCGTCCAGGAGGCCAGTGCTTCGCCAACCCTGTTCGTTCAAGCTGTACCAGACAAAGCCGATGACATCCTCGCTGCGGGCGCGGGAAAAGGTACGAACGAGATAATCGGCCTGTGCCTGAAAGAACGCGGCGGGAGGTGGGTTGCAGCTATACCAGTCGGGGTTGCAACCCAAGGCCGTCTCGTTCAAGAGCAGGGGTTTCGAAATGCCAAAAGAAGCCATGACCTCGCGCAGGAAGCGTGCCTTGCCCACCGTCCAGCCACCCCAGGGTTGCCAGAGGTGAGCCGCCAGGTCGGCATCCCCCGTCTCGCCGGTGTAGGAAGGATAGGCGTGATATGCCACAATGTCCAGGTGGGGGCCACCCCCGGCCAGGAGAATGCCTTCCAGAAAGCGATGAGGACTGCCCTGGGTGGGCGAGGAGACCGGCCGGTCGAGCAAGAGACCGCCGTTGATGACCTGGGCATGGGAATCCGCCGCCTTGATAGCCGGCGAAACCACTTTCAGCATTTCGCCGTAATGGCGTCCGCCGTAGTAGGGATCGTTGATATCACCCCAGCAGCCAAAGACTTGATCGGTGGGCACCAGGATGGGGTCGACGTCGGGCTCGTTGCCCAGTTCCCAGTGATGGACGTTGAACTGGGGCTGGCTATAGCGTGTGACCAGCGCCGACATGAAATCGGCAAAGGCCTGGAACTTGTCGGCGCGGACGGCGCCACAATCGGTGGCAAAGGGCTGGTTGATGGTAGCCCACCTGGGGCTGTGATGGACGATCACCATGGGCGTGAAACCCGCCTCCCGCGCGGCCACGAGTTCGGCCTCCAGCGTGCTCAACACCGACCAGTCGTAGGGGTCCCCTTCGTTTGGCTGGACGGCGCGCCAACTTACACGGTGCAACCGGATCCAGCTCAAGCCCAGATTATCGGCGTGCTGTGTATAGGTCTGCACCAACGTGGGCGCCTTGAGCCACTCTACGCCAAAGGGTCGCGGGTAGCCAGAGTCAAAGGAAACGCTGGGCAAATATAAGCGGTACGCTTCGGCCTGCGCAGATGCTTGGCCAGGGAGCGGCCCCGGCACCAGGAGTACGGACAGCAGGATGGTGAGCATCAAAAGGAGCCACGTGGACGGCAGCCGGCGGTGGCGATTAGACTTCATTTCAGGCACCTCCTCGGAGCATGGCGGACATTCTAGCACAGAGGCCCAGGGGTGTCAAATGCTGGATGGAAATGTAGCATCGCCGCACAGAGGAGCAGTACCCGCCCCCTCGCGGGTCAGGCCGACACGACAGCGGCTGTCTGCTTCCCTGCCGGTGATGTTGGCGATGATGCTCCTGGCCGACGCCTGCATAGGTCCCCTGATCGGAAAGACCAGGGCCGCCTCGCCTCGCGCAGACGACAGCGTTCCGACCGTGCTGGGCGGCAAGCCCATCTGGGCTTCGGGTGAGACAGGTGCGGGAGCCGTAGCGCTCTTCCGCCAGACCTTCAATCTGCCCGCGGGCCTGGCCGACGTGCAACTCTCCATCATTGCCGATACGCGCTATGAGGTGTGGCTGGATGGCCACTGGCTGGGTCGCGGACCGGCAAGATTTTCCCGGGTGCGGCAGGAGTTTGACAACCTGGCCGTGGGCGACCTTTCCCCTGGCTCGCACCTCCTGGCCATCCTCGTTCAGTATGCGCCCAACGTGCGCCGCTCCGAATCGCTGCGCCCCGCCCTGCAGGCAAGCGCCCGGGGATGGACCGGCACGTGCTGGCAGACGGTGGTTGCCACTGCGGCCGAGTGGAAAGCCACCCTCTCGCCCGCCTGGGACCGCGAGGCAGCCCTGATCTCGGAGCTGGGGCTCATCGGCCCCATGGAGCTCCTGGACCTAAGGGAGCTGCCGGCCGGATGGCTGGAGCCGTGCTTTGACGATAGCTCCTGGCCCACCGCCATCGAGATCACACCGACGCCTTTTCCGGCCCTCACACCCCGCACAATCCCTCAACTGCACGAGACGCCGCGCCTGCCCACCGGAGTGATCGAGAGCGGGCTCCTGTCGCCGGGCTGGCAACTCATCGAGCTGGAGGCGCCCGCCGATACCACCAGTGTCACCTACAGCCTGGCAGTTACTGCCACTACCAGGCCGACCCTACTGCGGGTCGAGGCACTGGATGCGGGACCGCTCGCGCTGGATGGTGGGCCGCCCCTGACCTGGCGTGCCCTGAACGAGCCACGCCGTCCCGACGTGCTTCGGGCAGAAGCCTGGCTCTCGCCAGGGCCGCACAGATTAGAGATTGCGGTGCCGGGCGACGCCGCCTTTTCAACGCATCTGCCAGAGGCCCAGGCAAGCGACGCGGGCCATGTTCCTTACCCGGCCGGTTCAACGGCGATGGGTGGGCGGGTGGTGGCCATCGAAGAGGGGGGCCTGGAAATCTCGGCGGCTATCGGCATCCAGGCCAGCCATGATCCGGGACGACGGACTTTGCTGGCCAATCCCCTACCCGGTGGCAATACGGCCCCGCAGATCAGCCTGGAAGAGGTAGGTGCCCAGGTGTACCTGCCCCCCGGCAGCGCACCTCGCTACCTGGTCCTCGACTTTGGCCGCACCCTCCATGGCAGGGTCGCGGTGGAGGCAGAAGGACCGGCGGGCACGGTGATCGACGCCGGATGGGACGAGCGCCTGACGGAGGGACGGCCCTTGCCCAACCCAGGCTCACTGGTCTCGAACTTGTGGAGCCAGGTCGACTCCTGGATCCTGGACGGCACCCGGCGTTCATTGACGACTATAGATGCTCGGGCAGGGAGATATCTGCTTCTCCAGGTGTGGGGGCCCGGCCCGGTCCAACTGCACGGTGTGCACGTGCAGGAAGAGCTCTACCCGGTGGAGCAGGTTGGCACCTTTGCCTCTTCGGATCCACTGCTAGATACCATCTGGCAAATGGGCGTGGACACCGTTCAGGTCAACATGACGGATGCCTACACGGACACGCCCTGGAGGGAGCGGGGTCAGTGGTGGGGTGATGCCATGATTGCCTACCACGCGAACCGCGTTGCGTTTGGGGATCTGGCCCTGCTGCTCCGTGGTCTGCGCCAGTTGGCCGATGCCGTCGACGAGGACGGGCGCCCACCCGGCTTTGCGCCGAATTGGCCCGGCGGGCAGATGCTGGATTTCGGCATGTTGTGGATCGAGGGACTTTACCTCTACTGGACGCAAAGCCAGGACCTTGAGGTGGTGGCAGAACTGTATCCGGCGGCGCAAAGGCTTGTTGGCTTCTTGGAAAGCTACGAGGATGCATCGGGGCTAATGAACGTGCCGCCTGCCCATTGGTCCGAGTCGGCCCTCGTCGACTGGTCGGCCTGGAGCAGCAGGAGCGGGGAGTCCACGGCCCTGAATGCCCAGTACTCGGCAGTGCTATGGCAGATGGGCGAGATGGCCCAGGCGCTGGGAAACGAGGCCGGGGCTCAGCACTATCATGACAGGAGCGCTGCGGTACGGCAAAGGATCAACGACGTCCTCTACCTGCCTGTGGAGGGCTGCTACGCCACCAGCCGCGTGGACGGAGTGCTGGTCGAGCCCACGCTACATGCCCAGGCGTGGGCTCTGCGCTACGACGTGGTGCCTCCGGAGCGACGTGCCTGCACGGTTGCTGCCCTGAGCCGGCAGATCGTGCCCTTTTTTAGCCCTGAGGGATTTTCGGCCAGTGAGCCCCTCGGGATGTTTCACGTGTTGGAGGGGCTGGCGGCGGGCGGGGCAACAACGGCTGCGCTGGCCGTCATCCGCGAGCGATACGGCGCGATGCTGGCCCTGGGAGCCACTACGTGGTGGGAGTTGTACACGCCGCGACAGACCCGTGGGAACAGCCTGTCCCATGCGTGGGGTGCATCACCCACCTGGTTCCTATCCAGCCACGTCCTGGGAGGCATGGTCCTGGGCCCCACCGGGTGGCGGGTCGAGCCCCATCCTGGCGGCCTCAGCTTCGCCCAAGGCTCCCTGCCCATGGGCAGAGGCAGCCTCGACGTGGCGTGGCAAGTCCCGGGCTGCGGTCAGCTTGGTCTGAGGGTGGCCAGCCCTCCGGGAACAAGCGGTCAGGTACTGCTGCCCCTTTACCGCTTCGATGCCCGGGTGATCATGGACGGCTTGACTCTATGGGATGGTGGGCCACTGGTCCAGCAAGGCGTAGAGATGACCGACGAAGGGCTGCTGATCTCCGGCGTCTCGGACGGCGAGCACGAGATCTCGGTCTTCTTTGCCTGCCACGGTACATGGCTGCCCCTGGCTCTTGCTGCACCGCCGATCAGGTCTGACTAGCATTTGCCGGTTAACTGCAAAGATGCTATAATGGCCTCTCGCGCGAACCTGGAGCACAGCAAACGGACAAAGGGGGCGACAGAGAGAAGCATGCACGATGTACGCTGCCGCGGCAAGGAGCGCGAGGCGATGCATCCTGGCCGTCCGCGCGATGGAGGGACCCGGCGCCCGAAGACAAGCTGGCTGCCGGCACTGCTCGCGGCGCTCCTGTTGTTCCCCGGGTCGCCAGCTCGCTCCTCAGTGTCCCGTTATGACCCAGCCGAGTCCGGTCCGGCAAGGGCCGTCGAGGTAGCGCAGGCGGAAGGCTGGCGGCTCTTGCTCCCCCTTGTGGCGCGCCCGGCACTTCGCGATCCGGATACCCGTTTTGGCATTCAGATGTACGACAGCACCGAGTCACAGGTCGCCGAAGCAGCCGCGGCAGGTGTCGGCCAGGTTCGCATTCCGCTGCTCTGGGCAGCAGTCGAACCGGCCAACACGAGCCCCAGCGAATACCAGTGGCCCGCGCTCTATGAGCGGGGCCTGGCCCGGATTGCAGCCGGCAACATGGATTTAATCCTCACCATCGAAGGCAATCCGTCCTGGGCCGCGACCACTCCCACTGGCCCTATCGACAAGGTGCCTATCGGCGAGTTTGTCGAATTTGTGGTTGCCGCAGTCCAGCGGTACAGCTCCCCACCTTATGGGGTCAAACTCTGGGAGTTTTACAACGAGCCGGACAACGGCGACCTACTTTGGGCCGTAAACTCGGGCCTGGGCTACTGGGGAACCGACCCTGAAGCTTATGCCGACATGCTGGCGGCGGTATACCAGCCTATCAAGCAGGTCGATCCCGAGGCGCAGGTGCTAATCGGAGGTCTGTGCTTTGATTTCTGGGAAGAAGAGGGCGGACCCTTTATAAAAGACTTCCTGGACCGCGTTCTGGAGCGTGGGGGAGGCGAGTATTTCGACGTACTGAACTTTCACTACTATCCCACGGCCTTTGCCTCCAAGTGGGATCCCTACGGCCCTGGCCTCATCGGCAAGACCAGGTTCTTGCGCTATAAGCTGGCGGCCTTTGACCTGCACAAGCCGATGATCTGCACGGAAGCGGGCGTAGAAAACGTAAACACTGGAACGGACGAAATCCAGAGCCGTTACGTGCCCATGCTCTACGCACAGGCCACGGCCGCGGATCTGGTCAGCCTGTCCTGGTTTCTGCTCGTCGACCAGGATCCAGGATATTGGAAAACAGGCCTGCTGTATCCCGACCTGGCCCGCAAGCCGGCCTATTATGCCTATCAGACTATCACTGATCGGTTGGCCGAATCCATCTACCTCCGCACTCTCACCACAGAGGAAAAGGGTACAGAGGCCATGGAAGCCTACCAGTTCCAGAGCAGTGGACAGCCCTTCACTGTGGCATGGACCAACGACGGGCTAACATACCCGCTGACCTTTTTGGCGACTCGCGTGTTGGTGGTCGACAAATACGGCACCCAGAACTGGGTGTACGATGTCGCGGACGGGCAGAAGGACGAATTGACAACGATCCTTGTCGGCTCCAGTCCTCTTTATCTTTATCCCGAGCCCCTGCGGCCGCCAGGAATCGCGGGAGAAACACGGTAAGGATGACGTCCCTGCCTGACGTACACAGGTGCAAATGATTGGGAAGCGCCGGTCTTGGTCCCTTACTTCGTCGGTACTCGTTTCAGAACGCGTCGCCCTGGTGTTAGGCATCGTGACGGTAGGCGTCCTGGTGGCGCTGTTCGGGCGTTACGGTTACGACGATCCATACATCACCTTTCGCTATGCCCGGAATCTGCTCGAGGGCAATGGTTTTGTCTATAACGTGGGGCAGCGGACGCTGAGCACCACAGCACCCCTGTACGGCCTCCTACTCGCGGGCATGGGCCTGGCCTGGCCGGATTTGCCCAGCCTGGCCAGCAGTCTCTCGGCCCTCGCCCTTGTTCTGGCCGCGGCACTCCTGGTACTCCAGGCACGGGCTCATAACGAGATGCCAGTGGGCCTGGCCGGTGGCCTGTTCCTGAGCATCGCTCCTCTGGCCGTGACGACCTTTGGATCAGAGAGTTGCCTGTACGTCGCATCGGTCTTGGCCGGTCTCTATGCCTACGATCGGTCCCGGCTGGAGGTAGCGGCCGTGACATTGGCTGCCGCAGCCATGATCCGCCCGGATGGACTCCTTGCCGCAGCAGTTTTGGCGGCCTACCATCTTTTCTCCCGCCGCATCGTTCCCTGGCGGCCAGTGATCCTGTACCTGGCGCTTACCGGCATCTGGTTCAGCGGGCTGTGGCTCTACTACGGCTCGCCCATCCCGGTGACCCTCCTGGCAAAGCAGCAGCAAGGGCTAATGGCCATTAGTCCTTCGTTCCCGGAACGGTTTGTCACCCTGGTCAGGAATTATCTTCGCATGCCCTTTGTATGGGTGCACTTTGCCCTTGCGCTTGTCGGGCTGGCGCAGATCGCCCGGAAGGCCCACCACTGGCTGCCCCTTCTGACCTGGACGGCGGCCTATTTCCTGGCCTATAGCATGCTGGGGGTGAGCGCCTACTTCTGGTACTATACTCCCCTCCTGCCCGCCATGGTCATACTCGTCGCCGAGGGTCTACGAGCCCTCGCGAGGCTGCTGGCTCGAGTTGTGTCTCGCGAGCTAGTCGTAGTGGGCACCGGCTTGCTGATCATTGTCCTTTTGTCGCCACTTTTGGGCGTGACACTGCGCGCCGCATGGTCACCTGACTCGCGACAACCACTGTACCGCGAAATTGGCGAATGGCTCGACCAAAACACGGATATCAATGCGACGGTAGGGACGTTGGAGGTGGGCATTATCGGCTACTATGCCGACCGCACCATGCTCGACTTTGCGGGATTGATCCAGCCCGATGTGGCTCAACAGCTCGGCAAGACGACCTCCTATGCTGAGCCAACCGTGTGGGCAATCCAGACAATGGCGCCCGATTACGTGATCTTGCATCGCGATGCTTTCGCTGACGTAACAAAAAGCGATTGGTTCGCTGCCAGCTATGAGCCGGTGCGCGACTTCTCAGGAGAACAGACTCTATGGATGACAGTGTATCGCGCCAGAGAAGGACAATGACCGGCCGGCGCGCCATAGCGATGGTGATGGCGGTTCTGTGGCTGGTAGCACTGATGCTCGTCATCAAGGCAGGCGTGGATCGCCTCAATGCGCCACCCTGGGGCAATGCCGTCGCCGGGGACCTGTCTCCAGAGGTGGCAGGCCCCACGCAGGTGGGCCAGGCCTGGAGGGCACCCCTCCCCGGGCTGTACAGCATCGAGCTGTTCCTGCAGCCTCCAGCTTTGCCTGCCAGGCAACCACTCACGTTTCACCTGCGGGCGGGGGTTGATGCCGGGCCGGACCTCTGGACGGCTACAATCGATCCGGAACAGATCCTCGCCGGGGTTCCCTATGCCGTCGAATTCGAGCCGCTGCGTGATTCAAAGGCCAAAACGTTCTACTTTTACCTGGAATCACCCGAGTCCGGCCCGGGCGAGGCCGTGAAGGCCGTCTATGGACCGGAATCGGAGCTGGAGGGTGGCAGTGCCTACGTGAATGGCCAGGAGGTACCGGGCAACCTGGCGTTCCAGACACACTATACCCTTCGCACGCGGGAAAAGGTCGATCTGCTCCTGGAGCGCATGGCCCTGGGGCGGCCCTACTTTCTGGGTACCAAGGGTTTTTACCTGGGCCTGGCGGTGGTCTACGGCCTGCTTCTCCTACTCCTGATCTGGCGCGTGGCGGGGAGGATTGCGTCGGAGGACAGGTAAAAGGAGCCGGAGCCTTCAATCAGGGCGCAGTTCCGTCCCCTCGCACGACGTACACGGGATCGCCAGTGAGGACGAGAGCGCCATCGATGGGGATGGGCTTGCCGTGATGATCATAGGCCAACGTTCCTTCCGGCAGCTCTACCTCCCGCGCTTGCCCATCTCGCGACCACACAACGTCCAGCAATTCCCCTCCAGCGGCCGTAATAAAGGCCAGCCCCTGCACTCCAGCGGGATAGCCTGCCGCAGGCCCGCGGTAAGAGGCACCCGCCAGAAAGGAAGCAGCCGCCTGGTAGGCATAGTATACAGGCTTGGTCTTCAGGTCGGTCATGACGAGCCCTGTGTGCCTCCAGTGCTCGTTGATCCAGGCGTAATGAATCTGGGCCACCAGCCCCAAGGACATCGCCTCGGCATAGCTGCGGGCGGCGTGGACAGCCTGCATGTCCAGGCATTCCGCCGTGGGCTCCCCGCACTGAAGTGCCGACTCGGTGTTCATCAGCGGCTTGTCTCCGTGCCCATAACGTGCCAGCAGATCGCGGATAAAGGCTACCTTGGCCGGCATCACTGTCGGCGAGCCCGGCCAGGAAGGGTTGCCCATCTGCCGGGGACCCAGATAGTGGCTATAGGCGTGGAAGCTGAGGATGTCGAAATAGTCGCCTCCCCCGCCCTCCAGGATGCCTTCCAGAAAACGAGGGTGGGTGTCGTTCCCACCCGAGGGCCGGTCCAGGAGCAGGCCGCCGTTGAGCACGAGGGCTGACGGATCCTGGGCCTTGATGGCCGGATAGGCTACCTTCAGCATCTGGGCGTACGCCCGCCCACCATAATACTCGTCGCCGGGATCCCCCCAGCAACCAAACACAGAACGAGGAGGAACAAGCCCCAGGCCCGCATCGGGCTCGTTGCCCAGCTCCCAGTAGCGTACGTGGTAGGGAGCACCGCTGTAACGGGCGACGGCCGCTTGCAGAAAGCGAGCCAGGTCCGGGAAGGCATCGTCCTTGACCGGCCCACAGAACGAGCCAGGGGCCGCCTGGGCCCATTCAGGGGTGAACTGCACCTGGGCAATGACGGTTATCCCACGCCGCGCCATTTCCTGAAGGCCGGCCTCGTCCACCACCTCCCAGTGATAAGTCGGTGGATCTGTATGCTGTGGCTCGATCCTATCCCAGTCCAGAACGCGATAGCGCACCCAACGAAGGCCGGCGTCGAGCGCCAGATCCAGCTCATTGCCGCGGGCCATCTCACCCTCCATGTGCATGCCAAAGATGGAAGCGATCGGCGTTGGATAGCGGGAAGGCGTCGGAGAGGGCACAGGACTTGAGGTGGTGCTTGGCACGGGGCTAGCCGTGGCTGAGGGGCGGGGCGTGCGGGTCGGCCGGCGAGTCGGCGAGTGCAGAGGACTGGGAGTGGCGCTCGGCGTGGGGCTGGCCGTGGCTGAGGGGCGGGGGATGCGGGTCAGGCGAGCTGTCGCACTGGGCGCGACCCCGGCCACGGCCGTCGTTGACGGAACGACGGAAGCGGTCGCCGCCGGCACTGGAGTGGGAGTTGTGCTTTGAGCACAGCCCAGCACGAGACTGAAGAGCAGCCCCGCGCTCAAGACGTACGCCATAATTGTCCGCAAAACATCCTCTCCTTCTGACCGAGACTTGAGCGAGATTATAGCACAACTGGCAGCCTGCGCCAATGGGCATGCACTGCTGGCGCGAGGACGGGAGCTCCCCACCTGTAAGCACGACCGGCCTCGGATATGATCCCGCACAGCGTCCACACCAACGGCCTGGTTTTCAGGCTGCGCAGCCCATCCTTCAGTAGTTGATCCCTGTCTGAGGCAAAAGCTGTGCCCTAGTGGGCAACAGCACACAGTCCGCAAGGATTTGGCATGGGGCCCGGGTCGTGGTAGGATAGTTTGCAAGAATCGCGGGAGACCAAGAGGGACAACGGCATGAAGCTCGTAATCCAGATCCCATGCTTCAACGAGGCAGAGACCCTGCCCCGTACGCTCGAGGCGTTACCGCGTACGGTGCCCGGCATCGACCAGATCAAAGTGCTGGTCATTGATGATGGGAGCACGGATGGAACAGCCGAACTGGCGGAATCACTGGGTGTCGAGCACGTGGTACGCCTCCACCGCAACCACGGTCTGACCAAGGCATTTCTCACGGGCCTGGAGGCGGCCCTCCGTCTGGATGCCGACATCATTGTCAACACCGACGCCGACAACCAGTACCGGGGCGAGGATGTGGAGTGCCTGGTAGCGCCCAT
>ERZ1026792.1114-NODE-1114-length-18143-cov-10.897647_pt1 | contig 18143 bp, 21 predicted proteins | sample MGYA00520884_ERZ1026792 | MGnify/ENA primary metagenome ERZ1026792 (study PRJEB33270, sample SAMEA104284473) | anaerobic digester metagenome | biome: Anaerobic digester microbiome; feature: mesophilic sludge digester; material: Anaerobic digester biomass... | reverse complement strand
GTGAACTCGCGCTGATGGAGCTCGTGGATGAATTTGCGTGCAATTCAATCCAATCCGTCACATACTTTCGCACCATTTCGTCATGGGCTCACGACTGCACAGCTACTTGTTGACAAGGTGTCCCTTCCGGGCAGCCACGGCGCACCAGGCACCCCAGGCATGAAGCCGTCGCCGTTCAGCGCCGCCGACTGATATGACTGAAGAGCAACGACACGAAATCATCCGCCTCCTCCAACAGGGCGAAGAACTCTCGCCCGAGTGGGCGCGCATCCTCTTCCCGCCCGAAAAGCGGGAGTACGAACTGGTCTACCACGGCAAAGAGCGCGAGGAGGACATCCTCGCCAACACTCTCGCCGTCCCACTTCAGCCGGTGCGCACCTTCGGCAAAAACGGTGTCGAGTGGCACAACCAACTGATCTTCGGTGATAACCTCCAGGTCATGAAGAGCCTCCTCGACCTGAAAAAGACTGGGAAGCTCTGCAACGCGGACGGCACACCAGGCGTGCGGCTCGTCTATATCGACCCGCCGTTTGCCACTCAGCAGGAGTTCAGAGGGTCCCAGGACCAAAAGGCGTATCAAGACAAACTCGCCGGTGCGGTGTTCATCGAGTTTCTGCGCAAGCGCCTTGTCTTTATCCGCGAACTGCTAAGCACTGACGGCAGCATTTTCGTCCACCTCGATTACAAGAAGAGCCACTATCTCAAAGCGATCCACGACGAAATCTTCGGCGACGGCAACTTCCGCTCCGAAATCATCTGGAAAAGAACAGATGCCCACAACGATACGAAGGGGATCGGAAAGATTCACGACACCATACTTCACTACTCGCGCTCCGGAAAGATGGTGTGGAATCCCATCTATCTACCTCTCAGCGACAAGACAGCTGACAAATGGTACAGGCATATCGACGAAGCCACCGGAAGGCGCTTCAACAAAGCCGACCTCACTGCCCGAGGAACGCGGCGAGGTGAGACTGGTAAGCCTTGGCGCGGCATCAATCCGACAGAAAAGGGGAACCACTGGCGCTACCCGCCATGCAAACTGGAAGAACTCGACAAACAAGGCCTCATCGTCTTCTCCGAGTCAGGCATGCCGTACCTTAAGCGTTTCCTCGATGAGTCCAAGGGCGTCACACTTCAAGACCTCTGGACGGACATTCCAATGATCCGTGGATTCGGCAACGAATCTTCCGCTTATCCTACCCAAAAGCCCGAAGCCCTCCTAGAAAGAGTGCTCCTCTCCGCTTCAAGGCCCGGAGACCTTGTCCTCGACGCTTTCGTCGGCTCCGGCACCACATGCGCGGTCGCTGAGAAACTGAGCCGTCGCTGGATCGGCATTGACTGTGGCAAGTTGGCCATCTACACCATCCAAAAGCGGATGCTGAACCTGCGCCGGCAGATAGGCAACAAAGGCGCACCACTGAAGCCGCAACCGTTCACACTGTACAACGCCGGCCTTTACGACTTCTCTAAACTCAAAGAACTGCCCCGCGACGATTGGCGCTTCTTTGCCCTCCAGCTCTTTCAGTGCCGTGACGAGCGCCACAGGATCGGCGGCGTCGAACTCGATGGCTATCTCAAGGGCTCCAGCGTTCTTGTCTTCAATCACCAGAAGAATCCAGGCGTTCGGATTGACGTGGAAACCATTCACAGCCTACACGAGGCCCTCGGCTCGAAGGTCGGCAACCGCCTCCACATCATCGCCCCGGCCCTCACCTTCGACTTCCAGCAAGACTACATGGACCTCGACAAGGTGCGCTATTACGCGCTCCGCATCCCGTACTCGATCATCCACGAGCTCCATCAGCGCGAGTTCACTGCCCTCAAGCAGCCCTCGGACGAACTCGCCGTCAACGACACAGTCGAGGCGGTCGGCTTCGACTTCATCCGCACCCCCGAGTTGGAATACGACTGCGGGGCTGCCAAGCAGAAAGGTGAGCTGCTGACCGAGGCATTCATCCGGATCAAGACCTTCAAGAGCGAAGCGGTGGTTCGCGAGCCGATGCGCAAAAAGGGAAACCGCGAGACGCTCTCCATGGTCATGCTCGACTACAACTACGAAAACGACGTCTTCGACTTGGATGCCGTCTTCTACGCCGACGCGATCAAAAAGGCCGGCTGGGAAGTCCGTTTCCCCCTGGAATCACTCGGACGCCGGGTCATGGCCGTCTTCGTTGACATCTACGGCAACGAGGCCCGGGAGCTAATTCCGGCGGAACGCCTGGGCGCGGCGGCCAAGTCGGCAAGCGGCGGCGGGGGCAATGGCAAGCAGCTGGAGTTGCCGCCAGCCAGCGCCCGACTTTCGCCTATAGTAATATAGGTACTCCGGCGCTTGACACCCCAGCCAACCCAGGTTAGCCTGACCTAGATGCCGAACAGCCGGCAGACCGTCAGGCTTCCGCCCGGTGAGCCAGCTTAATCACCGGGCACCCCAACCCACACCCGCCACCTTTCACCTATACGACCGGGGGTCATCTACCGCCGCCAACCGGCCGGGGGTCATCTACCACGGCCACCTTTCACCTATAGTACTATAGGCACACAGCCGGCCCGGCCTCCAAGGCCCCCAGCCAACCCGCCCACCCGCCTATAGTACTATATGCACTCCGCCCAACCGTCCAGCCTCGAGTACCAAGACACCCCCAAATCCACCCCAGAACCACCCTCCAGGCTCCACTGCCACAGAACACCCAAAACACCCAAAAACCCAAAAACCTAACTTCACTCATTCCAGTCACTTCCAAAACCGCCCAAAACCCATTCACAACTTGTTCACAGTCCCAAAACTGTTAATAAGTGTCGCTTTTTACGGGGTTGATACCCCCAAAACTGTTAATTTGGTGAATAACCCGCCAACCTTATTCACATTCGCCAAAAACACCCCATTTTGCCTCTCCTATGCCAACCTCCGCCGCCTACATCGTGACCCCGGCCACAGCACCAAAATCTCCCGCAAACCACGCCTACAAGTGCACCATTCCGGCTCTCTCCGCCGCCCAGTCCAAGGCCGAAAACCACTCGTTTCCCTAAGAAATAACGCAATACCAGCCCGGCCAGCACGGGGGCGCTGATGGGGTCAAATATCCATCCTGTGTGGTTGAGTTGGAGGCTGGTTGATGTGGAGATGAGGAGAGGAGTAGTAGTAGGTGCTGTTGTGCTAGAAGTAGTTGTGAGTGTGTAGAGCTAGTCTATTTGTGTTAGAGGGAGTGAGGAGATAGTTTGTAAGTTATTGGAATTGATGGAGATACTGGACAAAAAATGTTATGTTTAGTTGGGGTGATTTGGTGTAAGTAGTTGTGATTGGTGGGTTTAGGTGTTAGTGGTTGTGGGTTGGTGTGAGGATGTTATGTTTAATTGGGGTGTTGGTGTGGCGTGGTGGGGTGTTTTTGTTGATTTTGTTGGGGGTTTTGGGGTTGGAGTGGTGTCAGGTGGGGTGTAGTTGGGGTAAGTGTGTTTGGGTCGGCGGTGTTTGTAGAAGTAGGTAGGTTGGAGTTGGGTAGGGTTATGTGCTCGGGCGAGGAGTTTGGATGGGTATTGGCGGAGAGGAGCGAGTGGGTTAAAGGATTTGGTTTTGGGTTCTTTGCCGGCTTCCTGGACGGTTAGCTTGGTGTAGGGGTTGTAGGGGGATTTACGGGATTTTTCTGAGGGATAGATGGGTTTGAGGGTTTTGGTAGAGTACGGTTTGATGGGTTTTGGTTTTTGGGTTGGTGGGTCTTTGAGGGTTTTGAATTTTTCTGGGTATACGCGTTCGAGAGTGACGCGCTCGATGAAGTGCTTTGGGCCGGAGAGGAGTTCGAGGCCGACGACTTTATAGAGGGATAGGTTGGGGAGGGTGACGAAGGATTGTAGTCTTGGGGGTTTGCCGAGGCCGAAGCGTTTGTCTTGGAGGTAGAGGCGTTGTTCCCAGAAGGCGAGTTTTTGTCGGATGTAGGCTGGGTTGATGGATATTTTGTGGAGTTGTTTGCGTTCTTTGGCGGATACTTCGACGTTGCCGAGTTTCTTGGGGGGTATGAAGGAATTTGGGATTCGGGGCATTGTAGGGGCTATTCTGAGCGATTGCGGGGGTGTTTAGAGCGGTTCATGCCCTTGAGTTGGACGTTGTAGAGCTTTGCGAGCGCCCAGACTCGTTGGCGGCTGACGCCGTAGAGTTCGGCAAGTTGTGAGGGTGAGAAGTTCGGGTCAAGGTCGTAGAACGCGATTTTGCGGCGGTTATGGCCGATGAACTGGCGCCCGTCGGTGAACTGGTAGCCGTGGATGGCGATGAGCTTGCGGGTCTTGGCCCACGAGAGCTTGAGGCGTTTGGCGGCCTCGGTGATGCTAAGGCCGGGCGGCAGACGTTGGAGACAGGCTTCGGGGGTCATTTGGACGGTTTTTTGTTTAAGCGTATAGGCTTTTATGTTTAAGCGGCTGCTGTAAATATCTGATTTTGCGGCAGTTCTTATTATTTCTATGCCGGTTTTTGTGGTTGTTTATGCCGTTGATTCCAGTGTTGGATGGCGAGTTCCTGCGTGTCTTGGACGGGGCCGTAGGAATCGCAGTAGCAACAGTGGATGGCAAAGCGGTCGGTTCGGCTGTTGCCGATGCAGACCAGGGTTGCCGGGGTTGGGTTCTGGCCGCAGAACGGGCAGTGCCGGAGCCGGGTGTCGGCGGGCATGACAGTTTTCTTGCCGCGCTGGAAGCGGGTGTTCCATGCCGTGACAGCTGCCGGGATGGTGTTTCGGATAGGACTGTGTGCAACGCAAGAGCTACAGTACACGAGGCAGGTTCCTAGGATGTCGGCTGGTTCTTTTGCCGTTTTACCGCAGAACGGGCATGGGAGGAGTGAGTTCATGCGTCTTTAACCTTTAGGTGAAGTTCAAGATTATTCGATTGCACCCTGCGTTCAGCTATGCAAATGGTGTCGTTGTGTGCGCCACCGTGGCACACCAGCAACACCTCTGACAACTCAAACCCACGGCCAGACCCCATCCCGCTCGATGACCAGCCGAAGCTCAGCACAACGGCGTCGTCTGTGCATATCCTCAGCGCCGCGTCTCGAACCCTTCTGTACAAACGACTATTTTGAGTCGTCTGCATTGTCACGCTCACGCCTGCGCCCCGATAGCACTCGATGATTTGACGCGGGCTGTAAGGTGGGTCAAGCAGAATGCAATCCGCCTTGACACCATTGGTGTACAGCATTTCAAGGAACGCCTCCGCGTCCATGTGCCATTTCGCTGCCGTGGCCGGGTTTATATCGTTCGTGTAGTCACACAACCGGCTGTTTCTAGCAAACGGGTCAACGCTCACTTTGGATTGCAGCAGATATTTCTGAACAAAACTTCTGATTGCTGTAATACTGAACGTATTCTCTGACGGCATGTTCCTTGCGCGGGAGAATACAACTGTTGAGTTATCTTGACATTTGTTCATGTCATCTAAGCCCAAGCTCGAACCCTTAGGTGAAGTTTCATGCTTCGTCGCGTGCTTGTTTTGTTTCTCAAAGGTATTGGCTTATTCCGAACAACTCGCCTAGAACACTTGACTGATTGTTTATCTTACACGTAGGTTTCATTCTTCGTTTCCTTTCGTTTCAGTCTCGCATTCTGCGCACGGCGTAGCGACTGGTGCAGTAGCGTTCGCCGTCCGGGAACTCCACGAGGATGCTGTTCATGCCGCCGCGCACCACAACCCGGCACGGCTGGCCTTTCCGGTGCGGCAATCGCGTGCGCCAGAACCAAACATGGTCATAGCGCGGGTCAATTTTGGCTGTCATCGTTGGCGTTCCTTTGACTGGTTATTTTCTAGTTGGTTCACTCATTTGCTTTATCCTGTTTCTGTGCCGAGGTTAGTATTCTGTCCTCAAGGTCGCCTCGGGCTTCGGCGTTGAGCTTGCTCAGGATGTCCGCGCCGCCCACGCGCACCGCCAGCAGTTCAACCGTTTCCGGCTCCGGCGGGTCGTAGTAGGTGGCGTCGCATCCGGGATGCAGCAGGTAATCCACTTCCACATCCGTTATCAGGGTCGTTTTGATGGTGTCGGCTATCGCACTCATGGGTTCAGGCTTTCGGTTCGGTTTCAAGGTCAACAATGGGGTCCTTTTCCCAACTGGCAATTTCCACCGCCAGCTTGTCTTTGATGGCTCGGAACTTCTTGTCCGTCTCGCACTTGCTGGACACGCTGCGAATCGCGTGCATCACCGTGCCGTGGCACTTCTTCCCGAACCGGCGTGCAATCGCGGTGTAGCTGACCCCGGCATGATGCCGTGACAGATACATTGCCAGCATACGCGGCACGACGTAAAGCTCCTCCCGGCTCCGGCTCAGCATATCCGAGATGGTGATGCCATACTCGTTGGCGCACAACCATTGGATGCTGGTGATGCGGCTGATGTTGGGGGGCGGCATGTCACCATTCGCCAGCGGGAACAGTGAACTGCGGAGTTTCTCAACGGTCTTTTCCAAGGCGACCAACCTGCGTTCAATCTCTTGCTCGTTCATCGTTTTATCCGTTTCGTTGTCTCAATTCGTTTCCGGTTATGTGACCATTACTCACATAATCACCCCTATAAATGCCCTAACTCCGCAAAGTTGTCAACAATAATTTCATTTTTTTCTTCACCCCCAAAACCGTCGGCGGAGGAGAAGCCGCAGGAGGTGCTGGCGCAGAGGAATCCGTGGGCACCGGACAGGGCGTCAACCTGGTCATCGTGGCGGGCGACCGGGAAGGCTTCCACCTCGCGCAGGAAGGCGTCGTTCCACCCGCCGCGCACCATCTTGACGTTGCCCGCCTCGGATTGTGCGCTAACGGGTTTGGCGCGGGTTTCCTTGTTGCCCGAGGCAGTCTCGAAGCGGACGTTGTAGCCGTCCAACGCCCGGCTGGTGACCTGGGCCTCGTACACACCGGCACTGGCCGGGTCTTGGTGGAACGCGACGGTCGTGTTGCGTCCATCCTGGGCGGCGTAGGCAACCATTGCCTCTGTGACCTTGCCCGGGGTGCAAAACATGCGGGCGACGTGCTCGATGTAATAGACGCCTTGGGAATCGCGGGACATGAGCAGTCCGACGGTGGCGTCCGGGTCGGTTCCGGGTTTCTGTTCGGAAGCTGCCCTGTCCCAGAACCGGACGCGGGCGACGATGTTATCCGGCACCTTGTCCACGAGGCCGAACCATTCGCGGCGGAAGAAGTTGCCGCCGGTGGCGCGGATGTTCCAGTTGCCGCTCAGGAGCCGTTCCCGTTCCACGAGCGGGAGGGCCTTGAGATTGGCGATATAGGACGGGTCACGTTCGAGCAGGAGTTTGTTGTCCGTGACCTTGGCGGGGATGAACGTGACGCTTTTGGGGGCGGAGTCGTTGCCGAACTGCGCGATGAGTTCCTGCGCGGAGTTCGCCCATGTGAGAGCGTTGTCAATGCGGACAAAGTAGCGGAGCACGCCGGCGCGTTCGGGGATGGGCAGGCCGGTGACGGGGTCAAGCCACCACTCGATGAAGTAGCGGAGCCATGAATCCGAGTCCGGGTTAGTGGTGGCCCGGACGTAGGGTTTGATGCCGCAGGTGGAGCGGTTGCGGGACAGCAGGTAGAAGAATTGGCGTTCGGTGAACTGGGTGAGTTCATCGAAGCAGAGCAGGGCGATTTCGCTCCCCTGCCAGCCGTAGGCGTCGGCTTCGAGTTCGAGTCCGGCGAACTTGATGAGGGCGCCGGATTGGAACCGCCATTCAAGGGTTTGCTCGCGGGCCTCGGCGCGGAGGCGGGTATAAATCTCACGGCTGCTGTCCCATAACCCGCCGGGCTGGCGTATCATGGGGACGGTTCGGCGGAACACCACGCACCGGAACTTGGGGTTGGTGACGTGATAGAACGGTTCGAGCAACAGGGCGTAGGACTTGCCTCCGCCGGCGGCACCGCCAAAGATGGCGATGTCAGCTTTCGATTGGAGAAAGCTCGTCTGTGGCCCCGGTTGAGGCCGAATCTCCGTTGGTGTCCGTTTGGCTTTCAGCCCTCTCTGTAATCTCTCGTACTTCGTTTGCATGGGTTAATGAATCGGTTTTCTTGGGCAGGACAACGGCGACCATGTTGGCAAGTGGGTTGCCTTTGTTGGACACTTCGACACTCTGCTTGCCGGGGCCGAACAGAGCGGGGTGACAGCGTTCGAGCATCCACGCCGCCGCCCGCCAATCCCGCGAAGAAGCGTCCCGAATGATACCGAGGCGTTTGGCGATGCCGTTGGCCTTGGCAATCTCAATGATTTCATCAAACTCAACGCTGGCCTTCCGCCACTGGTAGAACGATGCCTTGGTGATACCGGCCACGCGGCAGGCATGGTCTTGCGGGGTTCCATCCGCGATGCACTGGAGCAGGGTCTTGAGTTGGTGCGGTGAGAAGAAGGGCCGCTTGTATTTGTGGCTCCGGTCTTGCAGCTTGCGGCACAGGGCAAAGATGGGCAGCTTGACCTGGGTGAGTTCGATGCGCTTGCCGACGGCGGCCTTGGTGAGGGCATCTTTGGCGGTTTTAGCTGGTTCGCTCATTCGGGTTTGGTCTAAGAATAATCGGGGTTGCGGTTTCGTCAACCATAAATTAAAAACGCCACAGCAGCCTTGTTACCCACCGGAGGCTCGGCGGATTTCTCCCCGCCGTTCAATGCTGTGGCGCAAAAAGGTGTCAGGACTTTGACGATTGAATCTCGCCGGTCAACTTCACCGCGTATTCAGGCGGCTCGAAGCAATAAGGGTCAGTGAACAATTCGATGGGCGTGATAGTCCGGGCCGGGTCTTGCAGGATGCCGAGTAATTCGAGTTGCGGCTCCATTTGCAGGACGCGGGCGCACAGTTCAGAGCACATCTGCTGTTGTTTCTTGTCGCCAATGGACGTGACCAACCGCTCGAACCAGCCTCGGGTCAGGGTGCTGAACAGCCGGCCCACGATGGAACCGGCTACGGCGTGCATGGCCACCAGCCAATAGCCGTATTTCTCGCCTACATACTCCGCCGCGTGCAGGGCGATGCGCTCGCCCATGTCCGTGTTGTAGTAGCGTGGGCGTCGAATCAGGACGGCAACGTCCTTGTCGGCCAGTTTCGATGATAGATTGCCCCGCGCAACGCCATGTGGGAACGCCTCAACCGTTTCATCCGCGCCGGTGACAATAAAGCAATGCGTCGGGCGCGGCACCTTGGGAAGGGCATCCCATTTGGTGAACCAACTGATGCCGGCGGAGACAAAGCTCGCCTTGGTCACGGTGAACCCGATGTAGCCTACGTCGTAGTTGGCGCCAAAGTAGGGCTTCTGCTCGGCAATGTTCATCAAGCTCATGGCGTGCGGGGGATGTTAGGGTGTGACGGCGGTGGCAGCGGCGGTTCCGGCGGCTTTGCCAGCGGCGGAGGCTACCGCACCCGAGATGGCGTTAATGATGTCCACCTGCGCCTTGCCGCTCATGCTGACCACATCCGGGTTCATCTTCACATCGAGCTTTTCAATGCGAAGGTGCATCTTTCCGGCTGGGTCGGCGGAGAGGTCAAGCCCTTGCAAGGTCGAATCCTTGGGACTGGACAAGGCAAACGGTTGTCCGCCAAGAGTGCCGCTGATGGTAGTCTTGGGCACCATGAGACAACCGCTGCCGATGAAGGCCAGCCCGAACAAAGTCAGGCACAGGCGCATGGTCATTCCTCCTCGGGTTCTTCCGGTTCCTCGGGTTCGGCGTCGGGAACGATGTCGTCCAGAGCCTGCGCCTTGGCCTTGAGTTCGGCCAGAGCGGTTTCGGCTTCCTCGGGCAGGTCAACGTTGTCCAGCGCGTCGGTTAGCTCATCAATCTTTCCATTGATTTCGCCAATCGCCTTGCTGAGTTGCGCGTTCACCGCTTCCAGTTCATTTTGCAGGTCACTAAGTTTAGCCATTAGTTCATCCTCGAATTGCCAGTCGGGGTTAGATTGGTCATCCGGCATGGACTGGCGCATACCGAGCAACAGCCCAACCGCAAAGACCGTTAACAGCAAACAGGCTGAAAAGATTGTGGTAGGGCAAAGAGCGTTCATGGGTGTCGTTGTTCAAGGGCCTTTTCCATGCGGGCCTGAGCCTGCCGCATGTTCTCGATATGAACGAGAATGGTTTGCACGTCCACGCGCATATCCTGAAGGGATTGCACCGTGGCCTCAAGTTTGTCCAGTCGTTTGTTGGCAACGGCGGCATAATCAGCCAGCGCACCGATGCCCCGCGATTCAATCGCGCTCAAACGGTAGCTGGTGTTCTGGATTTGAACGCCGTGCTCGGCAAGGTTTTTGCCGTGACAAATCACGGTGTTGCCCAACCAAACCAGGCCCGCAACCGATAAACCGCTGATAATGGTCTGCAACGTGTTCAGCCAGCCATGTTTTTCTGAATAGGAGCTCATTGTCGTTTGTCTAAGATGCGGCGCAAGTTCAACTGTTCCTGCCGCAAATTGTTCAGTTTGCCGCGCAACGCTGGCAACTTGGCTTCGTCGGTTTTGGGGTCGTCCACGGCCTTCTCAACGATGCGGATGGCCTCGGAGATTTCCTCCATGCGAGCGGTGGCGCGGTCAAGTTCGGTATCGTCAGGCACGTTGGTCAGCAGTTGGATGCCTCGGGCGCGACTGTCGTCAGAGTTGGCTTCGAGTTGCAGGCGGGCAATCTTGACCACGGCATCGGTCAGTTGGCAGAGAGCTTTGACGCGGCCCGGGTCGGTTCTACCGGCGGCACACTCGGCGGCTTCGTTGCACAGGATACGGAGCCAATCACCACTGGTTTTTACGGATTGTTCAGGCATAACGTAAATAAAACAAACAACGTATGATGAGACTTGTAGCGCGTTGGAGTTTGGCAACCAACGGTTCGTATGTGTCGGTTGAGCCAACAAGCTGCCGTTGTAAATCGCGCAGGAACCTGGTTTCCTCGAACGGATGGCGCAAGCTGATGCTTTCGAGATATTGCAGCAGCAACTCAAGGCTGCGTGCGGTTGGCCGAACGCGGGCATGTTCCAACAGGGTTTGCAGGACGCGCATATCCGGCGTCAGGATATGCGTGGTGCGTGAACTGGCGCGGTTGGAACGGTGCGCCGTCCATGATTGGGAAGCAATCTCGTCAATCGAATCCAGCGTTGGCGTGCCCTCGCGCAGAATCAGGAACAGTTCGCGGTGATGACCGTGCAGTTCGACGCCTGGGATGGTGGTGAAGTCGGGTTCGAGTTCCCACCGTTCCACGGCGGCGGTAGGGTCAGCGTAGAAATACCAGCCGCACTCATGCTCCCGCTGCGCTTCCAGCCACGGGTCGTAGGTGTTCAACAACCGATTGAGCAGGACGGTTCGGCGCACGCGGGATGAGTTGAAATACCGGAGATACCCGGCGGCGGTGTCACGCGGCATTTCACCAAACGACGACGAGTTCAGCAGGCAATCGGCTTTGCCAGCGTTCTGATAATCCGCGTCGGTCAGGAAGGTGGCCGGTACGTTTTCGGCGTGCAGGAACACGCGGGGCCAGCGCAACGTTTCCGGCAGGTCAATCACGGTGTATTTGACCTTGGCAAGGTGCCACAGGATGCGCCCGACCTGCCCCCAACCCGCGCCGATTTCGATGACAGACTCTGGTTTCGAGCGTAGCACTTCAAGGGCGAGATTGAGCTTCTTGTAGAAGTCCAGAGACACGCGGCGGTTATTGTGGATAAAACAATGCTCACGAGGCGTCATGCTGGACTCGGACAGGTCGCCAATCCGTTTCCGCCAACCAGGGTGCCGGCGGTCAAGTATGGATTCCCACGCGATGGCGCTTCGCCGTTGTTCATCCACATTGGCCGTTTGCACCGCGAACAGTTCCGTGCGTTGAACGGACAACAATCCTTCGATGGACTCCGGCAGTCGTTGCATTCGGATTTGGTTCAGTTTCCAGATTGAACTTCTCATTGTTTCAGGTAGTGATACAGAATTAGTCCCGTAAAGAGAACGGCAACGCCAGCGCAGCAGAACAGGAATTGGTCAATGGCAGGCATCAGTTGAGCATCCGTTGCAGTTCCAGATGTTTGCGTTTCAGTTCCACGAGCCATTGCGGCCAGAACGACGGTGGCCGCACCTCGAATTGTGCCTGCTTTCGCAAGCATAGCAAGTCCCGAATGTAATAGTCCTTGTTCTTTCGCTGCTCGTTAAACCGGCGGCTCCACTCACGGCGCGTGGCGTTGAAGCACGGCTTGCAACGATAATGATACTTCGGGTAAGTGCGGACTTCCCCGCTCACGGCCCGATAATGCTCGTGTGTGGTGTAAATGGTGATGGGGCCTCCGCAGTTCGGGCAGGTTGTCGCGTTCAAAACCAGACCTCCTTCCATGCCAACGCCCCGCCAAGAACGGGCTTGTAGAAACGATTGCCGGAGCGTGGGTTCAGGTGGACGGCGTTCGTTTCCGGCGTGTATGTCCACGGCCCTTTGATGGTGGCGGCGTGATACATGCCGGTGGACGTTGACGACACAACAAACACCCGGTTGGTCAGCGGTTCCTTGGCAAGTCGAATCGGGCCAATCAGGTTAGTTCCATAGTGGTTGGTGGCGATATAAACGCGGGAGGCTTTCCCGAACGCCACGGAATAGTTCGAGATAGGGTATTCAGCCATGCCGGGTTCCAACTCGAACTGAACCACCCTGGCCTTGGTAAAGTTTGTCCACAAATACTCCTTTGACCACTCGCTGGATTTACCCTCGGCATCCGTTTGCTGCGCGATGAAGTAGTAGATGCGCGGCGGATTCGGCAGCGGCATAGTCTTCGGCACCGGCGGCGCGTCCGCCCCGAACGCATTGAGCGCGACGAAGCACAGCATCGCCAGCAGGGCCGCCAGCAGCCACAACACAATCCGGTCAGCCAGGGTACAAGGGGTCATTGCAAATTATCGAAGCGGCTCAGGTCAACGAATGTCGGCATCTGGCATGTTTCCTCCGGCAACCCGGCCACCGTTGTCCATAGATGTTTCATGGCGGCTTTCAGCAGTTCAATCTCGCCCTCGTCCATTTCACAATTACTGTGGATACTGTGGATGCACTTGCCGTCCAACAAGTAAAACGATGGCGACCCGCTATTTCCACCTGGATGTCCGGGCCAATCAGCCGAGAGTTGATAATGCAACTTCCCCGCTAGAAACGGCGGGATGTAAAAATGCGTCCAGTTGCGTTGGTCAGTGGTGATTCTGGGCAGAAGATATTTCTTTTCCTCTGATTCCATGTAGCGGTAGAAATCTGGTGGCATCAACTGGCATGGCACCACGGACGGCGGCAGATCTGCGTCCAGCAGCCCGAGGCAAAATTGATACTTGGGGTCAACGTTGGTCAGTGGCCAATCGTACTGAATGTTCAGGCGATTTGTGGTTGGATTGTAGGTTCCGTAGTCCAGAATGGCGATGCAGGTTCGGAAATGCACGTCATTGTTGGTGCCGATATAGCGGTGATAATGATAGGCGTTGGTCGGGAAAAACCACGAGCGATAGAAGTTGGTGCCGTGCTGGAACACCGCGTTCGTGTATGGCGAATCTATCGGCACAATTCCGTTGGTGTCAATGAACTCGTATCGGATTTGTTGCGGGCCGATATACTTCGGGATGTTGGCGTGGTTCCCATTGGACATGACAAACCGGGGCGAAATCAGCACGCACCGCGATTGGTACACGCCGTTGGAGAAGCCATAGCCAAGGCTAAACCGGCTCCACCACACCGGCGCGTTGCTGGAATAATACCCCATCACCATGCTGGTTATGCCGAGACAATCCTTGAATAAATACGAGGACGGCCATTCAGCGGTTTGGGCCTGTTCCCATGTGAAGCGGTCGCGGGCAACCCACGGATTGTTCGGAAAGCCGAAAGTGCGCACGGTTTCAAAGTCAGTCACGCCAATGGCCGGTTGGATGAGCGGGATAAACTGGTTCCACATCACCAACGGCATGAACCGTTCGGCTTTGACCATGAGTTCGACCGGCTTGCGGCCAATGCGGAGTTTGGGTGGTGCCAGCTTTAGACAATCCACTGGCGGCCCTACGGAAATCGAGGCGATGCGACTCGTGATGCTGCCGAAATCGCCAGTGACAACCGCAAAGTAGGTGGCAGGTTCAGCGGTGATGTCTTTTGGGTGGAAGATGTATCGTGTGCGGGTAGCTCCAGCAATCGCCTCGCCGCCGAGATACCATTGAAATGTCGTGTATTGAGAACTGTCTGCCAGACGCGCATCAAACACGACGCGGCAACCCGACGGAACCGTAATATCTTCCGGCTGGCGCGTGAACGCCTGACTCTGCGCCCACACCGCACCGCCCGGCACCAGCAGCCAGCCCACCAGCCACAATCGCAGCAACGCCTTCATCGTCACCACCCCAACGCCGCCCGCTTCCACGTATTCGTTCCCGTCGAAATGTAAATGTAGTTCGCGTCCACGCAAATCAGGCCCGCGCCTTTGCCCCACGTCGAAGCGTTGCTGTTTGTAATCGTGCGCGGCGTCATCTCCAGCACCCCTTTCAACGACGCCACGACCGGCGCACCGGAATCCTCAACCACTTTGAAAAACCCGTAGTCCACATCCGGCACGCTGAAACTCACCTGCACCTCGCCATTCGTAGCCACATTCACACTCGGCAGGCACCGCCAGTCATCCGGCTCCAGCCGGTGCGAATACAGCACCCGCAACGATTCCGGGGTGTAGGTGTCCGGCAAATGCAAGATGAAGTTGGTTCCGTTGCTCACGTCATTAGTCGGGTTTGGCGGCGGAACCGCAATCGCCACCGTCGGCGGCGCGCTCAGGCTCCAGACATTTGTCCCCAGCCAGCACCAGCGCAACTCGTCTGCCTGCTCCGTCGCGCTCACCCGCTGCTTCCATTCTCCAGTGTGCCGCACTGTCTGCGCGTTCAGGTTCACCGTCGCCTTCGCCGGAATCGTCGCCCAGTTCGGCTGTTCCCGAACCGCCCGATTCGCAATCGTCTCCACCGTCCGCTTCGGCGCAACCTGGTCGGGATATTTGGGCCGGTCAACAAACAAAAATTGCGAGTGCATGTAATTCGACCGGCCAAACAATTCCGGGTTCGTCCAACTCCACAGCGTCAGGTTGGTGATTCCCCTCTGGCCTTGATAACCAGCTTCGGCAATATCCATACTCACCCCAATCGTCACCGGCACATTCGTCCAGCCACTCTGCCAGTTCGTTCCGTCGGCTGTCCACAGCACCTTGAACACGCCGCCCAGTCCTTCCTGCGAAGCCATGTAAAACCCTTTGTTCAGTGTCAGGCCAAGATTCTGCGGCGTCGGTTCGCCCAACTCGTTCGTCGGCCCGGGAACATACGGAATAAACCCATTCGTCTGCCATGCCACATAATACTCCGAATTGAGGTGAACGCCGTAGTTGGTCAGTTGCATCACTGGCCCGCTGTTGTCGTAGCTCGCCCCCACAATCACGCCGTTGGTAATGTCCAGCCGCGTCTCGCCCGCCAGCACGTTCGTCGTCAGGCCCTCCTTGCCGTTCACGATGAACCGCCCGTTAAACGACAGCCCACCGTCCGGCCCGGCGGTGATGCGCAACCGTTCCGTATAGGTGTTGTCGCGGAAGATTTTGTGCCAGTTCGTGCCCCAAGGCGTGACAGCTTGAAACAGGCCTGACTGCAGCTTTGTGTCAAAATCATCCATAAAAATCCATGCACCACTCCCATTCGTTGATGTGGGCCGGAACATCATAGTCGGGCGTTTGGCGGCGCCGCCAGAAACCAAATCACGACTTCCGGCAAAAACCACATCGTTCGGCCCCGTGTTCGTCCGCACCCGCGCCTCGAACTGCCAAGTAGCACCCGGCCACATCCAAAAGTTCGTTTCCCCACTCTGCCGGTCAATCCAGCCGCTATACATCGAGCTTTTCCAGTATTCGTAGGTCGGCCCGAGACGAGATGGCTGGCCCCACTGAATGTAATCGTAGTAGTAGCATAACGAACCGGGCTGGCAGTTGAAAATCAACTCAGGGCCGACGGAACTGTGATTCGGCCAGAACATGATTCCGCTGTGAACCCTCGGAGAATCCTGCGAAAATATCATTTCCGAGAACTCCGAGCTCGGCGTGAACCATATCGCGGTTTGGTCTGCGGCACCGCCGCCAATGGCAGTCCGGTTGGTCACGATAATTTTCGCTGCGCCTGCGCCTCCATCCTGCACCAGCGTAACGTTGGTCAAAATCGCGTTGCGCGGCACCGGCACGTTGGCCAGCCTGCCGCCGTCGCCCGCCAGCGTGCCCGTGAAACTCCATCCCGTATCCGTTCCGGCGAGCGTGTTAGTCCCCTTGACCAGCGTCAGGTTGGTGGCGTTCAGACCTGGCGCGAGGTTGGTGGCCGTGCCCGAACCGCCGCCCGTCTTCGTCAGCAGCGCGTAGGCATTGGCGTCCAGCTTGTTGGTTCCCAGTGTGCTGTCGGCAATCTGGTTCGACGTGATGCCGCTTAGCCGGGCCAGCGGGACGGTGCCACTGTAAAGATTTGACGCATTCAGGTGCGTCAGTTGCTCACCGCTCCCTTTGAATCCGCTAGTAGAATACACAGGAACATCTGACTGCCACGGGACAACCAGTTTTGGATCGTCACCTGGCGCCTCTCCCATCAGAACAAAATCAACGCCAGACGGTAGCGTGTTTGTTCCAGCGGTGAACCACGGCGCGTTTGTAATCGCCGTGAACGGCCAGTTCGTTTGCCCAGTCCCGCCACCGCCATCCCCCCAGTAAAGGTTTGTTCCCGCGTCCACCGTCAGCACTTTGCCCGCAGACGGTGCGTTGCTCGTTCCCAAGCTCCGCGCCGGAATGTTCGTCGCGTACACCGTCCACACCCCGCCATTGGTGGTGTAGTCCAGACCCGCCCCCCACGCCAGCACCGCCCCGTCCTCCGGCACCTGCCCGTTCAGGCCCCAGCCTTGAAGGACGTAGTTCGTGGTCCACATCCACCGCGCTGCTTGTGTCCCGCCGATATTGAGTGCCTGCCAGCCTGAACCAAACCCCGGCCCGGTTGTAGTGGCGTCAAAGTTCGTCGTGCCCGTCTTGCTCGTCAGCACGTAAATGTCGTCAATCTCATCCAATGGCGAGCGGGTAATCACGTCCTTGGCCGCGTTTGTCCACACCACAATCTCGCGGTCCAGTTCCATCCACTGGGTTTTGACGGTGTAAAGGCCGCTCCCGACGGCGGTCGTTTCTGGTATCACAACAATCCCGTTCCCTTGCGTCAACTGGTACACTGGCGCAAAGGTGTTCGTTCCGCCCGCATACTCCGGTTCCACCAGCTTCCAGCCCGTTGCGGTTGTGCTCACGCTGGCCGGTGCGTAGCGTCTATCGGATGCCTGCGCTGAGTAGGGGTAGTCTTGTGGCCGAACCACAGCCGTCGGCATCGCCACGAGCATCTTGTCCGCGCTCACCCTGCCGACATCGTTCGTCGTCACCGCAATCGCATACGTGGTTGTATCCGGCGGGGTCTGAACCGTGACGCGGTACATGCCTACCATGAGGTTCGTCAGGTAGAACTTGCCGCTCAAGCCGGTGTTCCGCAATACGCGGTCGTACACGGCCACTTGGCCCGGCCCGGGTTCAAGGATAATCGGGGTGATAATCACTGAACGGTTGGTGGCCGGTTGCACGCCGAGGTTCACCAGTGAAAACTCCACCACCAAAGGGTCCGCCGCCAGCGCACTGACTGCCACTAACCATGCCGCGACCGTCGCTCTCATATACCTTGCATTATTCATCTTTATCTTTCCTTGATTCAAGCCTTTAACTCACTTCTTGCAATTCTTTTGTCCAGCGGCCTGCCGGACATTCCATCGCCGGATTCTTCCGAATCTTGCCCAAACACGTCCAGTCCGGGGCCAACGCACACCGTTCCGCCCATGCCTGAATGTTTTGTTGGTTAGTCCAGGTCAGTTTCGATTCCGAACTTAGCCGCGATTTGCTTGAACATCGCCCTATCCTTGACGTATTGCAGGGCATAGCCGTCCTGCTCGACGGCTTTCAGGCACACCGCCTCGGTCTGGTCCTTCACGTAGCACAGGGCATAGCCGTCCTGCGCGACGGCTTTCAGGCACACCGCCTCGGTCTGGTCCTTCACGTAGCGCAGGGCATAGCCGTCCTGCTCGACGGCTTTCAGGCACACCGCCTCGGTCTGGTCCTTCACGTATTGCAGGGCATAGCCGTT
>ERZ1026792.1113-NODE-1113-length-18180-cov-2.646485_pt1 | contig 18180 bp, 14 predicted proteins | sample MGYA00520884_ERZ1026792 | MGnify/ENA primary metagenome ERZ1026792 (study PRJEB33270, sample SAMEA104284473) | anaerobic digester metagenome | biome: Anaerobic digester microbiome; feature: mesophilic sludge digester; material: Anaerobic digester biomass... | reverse complement strand
CGGCACGCTAGAAGACCTGCTGGCGAACGAAAACTCGGTAGGTTTATACTACATGGAGGTTCTGCCTAGTGACAAGGCACTAGAGACGGCGTGTGAATTACGCGCCGTGGATCATGTGCCGGCAAGAGAGACACTCTTGACAGTATTACCACCTGGGATGTACCTCGTTGGCCGAGATATTGGACCCGGCATGTACCGCGGGGTAGCCGGTGAGGACGTTCTTGGGTCATGCTATTGGGCAAGGCTATCCGGCGTCAGTGGTGAGCTCGACGAAGTGTTGGCCAACGACAACGCCACAGGCCAGTATTACATCGAGGTCCAGCCGGGCGATTTTGCCTTGGAGGTGAGCTGCGAGGTTGAAAAGGTCGAGTAGAGTAGTCGGCTACGGCTGTACGAGCCCACCGGAGAGAGTCGGATGATTGCCGCTAAAATGAGGGTGTGATGCCGGCCCTCTGTGCCTGGTGGGTCTACCCATCCGGCGACGACTGCACCCATCCTCATAGTCCGGTGAGCGGGCGTGCCTGTGGGCCGGTGTGTAGAGGGGATGTGAAGTGCGAGCAAATACGCTTAAAAAGGTCGAGTTGATGGAAGAATGGCAAACGTCTGTGGGTGTTATGGCAATAGGGCCTAGGGATCTTGGTGCTATAGTAACAGAGACAGTGGGCTCATCAGTTCTCTTCGGCATTGCATCGTACTTTTGTATTGTATCCTGTCGGCATGTAGTAGAGCCAAGGTTGGGACAAGATCAGTTCAAGGCGATATTCAAGTACACCGACGGCGCGGGTGGATTGAAACGAGCCGTGTTGGGGCTTGACGAACGAATGCTCAAGTTTCATCCTGACGATACAGGCACTACTTCATATGATGTGGCAGCTTTCTGGGCTCACCGCGGGAACCATAATCCTCTTCCGTTTCCCTATCTGGAACTCCAACCGCATCAGTACTACCCACAAAGAGTCTTGGATCTGAAGCTACAAGTGTTGGGATATCGGATGGCAGACATAACCAGTGATGCTGTTTTGTCCGATGGCGTTCCCCTACCTCTACGAAGCATAGAGGCAAGGCTGATTGACGCACCGCATATAGGTGGCAAAGCAACCAACTTCAGTAAGAGCCATATAGCTCAGCATGTGGCCGAGATCGAAACAGATGAAGATCTCTCTGGCATGAGTGGAGCGCTTGTGTTGGCAGAAGAGCGGGGAGCCAATTATCCAGTAGGTATGGTGGTATCCAGTGGCAAGGGCCGGGTACAAAACCGATTGAGCCGCACCGAGCACCACGTCAACTTTGTGGGGTTTGTCGATTTCCCTACTATTCTCGTGACGCTGCAATAGACGTATTCCATTTCCGTCGAAATGGGATCGCTGTGCGCTCTGGCGCAAGCGCTGGTAAATCTCATTGCTTGCTACTCTTATTTCAAGGGGGAAAAGGACAATGAAAGCCGGGAAGCTGTGCCTTGCATTCTTGCTACTCCTGGTCGGCTGTGATTCTGGTTCCAAGAGTGAGTGTGTCGAGTATGCCCCTTTCTGCTACATGGGCTCAAGCCCAGGCAGTGGAATCAGGGAAGAGATTGTGGTACGGATCTGCTATCCCCTGGAGGTCAGTCTTGGCGGTGCAGCATCCGTACAGGTTGACGTGTCAAACGGCTCTTACTTCAACTTTGACAGCCTCTGGGTCGGTTTTGAGCCGGTGCAAGGCGTAGACTTCTATGGTATGGCTTTCAGACTGGAAGGAGTCGAGCCAGCGACCGCAGACATTTTCGAGCGCGGTGACTGGACTTCCATCAAGTGGGATACGCTTTCACTTCCCGCCGAAGCTAACGCATCTGTTACCGTTCGCTTCAAAGCGGTGAAGTCTGGACCAACTGGGGCCGTGGTGGATTTCGATATTCGAACTAACGATGTGTGGCCCGTCTGTGAAGTCAGGCAAGAGATATTCACTACAGTGGATTGAGGCAACCTTTGAGAGGTAGCTATTTCTACTTCCTCAATGAGGGAACGCGACACCATTTCGAGCAAATGCTGTCGAAATGGGCCTACAGGTGAGAAAGACCAAGTCAGGTTTTGAGAGGCACATCCGATGACCGAACAGACTTATCAAGACCAAGAGAAAGTGGATGCATACCTCCGCATCATCCGCGAACGAATCGTGGCTCCCATCAAGAATACAGAACTACAGCGTTCCTGCACAGCTACACTATTACTGCTCTTCGCGGCAATTGACGGTCTCGGAAAACTACTACACAGTGAGGACAGGGCAAAGCCAGCGAGCAGAATCTGTTGCTTTCTTGACCACATGGGCGGCCGATACGCCGTTCAGCAAGAAGCGCTAGTGATGCTTCGAAATTCCTTGGTGCATAACGCGATTAATGTAGAATCATTTCTCTCCAACACCGAGCCAACGGATGATCAACACCTCAAGAGAGTTGGCCAAACCGGCTGCCTCTATGTATGCACGTGGCGAATGTATCTGGATTTCGTTGATGCGTTTGAGCGTTTCTGTGCAGACATTCAAGCAGATCCGGTAAAGTTGAAACGTGCCGCTGATAGACTCGAGTGGAAGGAAGAAAATCTCCTGGAGGACTTGAGTTCCACAGATGAGGCAAGTCCATCTCCTCCACCGCCGGTCGAGTTCATCTGGGCCAGGTAAAATTCTGAAGCGTTGCTATCTTTGAGGCTGGGCAACTTGTCAGTGAAGGTCGTCCACTTGTAGATGACCTGGTGTTCAATGTCGTTTTGCCTCTGGACATGCAGCCCTGTGACCTCCATTTGTCACAGCGCATCCAGCCGCGAGCGGTACATATCCCTCGCATCCCTGGCCGCGATCTTGACGTACTCGCGCACCGTGGTCATATCCTCATGGCCTGGCAGGTACTGGAGCGTATAGGGGATCCCCGCCGCCTTTCAGGAACATCAAGGCGAAGGTGTGGCGCAGCCTATGCGGGCGGACCTTGATGCCCACGCGCTGCCCGATGTTGCGCACGATGATGCGCATTCGGTCCCTGCCAATCTCTCACAGCTCAGCGCTGCCCGGAAGATCCGCGGATTGTGATCCGCGGCGAGCACTAAAGGGGGGAGGATGTGGCGGCGGCCGGCGAGGCAAGCGGCGACGGCCTGCCGGCGGTCAGCCCACGGGTCAAAGGTCGCCGCCGGCGCGCATGTACCTGGCGCGGAGGAAAGCGTTCCTTCTGTCGCGAACCGACGTGCCGTCGCCCCTGTAGGGTTTCACCGTGTCGCAGGTTTCGAACTCGTCGCAAGTCGCGCAAAAGTCCTTGCCCTTCGCCATGGCACACAAACGGATGGCGCACGCTGCGCAATCCGTGGCGATGAGTTTCACGTCCCAGTACTTGCAACCCAGGCAGACAAAGTCGGTCGCATCCGTGTTCTCGGTGCCATACTCCTGATTCATTCTGGCGAGCAGCGTCTGGTCGCCTGTTATCGTCCCCACGTAGGAAGGACATTCGTCACAATGGATGCCACAATGCGCTATCATGGAGGCCTCCTTCCGGACCGATGGCGCGTGCCGTTCTCGGCCGGGGAAAGTATAAGGTTGGCCGGCCTGGACGTCAACTTTGCATCGCTTGCAGCGCGCCTGGCGAAAACGTTCAGCGGCCGGGGCCGCCGGGGCACCCGCGAGGGGGCACCCGCGAGGGGTGCCCCTACACGCCTAACACGCACCCGCGGGGGAGGGCGCCCGCGGGGGGGACCCGCAAGGGGGGCACCCGCGAGGGGTGCCCCTACGCCATGGCGGTCCGGCGGGCGTCGACGCGCCGGGGGTTCCGGGGGAGGCCGGCGGCGGTTCACAGCCGCCGCGCTCTGCTCCTCGCCGTTGCCGTTTGTCGGGTTTCTTCTTGTAAGAGGATCGATCTTCTCTTTGCAGTCTTACGTCTTTTTCTTTTTCTTGTACGCCTGGAATTGGTGCACGTGCACAACCTGACTTGTGCACGTGCACAAGTCGGTGGTGCCTGTGAAAGCCGGGGACACACAAGGCGAGCCCGCAACGGCGCCGGGCACAATGGGGAATGGCCAAAAAAAGAGGGCCGGTTGCCCGGCCCCCTGGATGGATGCCTCTCGATGCTACCCTGGCGCCCTGCTTCCCGGCGCCGGGTTGTGCACGTGCACAACTCTGTCGTGCTTTTGTGCCGCCGGGTTGTGCACGTGCACAACCTTGCCTTGCTTGCGCGCCGCTGGGTTGTGTCCGGGCACAAGCTCGTCGTGCTTGAGCGCCGCTGGGTTGTGCACGTGCACAGGTTCGATGGGGATGCGCGCCAGGATCGCGTGGGGATGGGCGCCAACCCGGCGCTCTTCCAATTCTTTGACCGCCGTCGCCATGGATCGTCCTCGTCGGTAGAGTGGCTCCGTCCGGGCGGCGAGACGGCTGTGCTCGCCACTGCCCCGCCCGGGGAACAGTATAGCACAGGTTTTGCGGCCTGTCAATCTTTTTCGGTATGATGTGAAAATTAACCTACAGGAAAGTAGGGTATGCGAATGCCGAATACAAGGGCGGCGTCCCCGCTCCTGGGCGGCGCCGACCCGGGCAACGGTAGCCCGAGGCCGGCCCTTCCAAATACGGCCCTACAAGCCGTCGCCCCGCAACACCAGGGGCAGATAGATCCTCCGGACCGGAATGACGTCGACGCCGGTGGGTATCCCCGGCATGGTCAGCCTGTTGAGGCTATAGGTCGAGAGGTCTACCACCCGCAAATCGGGCAGGGCGTCGCTCGTGTCTGGATAGCTGACGTAGGCCTTGCCGTTGGCCACCGCGATGGTGTCCACACCAAAAAGCGGTTTGCGGCGAGCTCTATGGACAGCCTTCTGCGCCTGGTCATTTGTCTCTCCACTATAGCAGGCTTCGGGGCGAAATGCAACAGGATCTTGGTCCGGGAGAAAAATTCTAGAACATTTGCACGAATGGCGCATTTTGTGCTATAATTGCGCGGTGAGGATTCATTAGAGATGGCCAAGAGACGTACGACGAAAAAGAAACCGGGAGGCATGGACCTCGGGGGCACGCTGCGCCCCGAGATCTGGGGCATCCTGCTGTTGTTGATGGCCCTGCTCACGCTGCTGAGCCTCATCCCCGTGGAGCGCGGGCGGCTGATGGAGAACTGGATCGAGCTGCTGGAAACGGCGGTGGGCTGGGGTGTGTGGCTCATGCCCATCGGCTTTGGCGCCGTGGGCCTGTGGCTCATCTTCCTCGGGCTGGGCCGGCAGATGAACCTGGAGCGGGAAAAGCCGTGGGGCGGAGCGCTCCTCTTTTTCCTGGCCCTGGCCTTGATGCACATGATCGCCGGCGGCGAGGATCCCCTGGCGACGGCGGCCAACGGCGAGGGCGGCGGCTACGTGGGCTACGGCCTCAGCCAACTGCTGGTCAGCGGCCTGGGCACGCCGGGCGCGTGGCTGGTGCTGGTGGCGCTGTCCATCATCAGCCTGATGATGCTCCTGGGGCTGTCGCTGGGCGAGATGTGGGCCATCCTGGCCGATGCCGTCGCCCGGCTGTTTCGCCGCCAGCCGAGCCTGCCCGGCATCCGCATCAACCGCCCCGACAGGCCGGCCGGCCTGCCCTCTCCGCCGCCGGCCATTTCCGAGCAACAGCCCGAGGGCATCGACGCCCGCCCGCTGGAGCCGGCCGGGCACTTGACTCCGCGGCAGCCGGGCAGCGTTTTTCCGCGCATCATCGGCGGTGAGCAGGTGTGGCGGCTGCCCAACGTGGACGACATCCTGGCCGACGCCGTCGAGCAGGAGCTGAGCCAGGCCGAGATCCGCGAGCGGGTGCGCATCATCGAGGACACCCTCAACAGCTTTGGCGTGCCGGCCAAGGTCAAGGAGGTGAACCAGGGGCCGACGGTCACCCAGTTTGGCGTGGAGCCGGGCTACATCGAAAAGCGCAACAACGAGGGCCGGGTGGCGCGGGCCAAGATCAAGGTCAGCAAGATCGCCAACCTGTCCAACGACCTGGCCCTGGCCCTGGCGGCCTCGCCCATCCGCATCGAGGCGCCGGTGCCCGGGCGCGACATTGTCGGGATCGAGGTGCCCAACTCCGAGATCTCGCTGGTGGCCCTGCGCACGGTGCTGGAGAGCGACAGCTTTCGCTCCATCAAGGGGCCGCTGCCCATCGCCCTGGGGCAGGACGTGGCGGGCAACGCCATCGCCACCGACCTGACGTCCATGCCCCACCTGCTCATCGCCGGCGCCACCGGCTCGGGCAAGAGCGTGTGCGTCAACGCCATCATCGCCTCGCTGCTGTGCAACCGCACGCCCGACGAGGTGCAGTTCATCATGATCGACCCGAAGATGGTGGAGCTGACGTCGTACAACGGCATCCCCCACCTGCGGGCACCGGTGGTCATCGAGCTGGAGCGGGTGGTGGGCGTCCTGAACTGGGCCACGCGCGAGATGGACAGCCGCTACAAGATGTTTAACCGGGCGCGGGCCAGGAACATCGAGGCCTACAACCAGGCACTGCTGGCCAAGGGCGAAAAGCCCCTGCCCTACGTGGTGGTGGTCATCGACGAGCTGGCGGACCTGATGATGGTGGCGCCCGACGAGGTGGAGCGGTCCATCTGTCGCATCGCGCAGATGGCCCGGGCCACGGGCATCCACCTGGTCATTGCCACGCAGCGGCCCAGCGTGGACGTGGTGACGGGCCTCATCAAGGCCAACTTCCCGGCCCGCATCAGCTTTGCGGTGACGAGCCAGGTGGACTCGCGGGTCATCATCGACTCGGTGGGGGCCGACAAGCTGCTGGGTCGGGGCGACATGCTGTTCATGGCCCCCGACTCGAGCAAGCTCCAGCGGCTCCAGGGCTGCTACGTGTCGGACAAGGAGCTGTCGGCCCTGGTGCGCTACTGGAAGGGCGTGCGCGGCACCCAGGAGGCGGTGCAGCCCGAGGCGGTGGTGCAGCAGCGGATGTGGGACGAGATCGAGGCCAGCCAGGCGCAGGCCGCCGGCGAGGACGAGCTGCTGCCCAAGGCCATCGCCCTGGTCCAGGAGCAAGACCGGGCGTCCATCTCGATGCTCCAGCGCCGGCTGCGCATCGGCTACTCGCGGGCGGCGCGCCTCATCGAGACGATGGAGAAAAAGGGCATCGTCGGCCCCTCGCCCACCGGCGGCGGGTCGCGGCAGGTGCGCGAGGACACCGAAGCGGAGCACTGGCAGGAACAGAACCTGCCGCCCCTGTGACGCTGCCGGGGGTTTCGAGCTTGTGCCGATGGGCCGGGGTTGCCAGACCCCGGCCTTTTGGCTGCCGTTGCTGGCTCGCGCCGGGAGCGCCGAGCGCCAGCTCGGCAGGTTGCGCGTAGAGGGAAAAGCCGAGCCGGCGCTCGGCGATCCCAGCAGTATCGCACCAGCTCGGCAAGTTGCCGGCAGAGAGAAACGCCGAGCCGGCGCTCGGCGGTCCCAGCAGTATCGCACCAGCTCGGCAAGTTGCCGGCAGAGAAACGCCGAGCCGGCGCTCGGCGGTCCCAGCAGTATCGCACCAGCTCGGCAGGTTGCCGGCAGAGAGAAAAGCCGAGCCGGCGCTCGGCGGTCCCAGGAGGGCCGGCTTTGCAACACACTACACAATTGGCGGTTGGGCTTGCTTATCCGTACGAGTTGGGGTATAATGGCGTTGTTGGCCCGAAAGCCATTAAGCGCGGCGAAGGAGGTGAGCGATATCGAGCGATCACTCCGCAGTTTCGTTCCTGTAAATCTCGGCTACGCGACTCATTTTGCAAGGGAGGGGAAAATGCGCAAGGGTAGTTTTAGCATTCTGGCGATGCTGCTGGTCATGTCTCTCGTACTGGCCGGCTGCGGCGCCACACCAGAACCGACTGCAGTGGTGCAGGAACCAACACAGGTACCGGAGGCAACCACGGCCCCCGAGCCCACGGAAGCCGTCGAAGAGCCGACCGAGCCCGCGAGTAGTGAAGGGTTCCAGGTCGGCATGGTGTCGGACGTGGGCGGCGTGGACGACGCCAGCTTTAACGAGAACACGTGGGCCGGCCTGCAGCGGGCACAGGACGAGCTGGGCGTGCAGGCGCAGTTCATCGAGAGCCAGGCCCAGGCGGACTATGAGCGGAACATCACCGAGTTTGCCGAGCAGGATTACGACCTGATCATCACGGTGGGCTTCCTGCTGGCGGATGCCACGGCCAAGATGGCGGAGGTCTATCCCGACGTCAACATGGCCATCATCGACAACGCCTACGACCCGCCGATTCCGAACGTGGCGGGCATCGTCTTTAACGTGGACGAGGCGACGTTCCCCATCGGCTACCTGGCGGCCGGCTGGGCGGTTCTCCAGGACCCGGAGGACCCGCAGATTGGCTACGTGGCGGGCATGCAGATCCCGCCGGTGGAGCAGTTCATCGTCGCCTACGAGGCGGGAGCCAACTACTACAACGAGCAGAAGGGCACGGACGTCCAGGTGAAGGGCGTGTACGTTGGCGACTTTGAGGCACCGGACGACGGCAAGATCCAGGGCAACTCGCTCATCGACGAGGGTGTGGACGTGGTCTTTGGCTGCGGCGGCAAGACCGGGAACGGTGGCATCGCGGCGGCCAAGGAGCGGGGCAAGTGGGGAGTTGGCGTGGACGTCGACCAGTACTTCACGCTGCCCAACGAGAAGGACATCCTCATCACGTCGGTGATGAAGCGGCTGGACAATGCCGTGTTCGCCGTGGTGGAATCGGCCCTGAACGGCGAGTTCCCCGGTGGCAACGTCTTCGTGGGCACGCTGGAGAACGAGGGTGTGGGCCTGGCCCCCTACCACGACTTTGAGGGCGAGATCCCCGCGGAGCTCGATGCCGAGGTCCAGGAGATCGTCCAGGGCATCATCGCCGGCGACATCGACACCGGCTGGTAGTCGTCGCCGGAACCTTGAGAGTGATAGAGTGATCGGGGCGGTGCTGGGGCGACTCAGCACCGCCCGTTGCGATAACGGCGGATTGGCAGAATCTGCGGGTGAACCCCCCCATGGTCCGCACGTTCTGCCAAGCTGCGGTTGTGAGGCAATCCTGAGAAGGGAGCGATGATGGCCCCAATCCTGGAAGTGCGCAACATCACCAAGCGCTTTCCCGGGGTGCTTGCCAACGATAGGGTCAGCTTTTCTCTGGAACAGGGCGAGATCCTGGCGTTTCTCGGCGAGAACGGCGCGGGCAAAAGCACCCTTATGAACATCCTCTACGGCCTTTACCGGCAAGACGAGGGAGAGATCGAGGTCCGCGGCCAGCCCGTCGTCATCGACGAGCCCAACGACGCCATTGCCCTGGGCATCGGCATGGTGCACCAGCACTTTCAACTGGTCCCGGTCTTTACCGTGGCCGAGAACATTGTCATGGGCACCGAGCCGTCGCGCTTTTCGTTTTCGTGGCGAACGATGGGCATCGGCGCGGGGCTGAGCGCCCTCCTGTTCTTTGTGGGTGGCCTTTTTTCCCTGGAGAACATTGGCCAGGCACTGTTGGCCGCGGTGGCGGGTGGGGCAGCGGTGGCGGTCATATACGGTCTGGGACTTCTCCTCGCCTACCTGGCCCGCCGCCTGAGTTTCTGGCCCTATTTTGGCATCGTCGGCGTGGCAAGCGCCGCGCTGTTGGTGGCCCTGGACCTCGGGCTCGGGGGCGTGAATCGCGTGGCCCTGTACATCTTCCTGGCGTTGCTCTTTGCCGGGGTCACTTATCCCATCCTGAGGGTCATCGGCACCGCCCTGGACCGCCGGGTCGCCTCGCGGCGCATCCAGGCGCTCTCGGCGCAGTACGGCCTGGCGGTGGATCCCGAGGCGCTCATCGCCGATATGCCGGTGGGCATCCAGCAGCGGGTGGAGATTATCAAGACCCTCTACCGCGAGGCCGAGATCCTGATCCTCGACGAGCCGACGGCCGTGCTGACCCCCCAGGAGACGGAGGAGCTGTTCGAGATCATGCACGGCCTGACCGGCCAGGGCAAGTCCATCATCTTTATCACCCACAAGCTGAAAGAGGTCATGGCCATTGCCGACCGCATCGTCGTCTTGCGCGACGGCCGCGTCACCGGCCAGACCAAGCCCTCGGAGACGTCGGAAGAGGAGCTGGCGGAGATGATGGTCGGCCGCGAGGTGGCCCTGGTGGTCGACAAGGGGCCCGCCTCCCCCGGCGAGGTGGTGCTGGAGGTGACGGGGCTCCGGGCCCTGGACCAGCGGATGCACGAGACCGTGCGCGGCGTCGACCTGTTCGTCCGCGCCGGCGAGGTGTTGGGCGTGGCCGGCGTGCAGGGCAACGGGCAAACAGAGCTGGTCGAGGTCCTCAGCGGGCTGCGGTCGGCCAGCGCGGGCCACGTGCGCATCCTGGGCACCGATGTGACCAACGCCTCGCCGCGGCAGGTAACCGAGCTGGGCGTGGCCCACATCCCGGAGGATCGCCAGGAGGATGGCCTGGTGATGGCCTTTCCCATCGCCGACAACCTGATGCTGAACACGTACTACGAGCCGCCCTTTTCCAGGGGCCCGGAGATCCAGTTTGGAACGCTGTACAGCTATGCCGAGCGGCTGGTCAAAGAGTTCGACGTGCGCACGCCCAGCGTCTATCTTCCCGTCCAGAACCTCTCGGGCGGCAACCAGCAAAAGGTCATCGTCGCCCGCGAGTTCTCGCGGCCCATCAAGCTGCTGATCGCCGCGCAGCCGACCCGCGGGCTGGACGTGGGATCCATCGAATACATCCACCGCCGCCTCATCGAAAAGCGAGACGAGGGCACGGCCGTGCTCCTGGTATCGGTCGAGCTGGACGAGATCATGGCCCTCTCCGACCGCATCGCGGTCATGTACGAGGGCCGGATCGTGGGCACCGCGGACGCCGACAAGGTGACGAGGGAAGAGCTTGGCCTGCTGATGGCCGGTTCCGGCATCGAAGCCAAGCCCGCCGCCCCGGCGCTGGAAATGGTGGAAAAGGAGGGCAGGAGCGTTGGCTGATGAGGCTTCTCCAAGCAAAGTGACGCAGCAACCGTCCAACCGGCGCTGGCTGAGGCTGGCCATTGTGGCCATCCTGGTCGCCGCTGCCGTGCTACTCAGCAAATGGTTGGTCCTGGCGCTGCTCGTGGTCCTGGGCCTTTGGCCCCTGGCACTGCTGGCCGGCCTGCTGCTGCTCATCGTGGTCTCGATCTTCAAGGGGGGCTGGCCCTGGCTCAAGGGCTGGCTGGGGAACCGGTTGGGAGGGTTGTTGGTGCCCGCCCTGGCCGTCTTTACCGCGCTGCTCATCGGCGGCCTGATCCTGATGCTCACCGACCAGGACGTTCTCCTGCTCCTGGGCGACGGGCAGATCGGCGACGCCCTTTCGGTGGCAATCAAGAACCTGGGCAGGGCGTACGGCGCCCTGTACGAGGGCGCCCTGGGCAGCCCGGCCAAGATCGTGGAGGCCCTGGGACAGGTGGGTGGCGAGGATGGGCTGCGGCCCCTCCTGCGCGTGGTGCGCGGCCCGAGCGACACCCTGGTCCAGTCGGTGCCCTACATCTTTGCCGGGTTGGCCGTGGCCCTGGGCTTTCGGGCCGGCCTGTTCAACATCGGCGGCGAGGGGCAGATCGGCATCGGCTGGTTGGTGGCCGTCGTCGCCGGCTTTAGCTTTGCCAACCTGCCGGCCTTTATCCACCTGCCCCTGTCCATCCTCCTGGGCGCCATCGCCGCGGGCCTGTACGCGTCCATCGCCGGCATCCTGAAGGCGCGCACGGGCGCCCACGAGGTCATCACCACCATCATGCTCAACTATGTGGTCTATCGCCTCAGCGAGTGGCTGTTGTGCGGTCCCCTGGAGTTCACCCAGGGCACCTGCCGCACGCGGGACACGCTGGAGACGGCCTTCCTGCCCCGCTTCCTGGACCACCCGGTGACCGTCCACTGGGGCTTTGTGCTGGCCCTGGTGGCGGCGGTCGCCGTCGGCTGGTTCCTGTTTCGCACCAAGTGGGGCTTTGAGCTGCGGACGGTGGGCGCCAACCCCAACGCCGCTCGCTACAGCGGCATGAGCGTGGGCAAGACCTTTACCCTGGCCATGTTCCTGAGCGGTGGCCTGGCGGGCATGGGCGGCGCCGTCCAGGGGTTGGGCATCACCCACAACATTGCCCTGGGTTTCCAGTCGGGTTACGGCTTTGACGCCATCGCCCTGGCCCTGTTGGGCAAGAGCCACCCCGCGGGCGTGGTCGCGGCCAGCCTGCTGTTCGGCATGCTGCGCGCCGGGGCTGCCCGCATGCAGTCCGTCGCCAGCGTTCCAACCGAGATCGTGCAGATCGTCCAGGCCCTGGTCATTGTCTTTATCGCCGCACCGGCCATTATCCAGGCCCTCTATCGGCTGCGCGAGATGCGGGGCGAGGCCGTCCCGACGGCCGTGTTCACCCGCGGCTGGGGAAAATAGGGATAGAAAGATGGCTGTCCAATCAACTGCTGTCGAAAGAACGACTGGTTTCACGCTGAACTGGCGCAACCTGGTGATCGTGCTGCTGTTCCTGCTGCTGGGGGCCGCTTTCCTGGTCCTGGGCAACGCGGGCACCGAGCCCGGCGACACGGCAGCCTTCACCGACGAGTTCCTGGGCACGCTGTTCCGGGTGCCGTCGCGGCCGACGCTCTACGTGGCCGGCGCCATCTGCTTCTTTGCCGCCGGCATGCGCCTCTTTCGCCTGCTGTCCTCGCTGCGGTCCGTGGTCAACTGGATTGTGGTCTTGCTGGCCTCCTTTGCCTTTCTCGTCTGGATTACCAGCGGCTCCAGCATGAACCTGCCGGGCGTGGTCCAGTCCACGCTGACGGCCGCCACCCCTTTGACGTTGGGGGCCATGGCGGGTGTCTTTTGCGAGCGCGCGGGCGTCTTTAACATTGCCATCGAGGGCATGATGCTCGCCGGCGCCTTCACGGCCGTGGCCTTTGCCAGCATCTTTGAGAGCCTGTGGATGGGCGTGCTGGGCGCGTGCATCATGGGCGGGCTCATGGCCGCGCTGCACGCGGTCCTGTCCATCAAGTACAAGGTCGACCAGATCATCTCGGGCACGGTGATCAACATCCTGGCGGCGGGCGCGACCCGTTTCCTGAACATCCGCCTGCTGGAGCCGGCCGGGCTGAGCGATCCCGGCTCTTTTCCGGTCTACAGCATCCCGGTCCTGTCCGACATTCCCATCGTGGGGCCCATCCTGTTCGAAAACCAGCCGACGGTGTTTATCATGCTCATCTTGCTGCCCCTGGCGACCTATGCCATCTTTGGCACGCCCTGGGGCCTGCGCATGCGGGCCTGCGGCGAGCATCCCCGGGCTGCCGACACGGTGGGCGTGCACGTCAATCGCACGCGCTACATCAGCATTATCATCGGCGGTCTCATCGCCGGCATCGGCGGCGCCTACTTTTCGCTGGGCGTGGTGGGCACCTTCGAGGACGGCATGACCCGGGGCCAGGGCTTTGTGGCCCTGGCGGCCATGATCTTTGGCAACTGGCATCCGGTGGGCGCCTTCATGGCGGCGCTGCTGTTTGGCTTTGCCAACGCCCTGCAGGTCAAGATGCAGATCATCGCGCCCGTCCTGCCGTTTATCGGCGTGCCCATCCCCCACAACCTGCTGCAGATCACGCCCTACGTCCTGACCATCATCGTCGTGGCAGGGGTGGTGGGCCGTTCCCGGGCCCCGGCGGCGGGCGGAAAGCCCTACGAGAAACAATGACGGTCAAAGCGGCCGATCTCGCCGCCCTGCTGGGCGACCCACAGCGCCTGCGCGAGATCCTGGAGGCACACTACGGGCGGCCGGAAACGGCCGCCCTCTCCCCCTGGGAACGGGTGGAGATGGCCCTGGCCCATCGACAGCCCGACCGCGTCCCCTTTGACTTCTGGGCAGTGCCCGAGGTGTGGCAGCGGCTGCGGGCGGCCCTGGAGGCCGAAGACGAAGAGGTGCTGCGCCTGCTGGGCATCGACTGCCGCATGGTGACGGCGCGCTACGTGGGCACCCGGGCGCGCACCCTGCCCGACGGCACGGTCGTCGACGCCTGGGGCACCCACCGCCGCCGCGTGAGCAACGAGTTCAGCACCTACGAGGAATATGCCAGCCATCCCCTGGCCGAGGCCGAGACCGTCTCGGACGTCCTGAATTGGGACTGGGCCCGGACCGAGGAATGGGACGTGTCGGGCGTGCGCGAGCAGTGCCAGGCCCTGAACAGCGGGCTGCGCCACCACCTGCGCTACGAGGTGGGCGGCATCTTTGAGTGGTCGTGGGCCCTGCGCGGCTTTGAGCGCTTTCTCCTGGACCTGGTGGAGCAGCCCGAGGTGGCGGGCGCCATCATGGACCGTTTTACCGACGTCTATATCGAGAATACGCTGCGGGTCATCGAGGCGGCCGGGGGGCTGCTGGACATGGTCTACACCTACGACGACGTCGGGATGCAAAACGGGCTGCTGATCTCACCCCGCATGTGGCGGCGGCACATCCTGCCCCGCCACCAGCGCCTGAACGCCGCCATCCGCGGGGCGCGCTACCCGGTGCGCATCATGTACCACTCTTGCGGGTCCATCTACCCCCTCATCGGGCCCTTTATCGACGAGATGGGCATCGACGTCCTGAACCCCCTCCAGCCCCGGGCCCGCGACATGGACATGGCGCGCATCAAGGCCGAGTTCGGGGAGCGGCTGTCGTTCCACGGCGGCGTGGACATCCAGCACACCCTGCCCCACGGGACTCCCGCGGAGGTTCGGGACGAGGTGCAGGAGCGCTGCCGGGTGCTGGGCCCGGGCGGGGGCTATATCTGTACGTCGGCCCACTATATCCAGGGCGACACGCCCCTGGAGAACATCCTGGCCATGTACACCGCGCCCCGCGAGCTGCCCTCGACCTGAAAGTCGGCGGTCTCGACCCGGTTCGCCCGTACCTCCACGATGCGGCTGCCCAGGACCGCGCCGTCCTTTTCCACCTGGACGACGTACCTGCCCGGCTCCAGGACGATGGAGAAGCGGCCATCGTCGCCGGTGCTCTGCTCCTGGAGAAGGCTCTGTTTCTGGTAGAGGGAGCCCTGGTCGAGCTGGCCGATGCCCTGGAGGCCATAGATGGCGATGGTCATCCCCGCCAGCCCCTCGCCCTGTGCGTCGACGACTTGACCCTGCAGGGTGCCCGGGGCGTTCGGGTCGCCGCCGCAGGCGGCAAGGAGCCCGGCCAACAGCAGCAGCAAGAACAGGAGCGTGACGCGTTCAGTGCAGCGGTTCATGCGCTCTTCCTTTCGACGCTGGCAACGTGCCCGAGCCTGTGATGGTGCCCCGGCCCGGATGAGAGGAACCTACGCGCGGCCCGTCACGGCTCGGCCTGGATGCGGACAAAGGCAATGTCGCCGGGCTTGACGGTGACGGGCTGGACGTAGGACCGGTCGCCGATCTGCACCTTGACCAGGTAGTCGCCGGCGGGCACGTAGCCCAGGGCCAAGTTCTCGCCCAACTGATCGTCGGGGTTGATCTCCTCGTTGGCATAGGTCTGGATCTGGCGCCACCACTTGTTCGGCTCGGCGGCGCGGAAAAAGGTGACGGGCACCTCGGGCACGGGCTCGCCCGCGGCGTCCAACACCAGCCCGGCGATGACCCCTTGCCCCGGTTCGGGACGCAGCCACAGGACAGGGTTGCGGGTGCTGCCATAGTCGTTGCTACCCAGGCGCACCTCCAGGTGCACGTGGTTGCCGATGGCAACCCCGGTCATGCCCACCAGGCCCAGGACCTGGCCGGCCTCCAGTTGCTGGCCCTCCTCCACCAGGACCTCGGAGAGGTGAGCGTACAGCAAAAAGACCCGTTGCCCGTTAAAGGCCTGGTCGAGCTCCTGGATGACCAGGTTGCCGTAAAAGTCGGGCTTGACCCCGTACACGACCTCCAGGTCGTTGCCGGCGACAATGACCCGGCCGGCCGCGGCGGCCAGGACCGGGGTCCCGGCGGGATTGGTATAGTCGACGCCGTGATGGAGGTGATAGCGGCCGCCACCCGTGGCGCCGTAGGGAAAGTAGCTGCCCGGGTAACGGTCGCCCTCGGTCTCGGGGCCCAGGGGATGGCTGAGCCACAGGTGGTCGACGGCGGCGGCCGGGGTCGGCGTCGCCGTCCTTCCAGGACTCCCGATGGTCGTAGGCGTCGGGCTGGGCCGTGGCGTGCGGCTGGGTGTCGGCGTCGGGGTCGCCGTCGGCGTCCGGGTAGCGGTCGCCGTCGGCGTGGGGGTCAGGGTGGGCGTGAAGGTGGCCGTCGGCGTCGCCGTGGCTGTGGGCGTGCCCAGGACCTGGGGCTCGGCGGCGATGGGCGCGCCCCCCAGGCTCAGGACGATGGCCAGGCCCACGACGATGGTCAGGGCCCACGCGCCGATGGCGGGGCTGGCAGGCCGGTTGCTCACGCCGCCCTCATGCTGGGATCGGCCTGGGCGCGGGCGTCGCGAGAAGAGTGCGGGGTGCCGGGGAGGATCATGGCGCCCAGGAGATGCGCTCCCGCGTCCACTCGAACTCTCCGCCGCCGTAGCCGCCCCCCAGGTCAAAGAGCTTTTGCTGGTTGCCTCCGTCGGCGGTCATCACCCAGATGGCCCAGGCGCCGCCGCGGTTGGAGACAAAGGCGATGGACCGCCCGTCGGGCGACCATGTGGGCAGGCCGTCCTGGGCCTCGTTGTTCGTCAGCCGCTTGGCGGCCCCGCCCTCCATGCCCACCGAATAGACCTCCCAGTTGCCGTCCCGCGCCGACATGAAGGCCACCCTGGTGCCGTGGCCGGCCGGCGCCGTGTCGCTGTAGTGGTTTGTCAACTGCTGGTAGTTGCCGCCGCCGGCTCCCACCCAATACAGGCCGCACTTTTCGCCCCCCGTCGCAAAGTCGCAGCCGCTGTAGACGATGCGGCCGTCGGCCATCCAGAAGGGGTATTCGCCCCGGATCTCGGTGTTGTCAAAGCGGATCCAGTCCTGGTTCTTGCCAAAGATGTCGTGGACGATGCCCAGGCGGGTGATGCCGTCGCCCCACGAGCTGGACGAGTAGGCCACGATGGCCCCATCGGGCGACCAGGTGGGGAAGATCTCCCTGATTCCCTGGGTTTGGGTCAGGTTTTCGAGAATGCCATTTTCGGCCGGAACCGAGAAAATATCACCCCGGGCGTCGAACAAAGCTCTTTTCCCGGAAGGAGAAATTGCAAAACTATGAATGTCATCTTTCACATTTTTCCAGTAAGGCAGCAGGTTGGGATTGTCGAAACGGACGTGGATGGTCAGTTTGGTTTCAGTGCCTGATGCAAGGTTAAGCTTGTAAAGGTATCCCCCGTTCTCATAAACCAGCCATCCATTGCTGCCCGAAGGCCACATCACGTCGAACTCCTTATGGGTGGTTACCTGTGAGGTTTCCCTGGTTTTGACATTGTATTTCCAGATGTTGAGTTTCAGGTCGCGGTCGGAGGCAAAGAAGATCTCATCGCCCCACCAAACGGGATGCTGGTCGGTACCCTTAAAATCAGTGATCTGTTCCGAGGTGTTTTTTTTCAGGTCGAAGATCCAAAGGTCAGAAGCTCGTCCGCCCTTATACCGTTTCCAAGTACGGAATTCCCGGTCAACAGGGGTGAAAACCAGCTTTGATCCATCGGGAGAAAAGGCGGCAAATCCGCCGTTCACAATTTGCAGAGGCTTCTCCAGGCCCCCATCCAGGGGAACCAGGAAATACTTGCCATTTCGCTCCCCGAAGGTGGTCCGGTTTGCGCGGATCAAAATTTGTCTGCTGTCGGGGGTCCAGTCGAGCACCACATGATCATATCCGCCCCGGGGAGGCATCACGCCCACGGAGTTATACCATGTCAACTGGCGGGGGGTTCCTCCTTCGGCAGGGATGACGAAGATCTGCCTGCTGCCCGAATATTCACCCGAAAAGGCAATCCATTTTCCGTCGGGTGAAATCTTGGGGAAGAGTTCCAGACCTTCGTGGGAGGTAAGCCGGCGGGCCTCTCCTCCGTTGGCTCCCACGGTCCAGATATCCCCAGCATAGACGAAAGCCACCTGATCATTCCGGATATCGGGAAAACGGAGTAACCGGGCATCGTCTCCCGCTGTGACCGATAAGGAAGTCAGCGTCAGCAAAACGAGAGCTGAAAGCGTTTTAAATGTACGATACATAACAAAATTGTTTTAATGAAAGGCCAAATTAAGCCATTTGAAGAAAAACAAAAAATAATTGATTTTAGAATCGGCGAAAATATTATTTTTGTGGCGCCTTAAGCCATTGGCTGCAAATAAGGTTATCGG
>ERZ1026792.1106-NODE-1106-length-18246-cov-3.330040_pt1 | contig 18246 bp, 18 predicted proteins | sample MGYA00520884_ERZ1026792 | MGnify/ENA primary metagenome ERZ1026792 (study PRJEB33270, sample SAMEA104284473) | anaerobic digester metagenome | biome: Anaerobic digester microbiome; feature: mesophilic sludge digester; material: Anaerobic digester biomass... | reverse complement strand
AAGGGTATAAGAGACAGGCCAGGGAGGCTGGCAAGGTGGGCACTATCAGGTTAGCGTAAAGCCGGAAATGGTGGAGCCAAGCTCTCCGCTTTATACCGTTGATGGAACTTCTTCTTATGTGAACTTTGCACTGGACGTGCTCCCAGGATTGGGCATTTTAGAGACAGATCCCAGCCCTAAAACAACCGCATTCGGGCTTCTGGCGGATCTGATCGACATTGTAAAGAGTGAGACCAGATGAGCATTGTCTACCTAGGGCTTGGAACCAATTTGGGCGACCGTAAACAAAACATTAGCAAAGCCATTGAAGCAATCTCGCTGAAGATGAGTATCTCTAAGCAATCTTCACTCTACGAAACAACAGCCTGGGGGTATACTGACCAACCCAACTTTCTCAACCAGGTGATTCAGGTTGAGACCAACTTGAGCCCGCTCCGCTTATTGAATTTCCTCAAGAAAACTGAGGTAGAGCTGGGACGAGTCGAAAACTTTCGCTATGGACCTCGCCTGATCGACATCGACATCCTTTTTTACGATGATTTGATAAAAACTACAAGTCGCCTACAAATCCCTCACCCAAGGATACCAGAAAGGGCTTTTGTTTTAGTGCCTCTGAATGAGATCGCGCCTGGATTTGTTCACCCAGTTTTGAAGAAAACGATAGCAGAACTGTTAGCAGAGCTTCCGAATAAAACTGGAGTATGGCTATGCGAGTAGCGTTGGCATTTGTGGCGATCTGTCTGCCTGGTTTGGCTTGGTGGCTTTGGCTGGGAGATCATAAACAAGATGGTGGCGAGGCTCTGGCGCGAATATTTGCGGTTAGTGCTAGTGTCATAACTCTCGCAGCCTTAGCCTTTTACACAGTTAGGCTCAAAATTACCCCGCTGGCAATCGGATTATTGCTAAGCTTATTCATTGGGCTGGTATTGATCGGCTTGATCCATAGTTGGAAAACCGCATTCAACAAGACTTGGTTAATCGCCTTGGTTATGCTGGCTATTTTTAGCATCTGGCGGATTTGGCAAGCACGGGAATTGGTCTTCCCCAATTGGGTCGACTCTCAACACCATGTCTTGATCATCCGCAAGATTATAGAAAATGGCGGGTTGCCTAGCACGCTCGAACCTTATCTGCCTGGACCTTTTTACTATCACTTTGCATTCCATGCGGTTACTGCATTTTTCTCGGTATTGAGCGGTTTAGCTCCGGAACGGGCTGTCTTGATTTTGGGGCAAGTGATAAATGCCTGCGTTGGAATCTCAGTTTATGCTCTGGCGAAGGCTATAGGCAAAGACTGGCGGATTGGGGCAATGGCAGCGTTTTTTGTCACCTTCGCGACCAAAATGCCTGGGTACTACCTGACTTGGGGCCGCTATACTCTTTTAATGGGGGTAATGATATTGCCGGTGGCAATGGCGGAGGTGATACAGGTGAAGGAAAATCACGAACATTGGTGGCAAATGACAGGATTGACTCTCCTTACCGCCGGCACCCTGCTCAGCCATTACTTTGCGGCATTTTTATTGGCGCTCTTCCTGATTATCCTTGCGATACTCTGGTTCGCTCGCAGCTTGAAGGCTAAGCGCTTTTGCTGGAAGGAGCTTATCTGGCTGGCTGGTCCACCTTTGGCTGGGCTAGTACTCGTTTCTCGATGGTATTGGCGCGTGTTCCGCTATTCACTCGGAGTCTTCCAACCAGCTGTCACGCTTTCAGCAGGAGCAGCCGGGGACGTCAACCAGTGGCATTACTATTGGATGCTGGTGGGTCCTTATAGCGGGTATGTCGTCCTGGCATTAGCGCTTATCGGCGCACTGGCAGGTCTATTCCATACGAAAACGCGTGGGCTCGCCTTATGGGGTTTGCTTGTGGCTTTTTTAGCGCTGCCGTTGGGGCTGAGTGTCGCTCCTTTTCGCAGTGACCACTTTGCGCTGGTGCTGTTTTTACCGGCGTGCTGCTTTGCTACATTGGGCTTAGAGTTGGCGAGCGGTCTGTTCCGGAAGCCATGGCAGCCCGCAGCACTTTCGGCTGGCATCACGGCTCTCGTGGCTTTTATGCTCATCTTTGGCGCTCAGCAAAATTGGAACGCCGTGAATCCGGACACCATCTTAGCAGACCAGGCAGATCTGGCAGCGTTGGAATGGATAGACGCTCATACGCCTCCGGATGCGCGTTTTTTTATCAACACCACGCCGTGGGGCTATGAGCTTTACCGCGGCGTAGATGGGGGAGGATGGATTATGCCAAAAACGGGGCGATGGAGCCTGGCGCCCACTATTTTTTACACCTTTGCGGCAGGCCAGGAGTCAATTGAGAACTGGACAGATTGGGCGAGTCGTGCCAGTAAGGTTATAACTTGTGGAACGGATTTTTGGGAGTTAGTAGAAGAAGCTGATTTAAGTTATATTTACATTCGCCAGGGACCAACTGGACTCCAAGCCCAGAATCTGACTGCTTGTGAAGGCTTGCGAAAGTTATACGAAAATGAAGGCGTTTCTATCTGGTTGATTGATGGTTATAATCCTGAAGAATCACCTGAAAGTAATGAAGGATAAAAATGTACTGGATTATTGTTAAAACATTATCCACAATCCTAGTTTTACTTCTATTACCTGGTTGGGCAATCCTAGCAGGTACGGGTTATTGGCGCAAATGGAATCCACTCCAACGTTGGTTTCTTGCGCCCATTTTTGGTATTGTTTTTTGGCCAATCATCTATTACTCAACCCGAACTCTGATCCCTATGGTTCGTATCGGAACCAATAAATTGATTCTCATTCTGGCTGTTTGCGCAATAGTTATCCTTGTTAGTCTTCGAAAAAACTGGAAAGAACAATTCGAGCTTGGGGAGAAGGCAGGAACGGTTATTGTTGTCCTACTAGTTACATTGTTATCCCGATTAATTTTGGCATATAAGTTTCCCTACTTAGCTGGCGATGACTCGCTTCATCACAGCCTTATTACCAATTTGGTGGCAACCACAGGGAAATTGCCATACAATTTATTACCATATGATTCAGCTAATCTCAACCACTATCATCTTGGATTATATGCACTAACTGGCCCCCTTCAGTTATTGGCTGGTATTACAGCACCTCAAGCCCTTTTGTGGTTTTCTCAGTTTTTAAACGGTCTGTGCGGACTAGGGATTTTTCTCTTGCTAGACCGCAAGGTTACCCGTGATGCGGGAATTGTCGGGATGCTCAGCGTTGGCTTGTTCTCCATTTTCCCATCTTGGTTCATCAATTGGGGGCGCTTTACACAACTTGCCGCTCAGACAGTTTTACTGCCAGCGGCATTGATTGCATGGGAGACCATCTCGAACCATAACAGTCAACGGATAATTCTAAAAAAGCAAGACTGGATCGAATTGTTATTGGCTGGTTTGCTTTTTGCGGGAGTTTGCTTTCTCCACTTCAGGGTAGCTGTTTTCTTGCTTGGCTTGATCTTGATTTTTTGTGCTAGTGAGCTGATCAAGCCTGAGAATGGAAGACGTCATATAAAAGGATTAGCAACGCGGGTCATATTACTTGGATTAATTATCTTAATTATTATATTACCCACATTAATTTCCGGACTTCAATCTTATCTTGTACAGCGGGATCCGCAATCATTAACGAGTGCATTAACTACAAATCCCTTGTCGGAACAAAGTTATTACACAAAAGGAGACAAGGATACGTGGAAGTTAACTTGGAAGTCAATCCCATTCCTTGCCATGGGTGGGTTAGGAATGCTGGCGGGATTGTTTTCCCAGAAAAACCGACAACTCAGTTTAACCATGCTTATCTGGACCATGGTTATGATCGCTTTTTCACAGCTATATAGGTTGAATAATCCACTGCTTGCTTTTGTAAATATCACAGCCGTTTTACTAGCCCTCTATTTACCATTTGGAATTGGTGTAGGAATTTTGTGGCATGAGCTTTTCGAGAAAACAAATCAAAGAATTTTCGAACGGATGCGCCCACTGGCAATAGGGACGGTCGTACTAGCTTCCTTTTTCGCGTTTTATATGCGAACTAACGACTTCCAGGAAATTCGAGCATTTATGACCCCAATAGATGAGATTGCAATGGAATGGGTGATAAAAAATACGGACCCAGACGCTGTCTTTGGGGTTAATACAGCTTTTCTTAATCCAGCGATTCCGTATGGAACAGATGCTGGCTATTGGCTCCCGGTTTATGCAGAACGACAGACCACAGCTATGACCTTGCTAGCTTCTTTGTCCGATAATTATATTTTTTATCTGGAACGCTCAAGAGGGATGACGGATTTATATAAAACGAGTACTATTGACACCTTATGTGCTTATGGAGTTGATTACCTTTATTCTGGTGTTAAGGAACCACTAGGATCGCAAGACTTCGTTATGATCCAGGGCTTTGAAGAAATTAATAATGTACATAAAATCTATGATAAAGATGGCGTTCAGATTTATAAAATTTGTGGGGATTAAGAGATTTGAAACCGAGACAAAAGATGAAAGTATGTATAGCCACAACAAATTTCCCAAGATGGAGGGGGGATTTTAGAGTTCCTTTTATATATGAGGCTGCCCGGGGAATTAGCAGGCATGGACTCCAGGTAAGGGTATTGACTATGCATACTCCGGGAGCTAGCACTCATGAATTCTTTGGTGATATTGAAGTTTTCAGAGCCAAGTACTTGCCTGAAAACATGGAAGTGCTCCAGAAAGATGCGTCTGGGATTCCTGAAGCCTGGCGGAGAGGTCTTCTACCCAAACTGGCAACAATTCCATTTTTGATTAGCTTTACGAATCTGATTGGGAAACATGCCAAGGGATTTGACATAATCCATTGTAATTGGAGTTTATCTGGATTAGCAGCCTATCTTTCTATGTTCAGGCATAAAGCTCCTTATGTGATCACTGTGCAAGGCAGCGATATTTTTAAGACAATCCATATACCGGTTGTAAGTAAATTCATTGGTGTCGCACTCAGGAAAGCAGAGCATATCATTGCACTTTCTGAAGATCTAAAGTCTGCCACCTCGCAGTTTGGAGTCCCCCCTGAAAAAATAACCGTGATTCCCAATGGAGTCAATATCGATCAATTTCCAATGGGGGAGAGATCAACAAGAAAAACACAGATATTATTTGTTGGCTCTTTGATCGAGCGTAAAGGTGTAAACTATTTGATAGAAGCTATGGGGATTGTTACGGAAAAACATCCTGACTATAGGCTAATTTTAGTTGGTGAGGGTAGAGATCGTAACAATTTTGAAAAAATGGTGACCAGATTAGGGCTTGAAGAAACAATAGTTTTCATAGGAACTCAATCCCAACAGATGGTTAGTGAATTATTGCGAGAATCGCGCTTATTAGTATTACCCTCAATTGAAGAAGGTCAAGGTGTAGTTCTGGTCGAAGCGTTGGCAAGTGGCACCCCATGCGTGGGAAGCCGTGTGGGAGGTATTCCGGATGTGATTACGCCGGATGTAGGGCAGCTGGTGGAACCCAGGGATGTTCAGGGGTTAGCAGCAGCTATCAATAGGTATATCGAAGATGATGTCATGTGGAAAAATGCCAGTCAAAAAGCACGTGAACGCGTTGAAAGAGAATATGATTGGTTTACCCTATCGGAGAAAATGATCACCGTCTATCATCAAGTGCTCAATAAGGAAAAACGATGAGAGAGTATCAAAAGAATTTTATTACACTCTATGATGTATTCCAGAATGCTGAAAATAGAGCCCGGAAAGCAGAAAAATTTAATTACATTCTAAACAAACTGAAAGTTCACGACCCTAATGGTAATTGTCTCGATACGGGTTGTTCCAGCGGAATCATTACTAACAGCCTTTCACCATTATTCAAGAATGTTTTCGGTATTGATATTGATATGATGGCTATGCAGATGATTGATAAATCCCAAAGCGATAATACTGCTTACGCTTATGCAGATGCGATGAAATTGCCATTTCCTGACGCTTCTTTTGAAGGCATAATATGTTCTCAGACTTATGAGCATGTGCCTTCCTCTGCTCAGTTATTTTTAGAAATTGAACGCGTAATAAAACCAGGCGGGGTTGTCATTTTTAGTGGTCCCAACAAAACTTTTCCTATAGAACCACACTATTACCTCCCTTTTTTGCATTGGTTGAATGAAAAAAAAGCAGATGCTTATCTAAAAATAACTGGGAAAGGGGACCATTACTATGAGAGATCAAGAACGTATTGGGATTTGAAGAAAACCTTTGCGAATTACGAAATTATCGATGTTGTAAAGTATGTTCTTGAATATTATTCTCAAACTTCACCAAAGTCGCTTGCTAGAATTGTCTACAAAGTTGCATCCAAACTGCCACTTTTCATTCTACGACTTATTTCACCTTTTATGGTGAATATCAACTGGATATTGATCAAAAAAACCAATAATGCTGATGATAGACATAAAATCAAATTCGCCTCATAAAGCCGTAAGGGAAGAGATAGAAACTTTTCTAACCGAAAAGGGAGGAGAAGAGTGGAAGTATTTCTCTGCTTCAATTCTCGTCCATTGGCAGATCATGGTCAAGGATTTTGTTCCAAAATACTTGCACGGTCTTGTCTTGGATGATGGCTGTGGACACGCACCGTATTTAGAGGTAGCGAGACAATATTCTGAAAAGTTGATACTCCTTGATCACCAACTTTGCCACCCCGAGTTAGATGTATGCGCAGATGTCCGAAAGTTGCCCCTTCCAAGTGAAGAGTTTGATTGTGTTCTGAGCTTCCAAGTTCTGGAGCATGTCCCAAATCCCTTTGAGGCAATTGGTGAAATCAGTCGAGTGTTGAAACAGGGAGGTATTCTATTATTGTCTGTGCCACACCTCAGCCGGCTCCATGAACTTCCGCATGATTATTTCCGCTTTACAGAACAAGGATTGCGAGAATTAGCAAATATTGGAGGATTAGAAGTATTGGAGTTAGTAGCAACAGGTGGTCTCATGGTTTTTTTGGGGCATCAAATCTCTACGGTATTCCTATTAGGATTATGGAGAATAAAACCTCTACGCAAATTATCTCTTTGGTTCAATAAACACTTGATTAGCCGAGTTGTTGCATGGCTAGATCGTTACTTGGGTTTTTCCAAATTGTTTCCTCAAGGGTATGCTCTCGTAGCTAGAAAAAAATGAATTGGAAAAAGGTTAGTGAGATTCTTAGGCTGATGGGAACCCTAGTAGGATTCGGTATATTCGTATATCTAATAATTACGAACATAAATGAACTCAATGATATGCCGGTCAGAGTTAAGTTCGAATGGGATTTTGCCGTTTTGGCTGTGTTCTTGTACCTGTTCGTTTACTTTCTTCAAATGATTAATCTCAGGTTGATATACATAAGCATAGGACAGAAGATTAATCTCCTTGATGTTGTGATAGGTTTTTCAGTATCCTTACTGCCAAAATACATACCCGGATATATATGGGGTTACTTTTCCAGGGGTAAATGGTTTGAGAATAAAAAGGAAATTCCCGCTGCATATTCTTGGGGAGCAGCAATAATTGAGCTGTTAATAACGATTTCAACTGGACTGGTAACCATTGGAGTTTATTTACTCTGGCAGAATAACCAGTTTTTATGGATGGCGGTTGTGTTGATTTTCATTCCCATTTTAGAATTCTATTTTTTGAAACTTGTTGCCATGAAAATATTAATGAAAATTCTAAAATTGGACGAGGGAATAAGGCATTTGACCTATAATCGATGGTTGATTTTCTATATTAACTCTCTTTTCCAATGGGTAATCTTGGGATCAACACTTTATTTATTAATCATTTCATCTTCTATACAACTCGATTACTCTTGGGAGCAATTATTTACAAGCACATATATTTTTACAAGATCCTGGCTAACTGGTTTCTTAGCATTCATCATCCCTAATGGCTTAGGGGTTAGAGAATTAATTTTAAAAGATCTATTAACCGTAGGATTGGGCATACAATCCGAATACACTTCATTAATCGCAACAATTTCGAGGTTGTTGCTTTTTCTCACTGAAGGTTTGTGGATTCTTGTAGGAATAAGCTTAACAAAGCGAGGAAAAACGAAGAATAACCCGAACGTATTATTGATATAAGACTGTTTCAAAGTTATTATAGAACAAATTCAATTTCACTGGAGGAACAGATGAAAAAATTAACAAGTATCTTACTAATAGTACTAATTGTCTTGGTGCTGTCCACCTCATCGATTGGTCAATCACACCAAATAGCTTTGGCAGCCGCAACTACTAAAACATTTGCGACAAACTATACATTAATCAATCTTGGCGATTCACAAGCAAATGTAGAAGCCCAATATTTAACCCCCGCTGGCACAGAATGGGGTGATTCTATTTTTAAATCTTTCACAATCGACGCTGGTGCTAATCAAATCGTTCGCCAGTATGATGACACCGGATTAACCCCAGGAAGAGGGTCGGTTGTCCTATCATCCAGTCAGCCTCTTGGTGCACTCGTTCAAGAAATAACTCGTTCAGGTGTTCCATCATCTGGCGCTTACACAGGAGTATCAGTCTCTAGCAATGAATGGGTTATTCCGCAATTAGCCCGACGTGCAAATTCAGCTAGTGGATTAGCAAATTCTCAAATCATTGTCCAAAATGTTGGTACATCCCCTGTGGATTTCACCATTGATTACTATAAATTTGGCACTACATCGATCGCCTTGTCAAAAAATTATACAGGGCTCGCTGCCGGGGCATCTGAGTTGATAGACTTGGACCTTGAGACCGGGTTACCAACAGCCTGGTGGGGTTCTGCAGTTGTTCACACGAGTACTGGGAGCCTCGGCGTCATTTCTCACCTTTTCTTTGGTGCCGATAGCCTAATGGCGTTTAATGCCTACCCGCTTTCAAGTGCTACTGACTCTTGGAAAATTCCGCTGCTCTACTCGCGCTTACCAAACACCCTAAACACTTCTTTAGCTATTCAAAACCTGAGCGGTGAGACCATTCCTGTCAATGATTTGACACTCGATTGTATCAAAGATCCTGCTGCACCCGGTCCCGAAACATTATCTCTTAAAAATACGGCAGCAATTGCGAATTACAGTTCATTTACATTCAACACACTAATCGACACAACGAACTTCCCTGCTGGATGGTATGGTAGCTGCGAGGTCACATCCGCAACTAACAAAAATACCGCAGTTTTAATTATGTATCGATACACCAAAAATGCTGAACAAGCTGCTTATAATGCTGTACCGAGCAATTTGACCAGTACAACAGTTTCTGTTCCATTAGTTGCGAAGCGACTTGCAAATGGTTATGCCAATACTGTAACAATCCAAAACATGGCTGACACCACAGCCACATTAACCATCACTTACAACCCAACCGGTGGTGGTACACCTATAGTTCGCACTGGTGTCACAATCCCTGCCGGCGCAAGCTATATCCGGAATTTCCGCCTTGCAGCTACCGAAGCTCCTGATATGCCCGATGGATGGGTCGGTTCAATGGTCATTGAATCAGATCAACCTGTTGCAGCTTATGTTTCAAACACTTATTTGACACCAAGTGGTGACCAATTCATGGCTTACCTTGGTTTCAATAATTAAGGCGAAATAGCGATTATAATAGCCCTCATAAATCGTGAGGGCTATTATAATTAAACTATGGCAAACAAAAAGAGATCAATTCTAATCATCCTTATTGTGCTACTTCTGGTTTCTGCTTGTAGTTCGGAAGTAACACACTCAATCCCTACCCATCCTGTGAATCTTTTGGAGACCAGCGAACCAAAAGAGGAACTATTTGAAGATTTCCAAGTTACTGGGGATACATCAAGTATGTATCCCAGCGAAAATGCCCAAATCGCAACCGTTTATCCCGCTTGGGATCGTCCTAAAGTGAAGATTGAGGATTTGAAGCCTCCTGTGGATGCGCACAAGCCCTCAGATGGAAAGGCCTCAATATCTGGATTATTGTATGCTTTTGATATCTCAGTACCACTGGCTGATATCGAATTCATATTCGTGCCAGCTGTAATCGTTGAAGGAACACCAATTGTTCCTCCAATCATCACTAATGGGGATCCTGCAAATGGAGATATCATTGGGAAAACAGACGCAAATGGCGCTTTTTATCTTGATAATATTCCGCCGGGGTTATATTACCTCTTAATCAATTATCCTGACCACAGTGTAATAGCTGTTGAATCAGAAAATACCAGTCATAATAGACTGTTTAAATTTGAGGCTAATAAGTCTTATCCATTAGGTGTGATTAAAATTCTCGGCTGATTAATCACGGGTCAGCGTGAGCAGCATCATTGAATAAAATGCATGGAAACAAAAAGAGAACGGTTAGGATTCTCTGTGATTGTTTCTTCTATCCAAGGCATTTAGTCTGTTGTTGAAATAGTAAAAAGAAATAATTGAATCAAACGCGAATATCCGCAGGTTGGTTTTGTTGACCTATTTGGTATGACCTACCGAAAGCTTTTGGCTTGGGAGGGGTGAATAGAAAAAGAGAGTCAATAACAACTGGTCAAATTTACAATAATCCGCAGTTACCAACAAGATAATTACTAGCGTAAAGAAATTTTTAAACCCGGCAACGGAGAGGAAGTATCAAAATCGATCCGGATTGGCTCCACAAAAACATCTGTTCTTCCTATAAGCAAAATTCTATCACCCCATTATGTACTGTTTATAAGACACGATATTGAGAGATAGTCTCTTCTAGTGCCCATTAATCAGTGTAAGATCATAAAAATAGACCTGTTCTTGAATATCTGATTAGTAACTCTTTCAAAAAATAAGGTTTGCCCTCAAATAATTCCAGGGCATAATCGGTGGAAGAAATGTTGAGCTGGTTTATAATCGACACCACCACACTAATCGCGAAACTACTCAATTTTTACTTCCATTAAAACAACACATTAGAAAGATCGGCGCGGTATTGGCGCACGTCCGGATGACGCTCACCCAGGACCTCGAGCAAGCCCAAATAAACCTCGCGCACTTCATCATCCCGGTAATGCTTATCCCTGCGCAAAATATCCAAAAAACCATCTAAGGCTAACTGGATCTTGCCTTGTTTGGCTAAGCGCAAGCTGTTGCGATACGCCGCCTCAAGCGCATCCTTTGGCGGGTCTTGTTGCTTCTCCAACCAAAGGTAAGCATTTGCAACTGGCTTGAGCAGTTGAGCAGTGTTGAACTCATAGCTGGCTGGGAAGTTTGCCAGAATCCCTTTAGCCTCCCAGGCACGTCCCTCAAGGAGCAGCAGCCGAACAAGAGCCAGCAAACCAGCAGAGCTCTCCGGGTTGCTAGCCAGATATTGCCGCAGGGCGTCTTCTGCACCGTCAAGATCGCCCAGGAGTATTAAGCTTTTTCCTTTTTCCAAGAGGAGATCACCAGTTTCGGGCATAATGCGGCGGATAAAGGCACGCAAGTTGGGTTCAGAAAGCACACCCGTAAACTCAGAAACGATGCGCCCATCCACAAAGGCTTTGACGGTTGGTACCGACTTGACTTTAAGGCGCTCAGCTAATTTGGGTTGTTCATCCACATTAACCCGCGCCAATCGAAAAGCTCCTTCGGCTTCCTCAGCAAGTTTGGCTAACAGCGGTGATTGCACCCGGCAAGGGATACACCAAGGTGCCCAAAATTCAAGGATAACTGGTGTGTGAGATGAGTAACTCACTACTTCGTAATCGAAGCTTTCATCACTAATATCGATGATATTTGCATCAGCCATCATGTGTTTCTCTCGCCTTAATTTTATCAGACTCCAACACGAATGGTTTTATTCATTGCCTTCATCGCCATATACTTGGGGCTGATTTACCTCGATCACCTTCCCATGAATATCGATGGTAATTCTAAATCCCATCATGCCCAAATACTGGCGCGCTTCCTCAGGCAAACCTTTTTCTTGGATAGCCTTAAATTGCTCATCTTTATTTTCTAACTGGCTGCGCAACATCGCCACAGTAAAAATATCTTCTTGACCCAGCATCTTAGCTGCCTGCTTGCTGAGAATATCCTCGTGACCGGTGATTTGCGATGTTAAAGCCTCCCACACCTGCCAATCCACATCTCCGGCGGGGATGTAGCGTAAAAATCCATCATCATTCAGAACATAACACGGCTCTGAACCAACATAAGCGACCTTTATAGGTTCGCCCTTAGGGTCGTAAACCAATCCTTCAAAAACAGCTTTTATCACAAACAGTCCTTCCACTCTATGTTTTATAAAATATTACACGCATTGTATATAAAAAAGATTAACTTCCATATACAAATCTAGTATCCGCTGAGGACGTCCACACGGGTACCAGTTTCTTCAATGTGATAAGGCTCACCAAATGGAACCACTGGAGTCGTCCAACGGTAAATCCACTTGGCATCCTCCGGGGTCATTTCTATGCAGCCATGGCTCATGGGGTTGCCCCAATTAGCATGCCAATAGGATCCATGAAAGGCAATGCCTTTGAGTGTGAGATAACTTACCCAAGGGACGCCAGGAAAATCATAATCCACCTTTGGATTTCCTGAAAGTAGATACATACGCCGCGAAGGGCGTTTACGGTTGGTCATAAAAGTCCCTGTGGGTGTAAATGTCGCGGGAAGTCCTGATGAAATACGCATAGAGAATACCTCACGATTGGCTTCGAGAGCTATTAACCGCTGAACTCGCAAATCCACCAGGATGCGCTTCTGCTCAGGGGGCACTTCTGCTGAAAGTGGCGCGATTTCCTCAGGCTTCATCAAGTGTACAGCATAAGCGCGGACAAAATAAGGTATTCCGTTGATTTCGTCAGGCAGTTCGTACCAAGGGACGCCAAATTCATCCATTACGCGCGTTTTGACCCAAAATGTGGAGCCGTAGTAATAACGCCGGCGAGTTTTCTGCACGCGAGGCTGAAGGTAAACATCAATCGCTGGCACGGTAATTTCTCCCAAGCTTCCATCAGCTGGGATTGGTTCCTGGCTCACGTTACGTCGGTTTTCTACCACTTGGATGAAAGCTGAGCGCACATATTCTCCATCTGCTAGCCGATACCAAGTTTCGCCCTGGTTAGCTTCCTCTGTTTGCTTAATTGTTTCTAATATGGGGATAATTTGATCGAACTTCAGGCTATAGCAACGCCGTGCGTTTTGGTTGGGTTCAGCATATACAAGCCAACCCTCCTGGGCAACACGTCCCAACTTAATTTTACTTTCAGCTGCAAGTGCTTTCGAAAAGGAAAAATTTGGAATAGCCGCTGCTAATACTCCCGCACTGCAAAGCTTCAAGAAATTTCGACGCGTCAGCCTTAGTTTTGGGGAGTTCATCAATAATGAATATACACCATTATTCCAACGTAAGACCAATAGTATAGCCACTCAGCGTCACTTGTTTCCATGTTGATGCAACCGTGGCTCATTGGATAACCAAAATTATTATGCCAGTAGGTTCCGTGGATGCCATAATCATTATAAAAATACATGGTATAAGGCACATCGGGTAAATAATAACCTGGGCCGGTCATGTCAGCATAAAGATACTTTACATATACGTAATATGTTCCTGTAACGGTAGGTGTATCCGGTAAACCTGTGGAAACCAAGAAGGATGCCACCACCGTATCATCCACATAGGCATAAAGCATTTGTTGGCTCAAGTTTACATCAATCCACTTAGTGCCACTCGGATCAGGCGGATCTTCTGGGGGATCCTCCTCCTCAGCCACATACGTCACGGTCACCTGAGGGACCTCTGTGGGTGTATGCGTAGACGTTGGGGTTGGCGTAGGTGTCTGTGTCTGGGTTGGGGTTGGTGTGGGGGTAAGCGTAGGGGTTGGCGTTACCGTGGGTGTAGGCGTATTAGTGGGTGTCAAGCTGGGCTTGACCAAGCCAGAAGGGTCATAGCGATCAAACTGCATGCCAGATTGCGCAGCCGGGGAAAGGAAGGCACCCATCGTGTGCAATTGCATAACCAAGAGGCACACAACCACAATAATCAAGGGGACAAGCAAGTTTAGTTTATGCCGCGTCAGGCTGGCGGTGTCAATTTCAGGCGTGGTGACCTGCGCAGCTGCTTCGGGCTGCCAGCGGGCAAGTCTGCTTTCACGCAGCTGCTGGGAGACCCAATGCATTGCTTCCCGCGCGGTTGCATTCTGGGGGTCCAAATCCAGCACGCGCGTGAGGTAGCCCAAACTTTCCTCTGGAGCAGAAACTCCCGCCAAAATCAGCAAAGCGTCGATGTTATTTGCATCCTCGGCAAGCACGCGTTCAGCTATGCTCTTAGCGTGCAGCAAGTCGCCTTGCAAGATTGCTTGTTTGGCTCGTTCGATTTGGTCTTCGAAGCTTGTGGGGGTGTTTTGCATAGATTATGGCTCTGATGTGGGCGTGGGGGTTGAGCTCACACCTTCATTGTTGAGGTAGCATTGAATCCCTGCCACGATGCCATCCGCAATGAGTTCGGGTTTCTTGGTCAGGATCTCTTGGTCCAAGTTCAAAAAGCCCGTTTCGATAATCGCAGCAGTGGTTAGTGGATCAATTTCAGTAAAAGCATGATAAGAAGTCATGTCGACGGTCACCGTATGATAGTTATATTGCAATCCCGTAATTTTTTGGTAGCGATCAGCCATACAAGCAACTAATCGGGTGGCATTATCTGCTTTGGTTTCTGAGAGTGCAGCCGCAATCTTGAAGCCAGTCGCGGAATCTGAATAATACTCACATGAATCCGCATGGATAGAAAGCAGCAAGACAGCTTGATAGCCAACTAAGCGCGGGTCAAACTCATCCAAGAGCTCCACCTCATAACCTAAATCGGTAAGCTTCTTCTGCACAAAGGATGCTATTGTGCTGTTAACTTCCAGCTCAGTCAGACCACTGGCACACACTGCCCCGCTATCGTTCCCGCGGTGCCCAACCACGATGCCAATCTTGTTCACTGGGAAGCCTTCGGGCAGCAAACCGGCAGCCATCTGGGTCTGGTCAGCCGCGCTGCTTTGGGCTAAAGCTTCAGCTAAGCGTTCCTGCAAGCTACTCGAAAACAAACTGGCGGGCGTCCAAATAGTAAAAAGTGTAGCAAGGATAGCAGCGCCTGCTAAAATCACGCGCAAAGTTTGCCAAGTTAGGCTCTGCGGAGGCATTGGCTTGCGCTCTTTTTTCACTTTCTCTTCGGTAACCGTCTCCATGACGGGACGTTTTTCCTTATTATCAGGCGTTTCTTCCCTCATGCTCATGCTTTTGCTCATAGTTTAATCTTACCTTATCTCGATTAGTTTATGGTTAAGAATAGACTTTTTATTTAAGCCTTACTATAATTAAGAATGACCCACAAAAGAAAGGTCGAAAGGATTGGTGCAATTCCTATGCCACAGCCATTAACCCGTGAAGAACAAAATATCCTCCTTGACATTGCTGCAGATGCAGTCTACGCTGCCGCACACCGCCAGCAGCCACCAAGAATTGACCTTGCCAGTCTGCCACCAGCTCTGCAGCAAAATGGTGCCAGCTTCGTCACCCTTACTAAATATGGTCAGCTGCGTGGATGCATTGGCAGCTTGCAAGCCTATCAACCCCTCGCGCTTGACGTACAAGAGCGTGCTGTACAAGCCGCGGTGGAAGATCCTCGCTTTCCTCCTCTGCGCCCAGAGGAACTCCCTGCGATTGAAATCGAGGTATCCCGCCTGACCGAACCAGTGCCCTTGCATTATGATCGACCCGAAGACTTGCCCAAAGCGCTGCATCCAGGCGTAGATGGCGTCATCTTGGAAGATGGTTTCCGCCGAGCTACATTTCTCCCCCAGGTTTGGGATGAGCTGCCAGACCCTGAAGAATTCCTCAGCCACTTGTGTATGAAAATGGGTGCGCATCCTGACCTCTGGCGCAGGAAGAAGTTGAGTGTGCAGGTTTATCACGTCGAGGAGTTTAAAACAAAACCGGAGTGGTAAATCCACTCCGGCATATTGCAGCTCTAATCAGAATTAAGCCTCAACATCTGGGGTGCCTGAGGGAGCATCAGGGGGCGTCTCTGTAGGCGCTTCCTCTTTTCGTGCCTCAGTAGGCTCCTGAGCAGGTGCTTCAGCCTCAGTCGCAACGACAGTTTCGATAACCTCAACTGCTGGCTGTGAAACGGCATAAGCCTGCCCCTCTAGGTTTGCTGTGATCAACTGGGCATACATTCGGGTAAAAATTACGCCGATGCCAAAGGCAATAAAGCCAATTGGCGCAATCATATTAGCCAAGATGGAACCACCCACAACGAGCAGCCACGCGGGGATGTTCTTGCCCAACATCCCAAAGATATTCTTGAATTCGAAGCCAGCAGCAATGCTGTTCTTTACCGCTACATTTGCTTGCACCACTGGCATCACCAACATCAGGAAGATCGCATACGCAATCATAAGCAACACGATCAATACCATCGCAAAGACGAACATAAAATTAGGGAGGTCGGTGCCCATTAATGCTCCGCAAATAGCCAATATCCAGCCTAAGAAAGCAGGAATTAATCCATAGACTAAGCCGACGACAAAGTACTTGAAGCCAAGCGCTAAATCCTCGCCAAAGTCACAAACGGGTAGAGGTTGTTCCAAGCCACTAGCCACGTTGCGGGTAACGCGCATCACATAGCCCGATACTACCAACCAGCCGACGATCGGAATGAGTCCGTAGAGAATGGGAATGATGACTTTATCAAACCACTTAGGGTCATCAAAAATATAAGAAAATGCCTTACCAAATTCAATTTTCATTGTTGTTCCTTTCTTCATCCGAATTTACACAATTTTTCCAGAGCAACTTAAGCCTGAATAAATTCCTCAACGTTGAGCACAAACACGATGGCTTTCTTTTCTTTGCCTTCCTTGTCCGTCACGCAATTTTCCCGCAAGAGCTGCAACGCGCGCTCCAGGCGCTCATCTTCCACGCCAATTAGCAACGTGCTGCGACCGCTGCGGAGAAATCCGCCCGTTGATGCGATCATGGTCACCCGAAAGTTTTCACCCGTCAACATTCTGGAGACCCGGTCATTATCTTCGTCATGGATGATAGCAATAATGAGTTTCATCGTTAAATCTCCTCAAAATGATCCAGGTCTAAAGAAAAAACATTAATTCCACCCACAATTGTTTCAGCAATGAATGGCATAGTCATCGTTGGGTTTTCCAGTGGTGTCGCCACAAAGCTGATGCGCTTTTTGCAAGTAGTTATCAGGATGTTCTTAACTGAGACGTAATTCTCATCTGAGCAGCCAATCAGGAAGGTAACATTATGCTCGCGTAAGAACCCTCCGACGCTGGGAAGGTGGTAATAACTCACTTCAGCTTCATCCAATGCTTTTTCGAGCAGATCACAGTCAGCAGTTTGAATGACAGCTATCAGGAGCCGGTTTACATGGCTATCAAACTCATTCATCATATTGCTACCTCCTTTCAGCTCTTTATGTTTATTGTATCCTAATTCAGGGTGGAGTTCAACTTGAGCCCAACAGCTAAGATTTAGGCATTGAAACAGTAACACAACCCTCGATGAAAGAACGCTAAACGAGTATTTCTCGTTATAATTAATCCATAAATACACGGAGGAAATCATGACCGTCAGCCTACGCAAAAATCCCAATCCATTCAAAGGGTTGCTTTTTATATTGCTTGTCGTGTTAACGCCTTTTAATCTGGCTGGCTGCTCTTTATTCACCAGCAAGCCAACACCGCCTGCTATAGAGTGGGATCCTTCACCTGAGGCTGTGATCATCGAAGCTGCCAGCCCAATCAAGCAATATCATGCCAGCCTCTCTCCTAATCTGGTCCGAAACTACATTCCTGAAGGACGCGTGTTTGGGGATGGGCGCATCATTTGGGCAGTCTACGCTGAAGACGGATCCCGCACGGTCTTTGAGGGATACCTTACCCGTGACCAAATGACTGACCTCCTGCAAGATTTTGTCGATGCCGGCTTCTTCGGCTGGAAAGAGGCATACTTTTCGAAGCTTCCTTATGATAACCCCCCTTCTGATTATTTAACAGTAAACCTAACTTCCCTTTCAAAGACAGTGCGCGTAACCATGGCGCAACCCCCCGAGGGTTATACGGAGCTTTTCGACCGCATTAGTACAGGTGCCGGAGCGGAAGGTAAGCCATTTATCCCCCAGAATGGCACGCTCATTCTAGAGGAGACCGCAGAGGAGGCTTTGTATACCTGGGATCAGGAAACCTACCCTCTCAATCTGAGTCAAGCCACTGCAGGGATTCCGCTGGAAGAAGAAGCCTTAGGTGCTGCTTGGGAAATTGTCA
>ERZ1026792.1102-NODE-1102-length-18291-cov-2.732107_pt1 | contig 18291 bp, 14 predicted proteins | sample MGYA00520884_ERZ1026792 | MGnify/ENA primary metagenome ERZ1026792 (study PRJEB33270, sample SAMEA104284473) | anaerobic digester metagenome | biome: Anaerobic digester microbiome; feature: mesophilic sludge digester; material: Anaerobic digester biomass... | reverse complement strand
AATATGTTGCAATTTATACTTTTGTCGGGTATTCTTTTAGTGTCTGTTTTTTTGATGCACGGATACAAAAAAAATATCAGGCGATATTGCCAACAAATTTTTAAAATTATTTAAAATGAGAAAATCTAAAATTGAATGGACAGAGGAAACATGGAATCCTTCGGCAGGGTGCACTAAAGTAAGTTCAGGCTGTAAAAATTGTTATGCCGAATTAATGGCAATCCGTTTACAGGGAACGGGCGCAGTAGGTTATAAAAATGGCTTTAAATTCAACATCGTTCCAAGCCGTTTGAATGACCCGTACAAAAGAAAAAAACCAACAGTTTTTTTTGTGAACTCTATGAGCGATATCTTCCATGAAGATATGCCAGAAGAATATTTGGATAGAATTTTCGAAGTCATAGAAAACACTCCTCACCACACCTATCAAATTCTTACTAAAAGGGCTGATAGGATGTATGATTATTTTTCAAAAAATCCTGTACCCTCAAATGTTTGGCTTGGTGTAACGGTAGAGAACCAACAACAAGGATTGCCAAGAATTGATAAACTGAGGCATTTAAAGGCAAAGGTGTTATTCTTATCTGTAGAACCACTTTTAGAAGATTTAGGGCAAATAAATTTAAAAAATATTGATTGGGTTATTGTTGGAGGTGAAAGCGGTCACAAAGCAAGACCTATGGATAAAGAATGGGTCGTAAATATTAAACAGCAATGTGAAAATGAAGGTGTTGCATTTTTTTTTAAACAATGGGGTGCTTGGGGTGAAGATAGGATAAAGCGAAAAAAAAAATTAAACGGAAAAGAACTTGACGGTAAAATCTGGCAACAATATCCCGCAATTATTGAACAGCAATTTGAAGTGATATTATGAATTGAACTTGGCATATAGTGAAAGTTTCCTTAAAACAATTAAAAATTAATCTTATGAGCAAGAATCAATTTAAACCAGTGGCTGACTATGAGTTTGTCCAGAACGTCAAACGGATGGTTGCCAATGCAACTCAAGATGAGTTTTTTCAACGACATTCATATCCTATCTCACATGATTGCGATAATTCATCGATAATCGCAATGTCCATCTTGCAGGAACTGACTGATGATGTATCATTTGCAAGAGGTGTTACTAAAAAAGACAAAAGCATATACCAATATTACTGCTTACACAGTGTTGAGGTTTTCTGTATTCTTACAGAAGACCAGAGATTGTTAAAAGCAGACTTAACCTATGTTGCTATCGGTGACCATAAAAAAAGAAAAGAATATTGTGCGAGAATTTATGAGAAAATCAAGACTAATATTTCCGAAACAATATCATAGTAGTAAACTGATAGTATTATAATGGGTAGACAAGTAGACGAGATACAATGCCAGTTTAAAATATTTACGGAACAGTGACAGTCGTTTTTGGTGGCACTGATTTCCACTGCCACTGTTTCAATTCCTGTTTAAAACCCATTTTTATCTTGTCTACTTGTCTACCCTCTATAAAAAAGATAAAGAATATTTTAAAAAAAGTAACAAAAAAGTACCGTTTGCTTTTTTTCTAAGTATTTAGTTTCAGAAGGGAGCAATTTGTTCCCGCAAAAATAACATCGATTTTAAATCTTATTAAAATGAAAAAGATTAAAAAACAACAAGTTGTAAAAATGAACCTCTCTCTTGAACGTGAATTCTTTGAACTGCTTCAGGAGAAGGCAAAACAAGACTATGTGCGAGTAGCCACATGGGTCAAGCAGTATCTGATGAAGAACCTGCTTGAAAAAAATAACAGCGATGATAAATGTTTAACCAAAAATGAAAGAACTGGAATGGGACTTCAATAGCAGTGGCACAGACACAAAGATTGACCCCAAAGAGTTTGGTCTGTCAATCATTCCCGTAGCAACGAACAAAAAACCAATTATCAAATCTTGGTCGAAGTTCCAGAACACAACCACCCCGATAGCACTCTGGCACTCGCATTACATCAACCAAGGCACGGTTGGAATTATTACGGGAAAAATAAGCGGTAATCTTGAATGCATAGACATCGACATCAAGAATGACCCGACAGGTAAAATAATCACGGAATATTCCAACATTATCCCCCCTGACCTTCTTAAAAAGTTGGTTATTCAATCAACACCAAGTGGTGGTCAACATTTTATCTATAGATGCCCTGACGCAACTATAGATAAGAATCTCAAACTGGCTCTTCACTCAGATAGAACCGTTATAATCGAAACCCGTGGTGAAGGTGGCTACTTCTGCACAAGCAAAGTCAACAACAAGATTATGCAAGGGGTACTTGACCTTGAAAATCTCTATGAAGACATTCCAGTCATCACACCAGAAGAAAGGAATTTACTACTCGAATTAGCGAGAAGTTTGACCCGATTTTTCCCATCAGGGAATACATCAAAGAACGGTGAACCATTTGTTTATAACGAACCTGCCATAAACGAATTCAATAATAAATACCTGATTGTTGAATTATTTGAAAAACATGGCTGGTCTGCTGTAAAGGAAGATGACCAGAAGATTTACCTTCTCAGAGACGGGTCTTCGGCAGTTCATTCAGGGTACTATTTCAAAGACAGTAAGACTTTCTTTTGTTTCAGTACTTCAACGGAATTTCAACCAGAAAAACCGTACAACCACTTTCAGGTTTTACAGGTGCTGGAAGGAAAGAATGATTACCGAACCACGGTAAGATTGCTGAAAGACTATGGATATGAAGTAAAAACCAAACCTGATAAGATTACTTCAGACGATATCGCTAAATACCTTAATGATAAAGGTGTCAGGTACGATACATTTATCCAAGACCTGACCATCAACGGTAAAATAATCGAGGAACTGGATTATAACACCCTTTACATCGATTTGAAGAAGCATTTCGACAAGGAGATTCCGAGGACACGGTTTGAAGAGACTATTAAGTCGAATTATATCACCGTTATCAATCCTCTGCTTGAATTCATTGAAGCAAATAAAGACAGGCATCCTGTTGGTATGTTTGAAAGATGGTTGGATTGTATGGTATTGAAGAACAAATCCATTGACAGGACTTTACTCATAAAATATCTGAAGAAATGGTATGTTGGAATGATTGCTCAGGCACTGGGATATGAGTACCCCAACGAGTTCTTTTTAACTCTATTATCTGTTGAACAAGGTCTTGGTAAGACCACCCTGCTCAGGAACTACACTCTTCCGAAAGAACTTCATGGTTATCGGAAAGAGCATTCTTTGAGTTTTGATGATGATTTCAAGGTCTTGATGTCTCAGGCTTTGCTAATTGTGGACGATGAAATGGATGGTCGCTCGTATGAGCAAGACAAGACGTTCAAGACGGTTTTGAGTACCAAAGAATTGACCATGCGTAGAAAATATGACCGTAGAATATCTACAATTAAGCGCAGGTGCAGTTTTGCTGGTAGTGGTAACTATCTGTTTGTTGTTAGGGAACAACAAAACCGAAGAATAATTCCTCTTGAAATTGAAAAAATTCATTTCGAAAAACTGGCTGAAATCGACTACACGGATTTGTTTATGGAAGCATATAACTTGCTTGTGAATGAATTCCCATACTCATACCAGCAGGATAACAAACAGGAATTGAAACACATTTATGCTGACTATATTCAATATTCAGATATCGATTTGATTTTCGATGAGTATGTACAGAAGCCAGACACAGTTGGTGACACCTTTCTGATTACCAATCTGGATTTGGTAAATGCATTGCTGGGTAGATTCCCCCATGCCAGCAAACGCATCAACGTACTGGTAATTGGTAAACTCATGGCAGAGAATGGTTTCGAGACCATAAGAAAAGGTAAGAAGCGTGTAACCTGCTATTGTATAAGCAAAACCAGTCGTATTGTCCAATCCATTGGAGATGATACTCAATCTTGGCGGTTGAATTATGGCGATTATGTTGGATAGAAGTCATGAAAATAACTTGTTCTTAAAATCAATGAAAATGAAGACTTTAAATCAGATTATAACCGAAATAAAGGAAATAAGCAATATGCACCCGATTATGCTGGACAGGATTGACGCATTAAGGGAAGCAGGATATGATACCATACATTATGTATATGTTAAACAAAATACAGGATTGTATGCTGCAACCCATCTGACCAAGAAACTGGTATACCGCATTCAAATTGGTTATACAGAATTGCAGAAAGGTTACCCTGCTGCATGGTGTGTTGACGTATCGAGCATAAATGTTGTGGATGAGGTGGAATTACCATTTTAACTTCAATCAGGGGTGCAGTGGTTTAAGAGGATGCTGCACCCCTTTCTTTTTTACCTGACAATAATATTCTAAAAATGTCAATCTTTTTTCAGGTTTTTTTCTATAGTAATTCAAAATAAAATTCCGTACATTCGATTCTCCAAAACTTTAACTTTTCTTAAATCAATGCTTCTTAAAGAACTTCTGAAATCCAAAGGTCTGAAACAAAAGTGGCTTGCCAACAAAATTGGCGTCAGTGAGGTGACGGTTTCAAACTGGTGCTCAGGTAAAAGTGTGCCCAAAAGAGCACATCTAAAGAAAATCAGCGAAATTCTTGAAGTTCCAGTAAAAGCCATTATCAACATCTGATGAATATCGAATCGAAATACATATTGTCCTTTACTGCTGCTTCATTACGGTTGAATGAGATGGTCAAGGTCGCAAAGGCTGCCCAAGAGGATGACACAACTGACCTTTCAACCGTGAAAGAAAGTGGGGTTGTCTTTGGTTCGGTAAAGAACAGAACAACAGACAGAGAATTCCGTGAAATCCGAAAACGGTTGGAGAAACTAACCCATGTCCAAAAAAACATCCTGATTCACGGAGACCTGAACAGCCAGAAACAAATTGCTTTTCTTGCCGTCTGCAAGCATTATGCATTCATCAGGGACTTTGCTATAGAGGTTATCCGTGATAAGGTGCTGGTGTTTGATTATCAGTTACACGAATCCGACTATAATTCATTTATCAACAACAAAATATCATTTCATCCTGAACTCGAAAAGTTTTCGGAATCCACACGAAAGAAAGCAAAACAGGTAATGTATCGTATTCTGGAACAGGCTGGGATTATCAATAATGCCGTTGAAAAAACCATACAACCACAGATTCTTCAGCAGGATGTAATCAATGCACTTCACAAAGAAGAACCTATGTGGCTTAAAATATTCATGATGTCCGACAGGGACATAAAACAACTAAGGCACTGAAATGGAAGATATTGTTAAAAAGTTCGAACACTTATATCAGGTCATCAGCAACCAAGAGTTCCTGCGAATGGAATCGTTGGGTGGTGAAATCCCATTCTTTATTGCAGCTTTCGACCCGAAACAACAGAATGATGTTGAACGGGCAATTCGTAGCCTTAAAAATAAACTTGAAACCAACGGAATTCCTGTACTGGAACTGAATTTATATGATATCGCTCTGGAACTTCTGAATGAGGAACTCGGTGAGGGTGAAATATTCGAACTTGAAAAGACCATGGATAAGAAAGAGTTCAAGGAAGCACTCCAATCCATTTTAGATATTAACGAAGTGCTGATTCCAAAAATCAAGGGTATGATTGATACCGCTTCTGCGAAAGTTTACTTCTTAACGGGTATTGGTCTGGTGTTCCCGTTTATTCGAAGTCATAATGTACTGAACAACCTTCAGAATGTTGCCAAGAAAGCACCTACTGTTGCTTTTTTTGCAGGGGATTACAACGGGTATTCACTGGAACTTTTCGGTCTGATGAAAGACGATAACTATTACCGTGCATTCAACATCGCTAACTATAAATTAAAGAAATGATTCTCAAAGATTTCTTCGTAAGAGACATTAACCGTACCATCGAGACGGTTATTAAAGCAGATGACCAAGAACATGTATTGGATGAAGTTGTGGAATATGTTGTTACCAATGAGGTATCTAAGAAGATTGGTGACTTTTTTTCTGCGTATAATGACTACCGTGGTGCAAACGGGGTCTGGATTTCGGGTTTCTTCGGTTCTGGTAAGTCCCACCTGCTGAAAATCCTTTCCTATGTGTTAGAGAACAAGGAATTCAATGGGTTCAGACTTGGTGAACTGTTTGCTGAAAAGATAGAGACCGACAAAATACTCAAGGGTGATATTCAAAGTGCAACACGCATTCCATCGGAATCAATACTGTTCAATATCGACCAACAGGCGCAAATAACCAGTAAGCAGGAAGAAGATGCGCTCCTGAATGTCTTCTATAAAGTCTTTAATGACCATCTTGGGTATTTTGGTGCACAACGGCATGTGGCAGAGTTTGAGCGATGGATTGATAACGAGGGGAAATACAAGGAGTTTCAGGAAGAATTTGAAACATTAACTGGTGAGTTCTGGTCGAATGCACGGAGAAAATATTTTTCACCGAAAGTAAAAGAAGGCATTGGTCAGGTTCTTTCAAAATTGTTGGGTGATGCTCCTGAAAAATATCACAATATTATCGATACAATACGCACAGATTCAAGTATATCGGTGGATGATTTTTGCATAAAGGTTAGCGAATACATTAAAACCAAACCAAAGGGGTTCAGGCTGAATTTCTTCGTTGATGAGGTGGGTCAGTTCATATCTGAAAACACTAAACTGATGCTGAACCTTCAGACAATTGCCGAAACCCTTGCCACAAGAACCAAAGGCAATTCATGGATACTGGTTACCTCTCAGGAAGATATGGAGCGTGTGGTCGGGGATATGAACAAGAGCCAGCAGAATGACTTTTCGAAAATTCAGGCACGGTTTAAATTGAAAATACCATTGACCTCTGCCAATGTGGATGAAGTGATTGAGAAAAGGCTGCTTAGTAAAACCGAACCTGCAAGAGACCTGCTTAAAACCGCATGGAAGAGCGAACAGTCCAAGATGGAGACACTGTTATCTTTCTCTGAAGTTGGTGTTCAATTCAGGGGGTATCAGGACGAAAAAGATTTTATTAGCAAATATCCCTTTGTTTCGTATCAATTTGATTTGTTCCAACAGTCCATAAGGGCACTTTCAACTCATAACGCATTTCAGGGGAAACATGCATCGGTTGGAGAACGGTCAATGCTTGGAGTTTTCCAGCATGTGATTCAACAAATTGAAACCAAAGACCTGAATGCATTTGTAAGTTTCGATTTGTTGTTTGAGGGAATACGTTCTACCATAAGAGGGGAATTGCAAAGTGCCGTAATACTTGCTGAAAAGCAGGTTGATAATCCATTTGCCATAAAAGTATTGAAGGCACTGTTCATGGTGAAATATTACAGCAACTTCAAGACAACTGCCAGAAATATATCGACCCTGATGATTGACAGCCTTCAGGTCGATTTAAAGGAGCATGATAAAAAGGTTCATGAAGCACTTGCCCTTCTTGAGAACCAAACTTATGTCCAAAGAAATGGTGACCTGTATGAATACCTGACCGATGATGAAAAAGGTATTGAAGAAGAGATTAAAGACACGGATATTGACGATAGTCAGGTAACCGACCTGTTCAAGCAAATCATCTTTGATTCGATAATTGGTGAGAACAAGATTCGCTACTTGGAAAACAAGCAGGAATATGATTTCACCAGCAAGATTGACGGTGTAATATTGGGTAAGGAGAAGGAACTTACCGTTGAAATTATTACACCCAATTTTCAAGACCATGACAGGGAAGATTTCTTTAAATCCCAAACCATGGGTTACAATACCCTGTTGATGATGGTTCTTCCAGATGACGAACATATGCTTATGGACATCAGGATGTATCTTAAAACCGAAAAATACATCCGTCAGAACCAATCCACCACGAATAAGGATAATGTGAAACGCATTCTCTTTGAGAAGGCACAACAGAACACTATTAGAAGAACGACTCTTGTTACCCTGCTCAAAAGGCTGTTGGGAGAATCTGCCGTGTATATGAACGGCATGAAGCAGGATGTAAATGGTACTCCCGATGGTAAAACAAGACTGGTCAATGCCTTCCAGAACCTGATTAAACTGGCTTATCCGAACCTGAAGATGCTTGGTAGCACTCAATTCTCTGAAGATACCATTAAAGCCATTATCAGAGACAGGCAGGATGATTTGTTTGGAACGGATGATACAACCATGTCGGAAGCCGAAAGTGAGGTTCTGAATATTATTCATAGAAGGAAAAAAATGTCGGAAAGGACATCCCTGACTGATATCCGTGACCACTTTGCTAAAAAGCCATATGGTTGGTATCAGAATGCCGTATTCAGCATTGCAGCCAAATTGTACAAGAGAGGAAAGGTTGAACTCTCTCAGGATTCAAATCTTTTAGATGATGATGGTGCTCTGAATGCTTTCATGAACAACAGATTGTACAGCAATACCCTGCTTGAGCCACAGGTTGATTATGACCCAAGGCTTATTAAGCAACTGATGACAGTGTACAGCGATTATTTTGATGAATCCTGTCCAGCAAAAGAAGCCAAGGAAGTGGCAATGGCATTTAAAAGCAAACTCACTCAGGAATTGGGGTGGTTAAACCAAATGCTGATGAGCAAGGAAAACTATCCATTCCTGAAAGTACTTGAACCTGTGGCTGAATTTGTGGAGAAACTGACGAAAAAGGAATATACCTACTATCTGACCAATGTTAATGATTTTGAGGACGTTTTGCTTGACCATAAAGAAAAAACGGTTGACCCGATTAAGCGGTTCTGGAACGGTGAGCAAAAAAAGATATATGACGGAATTCGTGGATTCTTTTCAGGTAACCAGTCTAATCTCGAATATATCCAGTGTCAGGAACTGGATGTGCTTCGTGAGGTAAATGACCACGAAACACCCTTCTACGGAAATCTTATCCGAGATGCAAAAACAGCAAAAGATTCATTGACTAAGAAGGTTCTTGCACAAATTGAAGAAGAGCGGAAACATACCGAGGCAGAGATTGAAAAAGCAATAAACCGAATTCAATCCCAGGATGATTTTAAAGCATTAGATGAATTGAAACGAAAGCAGGTACTGAAACCTTTCGAAGAAGAAGCCAAGAAAGTTGTGGAGCAGCGTTTTATTGCCAATCTAAGGGGCACACGTGCTTACGTTAAGGGAGAGTTACTGGAGAAGCAATTGAATGAAATGGCAAAACTTGCAATGCCGTCAGAAAAGGATGACAAGCCTGTTGTACACTACCAGAGAATCAACAACGTGAAAGTGGATTTCCCGAAAACCGAACTCAAGACAAAAGAGGACGTGGAGAAATATGTGGAAGCACTTAAAACCAAACTCAACGAATTAATTAACGATAACAAAAGGATATCCCTGTAAACCATGAATACCAATCATCTTAAAAAATTTGCTCAGGAAGCCAGAAGGAAATTACTCGAACAGGTTGGTGCGAAACTCAACTTTGTTTTAACCACCGATTCGGCAGAGTTGAGGGAAAAAACAGAACAATTAAAACAACTCAGGCAGGAACTTAGCAGAACAAACAAAGAGCAATTAATTGAAAAGGTTGCCTACACGTGGTTTAACCGTCTTATGGCACTTCGTTTCATGGATGTTAATGATTATCAGTCGTTAGGGATTCGAATCATTACTCCAAAAGATAATTATACCATCCCAGAAATATTGGACGAGGCAAAACGTGGTAATATTCCTGAAGAATTGAAGGTACACCGACAGAAAATATACGATTTACTGGATAACAAAATACCAAGCACTAACCCACAGAATGAAGCCTATAAGGAGTTGTTGATTGCAACCTGTAACCATCTTAGTACAACATTTCCCTTCTTATTTGAAAAAATTAATGATTATACTGAACTTCTTTTACCAGATGACCTGACCAGTGATTTTTCAATCGTAAAAGATGTGCGAGATGGAATGCTGATAGAGGATTGTAAAAATGTGGAAATCATTGGATGGTTGTACCAGTTTTATATTTCAGAGAAGAAAGACGAAGTATTTGCATCCAAATCAAAGGTAAAAAAGGAAGACATTCCTGCCGCAACTCAACTTTTCACTCCACGATGGATTGTGGAATATATGGTACAGAACACTTTGGGAAAACTGTGGCTGCAAAACCGTCCCAAATCACGTTTGCGAGAGAATATGCCTTACTTCATAGAATCAGCATCTCTTGAAACAGAAGACTACCTAAAAATCAATTCACCAGAAGAGATAAAATTCTTAGACCCTGCAAGTGGCAGTGGGCATATTCTTGTATACGCCTTTGATTTGCTAACCAGAATCTATGAAGAAGAAGGGTATAGTACTAACGAAATTCCTCAATTAATAATAAAGAACAACCTTTTTGGGTTTGAAATTGATGACCGTGCTGCTCAACTGTCTGGATTTGCAATCATGATGAAGGCACGGGAATATCAGCGTAGGATATTTTATAGAAAAATTGAAACTAATATTCTTTGTTATCAGGATTTGCACCTTTCTAAAGAAGAAACAAAAGAAATTCTCGATTTTGGAAATATTAAAATATCAGATGAACTTTTTTACGATTTGATGCAGACGAGGTATGCTACACATTTTGGTTCTTTAATTAATCCACATGCTGAAATTTCTGAAATTACCCATATTATGGATAGTTTAATACATTTGCCAAATACTGATGTTTTCCAACAAAATAATATCAGAGCATTAGTAAATTCATTAAGGCAAATAATTTTTCTTGCAAACAAGTTTCACTGTGTGGTTACTAATCCACCATATCTTGGTTCACGCAAGATGGATAACACTGTCTCAGTATGGTTAAAAGAAAATAATTATGCTGATGTCTCTCGAGACTTATATTCAGCCTTTTTAAAAAGATGTATCGACTACTCGCTTCAAAATGGACTGATTAGCATGATTACTCAAATATCATGGATGTTTACCCGCGATTACATGAGATTTAGAGATGCTTTTGTTAAAAATTATGAACTTTCAAATACATTAATTCTTGGCAGCGGTACTTTTGAAACTATTTCGGGAGAAGTTGTCAAGTCTTGTGCTTTTCTTATAAGAAAAAGGAAATCTGATTCAACTTCATTATTCATTGATTTGGTCGCTTATGCAGAAAAAGAAAAAATGCTATATGTAGCAAAAAAACGATTTGTTCATTTGAAGGAGTTTATGAAACTGAAACAAAAGCCTTTTGCATTTAAACTGAATAGCAAGGCTATTGAAAGATTTTCACAATCATCATTATTAGATGATTTTTTAAGTGTAAAACAAGGTCTTGCTTCAAGCAACAATGATAGATTTGTAAGATATCATTGGGAGATAGCATTAAGTTCATTTAAAGCGAACTTGCGATTTTACGATAACAAATCTAAGTGGCTTCCATATGATAAAGGTGGTGGTTATAAAAAGTTTTATGGAAACGAATTTTTTGTAATAAATTGGTTTAATAATGGTGAAGAGATAAAGAAATTCCCCCGTTCTGTTATTAGAAATCCCGAATACTACTTCCGAAGAGGTTTGACTTTTAATCTTACAGGGAAAATTTCTCTAAGATTAAAGGATTATGGTCATATATTTGACGTTCAGGGGAGTAGTGTATTTATTGATGAAGAGCGTTTTGATTTTGAACTTATCTATTTCTTTTTAGGATTGCTAAATTCAAATTTAACGCCATTTCTTACTGATTTAACTAATCCAACAATGGTCACTCAAGTTGGTGACTTGAAGGTTATTCCTGTAATTAAGAGCGATGAGGTCAATAAAATAGTTGAATTAGTAAAGATTTGTGTTGAGTATACAAAAATTGATTGGGATTCAAAAGAAATTTCATGGGAGTTTAAAAAAAATGAATTAATTAAACAGGCATTCGATTACAATTTTACGTTTGAAGACTCTATTGATAATCATAAATTCTATTGGCAATCTAAGTTTTTTTCCTTACACCAGCGAGAAGAAACCCTTAACAAAACTTTAATTGACCTATACCAGTTATCTGATGAAGTCTCATCCCAAATATCATTAAAAGATGTTCATATTTTACAAGATGAAATAGACAAAGTTGCCCTTTCAGGTTTAAATAAGAAACTCATTCGTGATTCAACAACTTATGAAGTAAAGAATTACAATGAAATTGAGTTGCCTTTTAATAATAGTGAAATTATAATCCAATATTTAGGTTTTGCAGTAGGCTGTTTTTTTGGCAGATTTAGTCTGGATAGAGATGGACTTATACTGGCAAATCAAGGAGAGACGTTGAATGATTACTTAATGAAAATCAAAAAAAACAAGAGCGAGTGCATATTCCTTCCAGATAGCGATAACATAATCCCAATACTGGATGATGAATGGTTTGAAGACGATATCGTAGGAGAATTTAATAAATTCCTGAAAGTCACATTTGGAGAAAAGAATTTCAATAAAAACCTTGCATTTATTGAAGAACATATTGGCAAAGACATTCGAAAGTATTTCATCAAAGATTTTTATACAGACCATATTAAACGTTACAAGAAACGTCCAATCTACTGGATATTTTCTTCACCGAAGGGTTCATTCAATGTCTTGATTTATATGCACCGTTACACACCTGATACAGTCAGTAACATTTTGAACAAGTACCTGAAAGAGTTCATCGGCAAATTAAATACCCGAAAGGAACATCTTGAACGTGTAAAGGAAACAGGTTCTGCATCAGAAAAATCCAAAGCCATTAAAGAAAGCGATAACATCCAAAAGATGTTGGTTGAATTGCATGAATATGAAAGGGATATTCTCTATCCATTGGCAACAGAACGCATTGAAATTGACTTGGATGATGGCGTATTGGTGAACTATAACAAGTTCGGGAAAGCGGTAAAAGAGGTCAAAGGTTTAAATGACCCTGCCACCAAGAAGAAGGTGAAGCAGTTTGATTGGATTGATACATCACAAATCCGTTAGAGATGGATGAACTATTGATAAATAACCGCATATGTCCAAAACCACAGCAGTGGAATAAAATATGGGAAATCATTCAATCAAAAACAGATGCAAAGATTTCAGTACCCTTGATTTTGGCTGCATGGTGGAAAACAACTGATGAAGAGAAGTTAGGAAGGTTTAAATATCATTTGGATACTGCTGAAAAACTCAGCCTATTAAATGAGTTACAAATCTTCCTGCAAACATTGAACGAAATCGATTGGCATCATAAAGGGGAATAAAAGATGAATAAGATAGAAGAGGCATTATCGAAACTATTCAGTAAACATCGAATCATTTTCTGGTACGATGAGAACGAACAATTGAAAGAAGAGTTCGATGAATTGGCTTTGGATGGTGTGGAGAAGGTTATTGTCCAGAACAACCAGTTCTACATCAAACATCTTATTAGTCGGGAAAAACCAAGCACTCAGTTTTTACTCTATCTTCCTTACAACAAACCGAATAATGCTGAAAACTGGCTCTTGGACATGGAACTTGCCTATTATGTGTTTCAGACCAGACAAGAAGCCATGTTTGCACAGGAACTGGAACTGGATTATGATTTCACCAACCTGATTGCTGAACACATCGAATTTTTCAAAAACAAGGAACGCAGGGCAGATTTAAAGGAACTGCTCGGAAAAGATGATGATTATCAAGCCATACGGTATAAAATGTTGGCTGTTCTATTCAATACCGATAACGTTAGCCTTGTATCGTTTCTTCAGGTTCATGCATCTGCTTTCAATGATGGTAATGAACGTTACGACAGGGAACTGGAACGGTATAACCTGAAAAATTTCTACTGGAAAGAGATTGCCCGTAAATATGGTTATACCAACCAAACACCAACCATATATGATTTCCTGCTGGAAATATTCATTAACAACTTCTCCGTTGGTAAAAAAACTGGTATTGCGAAAGAATCGAAGATACTCATAAGCATGTGGAAGGATTCCATATCCTACCAACTGGCATATCGAAAACTTTCACAGAAAATTGCAGGTGATTTGAAAATAGAATCGGCTTTGAATAACATCAGGGTGGATGATATTATTCAGGATGATTTATTCGAATTGATTGATAAACGAATTATATCGGAACTTGCTCAACTAATATGTGATGAATCCATATCAAATGACAGGTTGAACCAACTCATAAAGCAAAGGGAAAACAAATACTGGTATCAGGATTATGAAGATTTTTATGCCTGTCTGGAGAACGGGATGCAGATGATATCATCGGTCAGGAAAACAGATAAGTTGAAAGTCGAATCATTTGGTGAAGGAATTCAGACCTATGCCCAGAACCTCTATAAGATTGACCATTATTATCGGAAGTATATTTACCACTTTCGTAAAGCCAAGCAAAATAAAGTTTTGCAACCCTTGACCGAGAAAGTGGAGAAGGTTTATTGCAATGATTGGCTGCTTAACTACGGGAACAAATGGCAGAAAGTAATTGATGCAACTGACAAATGGTTCAACCAACCCAAAATCTCACAATACAGGTTCTTCTCAGACCATATAAAACCATTTACTTCTAAGGGACAACGGCTTTTTGTTATAATTTCGGATGCTTTACGCTATGAATGCGGTTGGGAGTACTTGCAGAAAATCCAAACCGAGAAACGTTTTGAAGGCGAACTGGAACACATGGTTTCATCCCTTCCATCCTACACTCAATTGGGAATGGCAGCACTGCTTCCCAATGTAAATATGACTTTCCAGCCAGATAGCGAAAACATCCTTATCAACGGTAATTCTACCCAAGGGGTACAGGGAAGAACCAAGATACTGGAACAAATGGCTGGCGTAAGAGCCACGGCTATCAATGCCGAGGATTTCATGAAGATGAACTCTTCCACCGATGGTCGGGAGTTTGTGAAACAGTATGACCTGATTTACATATATCACAATCGCATCGATAAAGTGGGTGATGACAAAACATCCGAAGAAAAAGTGTTTGAAGCAGTGGAACAGGAACTTGAATTCCTGATGGATGTGATAAAAAAGATTGCCAATATGAATGGCAATAACATGTTCATTACTGCTGACCACGGTTTTCTTTACCAGAATAACGAACTGGCAGAGAGTGATTTTTCAATCGGTGAAGTTAAAGGAGAGATTTGGAAAGAGTCCAGACGATATGTAATCGGGAAGAATTTGAAAGGTGATGCCAGCACCAAACATTTTACCGCAGAACAACTCAACCTACCTGGTGATGCTGAGGTATTGATTCCAAAATCAATTAACAGGATACGAATTAAAGGCGCAGGTTCACGGTATGTGCATGGTGGAGCATCGCTTCAGGAAATTGTGATACCCCTGTTAAAAGTCACGAAAACACGTCAGGATACCACAAAACAGGTGGATGTGGATATCATCAAATCCACCGATAAGATAACCACCAACATACTGGCTGTTTCATTCTTGCAAACCGATTTGGTGAGTGAAAAAGTACTCCAAAGGCAAATCAGGAGTGCCATTTACGCTGAAGACGGTGAAATGCTAAGTGACCAATTCACCTACAACTTTGATATCGCTGAGGGCACTGAAAGAATGCGTGAGGTGAAACACCGCTTCCACCTGAGTTCAAAAGCGAGTGGAAAGTATAAGAACCAAAGGGTGAAACTGCTGCTGGAAGAACCCGTGGAAGGAACAAGCAAATGGAAGACATATAAAGAATATTCCTATACGCTGAATATTTCATTTACAAACGACTTTGACGACATGTAATATGAATGAACTGGATAAGAAAATAAATCAACACTTTGGTGGCAAAGTGGTGAGAAAAGACCTGACCAAATTGGTGAAGGGTAATGCAATAGTACCAACTTATGTGCTGGAATACCTTCTCGGACAATATTGCGCCACAGACGATGAACCAACCATTGCTCAGGGAGTGGAAACGGTAAAGAGTATTATTTCAAAACATTTTGTTCATCGGGATGAAGCACAACTGATAAAATCCACCATCCGTGACAGTAAGTCACACCGTATCATTGATAAGGTATCTGTCAGATTGAATGATAGAAGGGACGTATATGAAACATCCTTTGCTAACCTTGGTCTAACCAAGGTTGTAATAAACGAGAATATCGTTAAGCAAAACCAAAGACTGCTCTCAGGTGGTGTCTGGTGTTTAATTACAATGGGATATCAACCCTCAGAAGAGAGGGATGCTTCACCGTGGATAATCGAAAACCTGAAACCCATCCAGATTTCCAATGTGGATGTGGATGAATACAAGGAAATCCGTAAACAATTCACCACCGAAGAATGGATTGACCTATATATACAGTCCATTGGGTTGAACCCTGAAGAATTTACTTTTCGCTCCAAACTCATTCAACTGGCACGTTTAATACCATTCTGCGAGAATAATTACAATTTGATAGAATTAGGACCGAAAGGCACAGGCAAGAGCCATATCTACTCAGAGATGTCACCACATGGAATACTCATTTCAGGGGGTGAGGTCAGCAAAGCCAAACTCTTTGTCAACAACAGCACAGGAGATATCGGACTGGTGGGATACTGGGATGTGGTCACCTATGATGAATTCGCAGGAAAAACCAAGAAGGTTGACCGTGGATTGGTGGATATCATGAAAAACTACATGGCAAACAAGTCCTTCAGCCGTGGGAAAGAGATTTATGGTGCATCCGCATCTATGGCATTCATAGGCAATACAGAACATCCAGTACCATATATGCTGAAACATAGCAACCTGTTTGATGCGTTACCGAAAGAATACTATGATACGGCATTTCTTGACAGGCTTCACTGCTATTTGGCTGGATGGGAAGTGCAAAAATTGCGTAACGAAATGTTCACGGATAATTACGGTTTCATAGTGGATTATATGGCTGAGGTCATGAAGGAACTACGGAAGGAAGACCACATGAATGACTACACCAGATATTTCGACCTCTCCGATTCAATAACGACCCGTGATAAAACATCCATTGCTAAGACCTTTTCTGGATTAATAAAAATCATCTTTCCACACGGTGAATTTACAGAAGAGGAAGCCAAGACAATACTCGAATTTGCTATCGAAAACAGGAGAAGAGTGAAAGACCAACTCCGTAGAATGGACGAAACATTCGAAAAGGTTGATTTTTCATATATCAACAAAAAAACCAGCAAGAAGTTATATGTTCAAACACTTGAATACATTGAACACAGGGAAATATTAGGATTGGAAGATGATGACGAACCCATACCAGAGATAGAAAAGACTATTCCAAAGAAAGAACAGCCAGAAAAAGTCATAGAATTAGCAGAAGGTCAGAAGATAATCCGTGATAACCAGTCAGGGATATCATACGACATGCTGTTTGGTGCTTACCTTATCGGTGCAAAAGAAATAACTGTAACCGACCCGTACATTCGCTTACCATACCAACTCCGAAATTTCATGGAGTTCGCAAAACTGGTATCAACTAAAAAAGATGAACTGGAAGAGGTAAAACTACACCTGATTACCAACAACAACGAGGAATACATTGAAAACTCCAAGGATGCATTTAAAGAGATGGCTGATTCACTGGAATCACTGGGCATTCAATTTACCTATGAGTTTGTTGAAAACACCCATGACCGCTCCATAGTGATGGACAATGGCTGGAAGATAGTTCTTGGTCGTGGTCTGGATATTTACCAGAAGACTAATGGGTGGTATGATATTGCCGAGTATTATCAGGAGAAGAGGTTGTGTAAGGGGTGTGAGGTGACGTATGTTAAAACCAATTAAAATTTGACACAATTTGATAATGAAAGAAGAATTCTTTTTGACTTTTCTTAATGCTTTATTAATTGCAACTGAAAGAATACAACCACGGTATTTTCTGTTGCCTGTGGCATATGAAGAAGAGTTTATATATAGAGAAAGAGCATATTGTTATGAACTTTATCATCAAATCAGGAACATACTTCCTGATGATTACCCATACCTTTTAAGTGGTGAAGTAAATAAGGCTGGACATCCTCTAATTGCACAACATTGTGGTTCAATAATTCCAGATTTTCTGATACATAACGCTGGAAACATGGGTGTTGATGACAATCTGGCTATAGTTGAAGTAAAAACAATTCAAGGTGCACGTTATTACAGAGAAAATAAAGGACTATTGAAAGACATAGAAACAATAAACTGCATGACAAGTATACCAATGGGTTATTACAGAGGCATTATCCTAATATTTGGCTCAAATTATGAGGAATGGAAAGATGAAATACGTAGACTCCTTTCAGAAAGATGCAACCCTGAAAAAGTGTTGTTACTGCTTCATAACAATCCATTGGAAAGAGCAACTTTATTAGAATACTGAATTTGATTTATGCGGAATTCAATCTTAAATAAATGAGCGTAAGTGACTGGATAACGATAATT
>ERZ1026792.1101-NODE-1101-length-18292-cov-2.515111_pt1 | contig 18292 bp, 16 predicted proteins | sample MGYA00520884_ERZ1026792 | MGnify/ENA primary metagenome ERZ1026792 (study PRJEB33270, sample SAMEA104284473) | anaerobic digester metagenome | biome: Anaerobic digester microbiome; feature: mesophilic sludge digester; material: Anaerobic digester biomass... | reverse complement strand
GTTTCAGGTCGGCCTGCGCATCGCGCCGGCCGAAGACCATCTCGCCCACGGCCCTTGCTTCCGGGTGCTGAAAGTGCAGCTCGGGGATGAGGGTGGCATCGGGCGCGGCCTCCTCCACCTGCCCGGCGCACAGGTATACCTCGTGCCCCAGGCGGCGGGCCATCTCGGCCCATTTCTTTGTCTCCAGCGACACGCCGTCGGTGCCTGCCAGGCGCGTTGCCACGAACCCGATCTTCATTCCGTCGGGCCTACCCCTTCACGCCGCCGGCAGCCAGCCCCTCGGTCAGAAAGCGCTCCAGGGCCAGAAAGAGGGTGACCACGGGCAGCGTCATGATGGTCGAGGCAGCCATGACGACGTGGGGCCGCGGCCGCGGATCGTTAAAGATGCGGTTGATGGCGATGGGCATGGTGAACATGTCCTTGTCGTTGAGAAAGACAAATGCGTACAGGTACTCGTTCCAGGCGATCATGAACGTATAGATAAAGACCGATACGAGCGCCGGTATGGCCAGCGGGATCGTGATGCGCCAGATGACCCCCATGCGCGTGCAGCCGTCGATGAGGCCCGCCTGCTCGATCTCGTCGGGGATCGTGCGAAAGTAGTTGGCCAGCATGTAAAGCGCTACGGGCAGGGTCTGGGCCAGGTAGGTGAGCATCAGGACCGCCAGGTTGTCGCGCACATCAAAGCCCACCTGCGCGCCGATCTGCGACAGCATGGCGAACAGGGGAATGATGAGCAAGATCCCGGGAAACAGGTATACCAGCAGGACGCCGTTGAGCATGGCATCGCGCCCCCGAAAGCGCAGCCGGGCCACGGCATAGGCGCCCAGGGTCGACAGGATCACGGCGATGAGGGCCGTGGGGATCGAGACCTTGATGGTGTTGACGATGTTGACGCCAAAACGCTGGTAGCTGGGATGGGCGGGATCGAAGAGCTCGCGGTAGGCCTCCAGGCGTAGGGCGCCCGGCACATAGACCGGCTCCCGCCCTCCGATCTCGGCATAGGTCTTGAACGAGGAGCTGATCATCCAGTAGAAGGGAAACAGGATGCTGACCAGGAAAAAGGTTAGCACGATGGCAAACACGAGCTGGCGCAGGCTGAATCGTCGGGCCAGGTGTCCGAAGAGGTTCAGGCGTTCCTGCGACGCGGCCGGCCGGTTGCTTGTGCGATTCATGGCGGCCCCCTCTCAGTCCTCTTCCCCGCGGCGCATGACCACGCCGATGTAGACGGCCAGAAAGACGATCAGGAGCAGCAGCAGGATCATGGCGCTTGCCGCCCCTCGGCCAAAGTCGTTCAGACGGAAGCTGAACTGGTAGGTGAGCACCGGCAGGACGTTGGTGCCAAAGCCGCCGCCGGTGAGGAGCCAGATGTCGTCGAACTTGTTAAAGGTCCAGATCAGGCGCAGCAAGAAGATGGCCCCCAGGACGTAGCGCAGCTCGGGCAGGGTGATATAGCGGAATTTGGCCAGCTCGCCCGCGCCATCCACGTCGGCCGCCTCGTACAGCGTCTGGTCCAGGGCCTGCAGCCGGGCGAGGATCATGAGCATGGCAAAGGGAAAATAGCGCCACGCGGCAAAGACGATGACCAGCGCCAGGGCCAGCCCCCGCTCCGACAGGTACGCCCGGGGCAAATCCAGCAGCCCCAGGCCCATGAGGATATCGTTGAGCACACCCGAAGGGCGCGGATCGAGGAGCCAGCGCCAGACAAAGGCGACGCTGACCACCGGAGCGACGTAGGGGAACAGGAAGATGGCCCGCGCCGCGCCACGGGCCACGAAGCGGCGGTTGAGCACCAGGGCGGCCACGAGGCCCACCAGGATGGTCAGGACCGTGGACAGGAAAGAGTAGACGACGCTTGTCACCGCCGCCCCCCAATTCTGCAGCCCCTGGAACTTGAAGGCAAAGTCGTCGATGACGCGGCGGTAATTGTCCAGGCCCACGTACTCGGCCTCAAAGACGTTGCGCAACTGTCCCAGGCCCACGTCGTGAAAGCTGATCCACACGGAAAAGACCGCGGGGAACAGCACGATGCCAAAGACAATGAGCACCGTAGGCAGGATGAGGAGCCAGGCCAGGCGCGCCTCTCGCGCCTGAAGGGAGTGCCAGCGCAGGCGCGAGGCCAGGTTCAGCGGCGTAGCCGGAGCGGCCATCTAGTCGCCTCCTTTCCGGCCGGGGTAGGCCGGCGGGTCGCCGGGCCGGCGGTGGGGCCAGGCCGGGGGCCCTGTCCCACCGCCGGGGACCGGTGTCAACGCACGAACCTCACTGGCGATCGGCCAGGAGGGCTTCGACCTGTTCCTGGAGCCACTCGGCCCCGGTTTCAGGCGTCATGGTGCCCTCCAGGGCAATGTTGCTGATAACCTGCGAGATGAGCAGGCGGCCCTCGATGTCGCCAACCACTGCCTGCTCCGTGGCGTCATAGTCGGGCCGGAAGAGCCAGCGCTGCATCGTCTCGTATCCGTTGGCGACCTGCCCAAGCGTCTCCTCGGAATAGGATTCAAAGTAGGGGCTGAGGCCCATCCAACCATCGATGGCGCTCTGGAGCACGGGTACCTTGCCAAAGGGCGCCAGGGCCAGCACGTCCTGGTAGTTCTGGCCGGTGAGGAACCACTGAATCACGTCCACGGCCTGCGGGTCGGCACCCACCGGGATGGCGAGGGTAACCAACTGGCCGTAGGACGCCGCGCCATTGGGACCTTCCATCATCGGCGCAAAGCCGGTCTTGAGCGCCAGATCCTCCACGGCGATCTGGATGTTGCCACCGCCCTCCAGGCCCGAGCCCTCGACCAGGTCGTCCATAATGTAGGTGCTGTAGAACATCATCCCCGACTGGTCGAGCTGGTACGACTCGCGGGCACCAAGCCAGTATTGGGGACCGGGCATGGCGCACCGCTGCAGCCCGGCGTAAAAGCGCAGCGCCTCGACCATCTCGGGCGTGTTCATCGTCACGTTCCCGGCCTCGTCGAAAGGCCAGGCATTGTTGGACATGGCCACTTGCTCAAAGACCTGGTGGGGATAGTTCTGCCCCGGATCGGTGCCAAGCCCGAGGGCATAGAGCAGGTTGCCCGTGCCGGGCAGCGCGTCGCAGGCGGCGTCGATGGCCTCCCAGCTTATGGGCGGCTCCAGGCCTGCCTCGTCGAACAGGTCTGCCCGGTACCACAAGGCCTGGACCCAGCCGTCAAAGGGCACGGCTGCATAATTGCCCGTCTCCGGGTTGGTCACCATCTCCAGGGGGCCACTTCGGAAGTCATCCTCTCCCACGGCCTGGATGACCGCCTGGGCCGCCTCCTCGTCCAGGATACCGTCGGCGGCAAAGGCTGCGACACGCTCCACGCCCATGCGGATAATGTCCGGCGGGCGGTTGGCGGCCAGTGCCGTCGCCATGCGCTGGCTCACGCCGGCCTCCTCGATGGGCACGATGCGGATCTCGACTTCGGGATGCTCGGCCATGTAGCGGGCCGCCACTTCCTCGTAGACGTCCACCCGCTCTTCTTCGTTGTCCGTCGTCCAAAACTCGATTACGGCCTCACTTGCTCTGTCGACCTCGACGGTGACGACGACTTCCTTCTCGACCTCTACCGTCTCGACGACGGTTTTCTCTACCTCGACCGTTTGGACCACGGTCTCCGGGGCAGGCGTTGTGCCGCAGGCTGCCAACGCCGTTGCCAGCAGGATCAAGATCAGGCTGACCGAAATTGTCCTCATGGAACCCTCCTCCTGTTACATAAAAGCTATCACTGGCTCGACGGAGCATCAAAGGTCTCCCGGTGCAATGCGCCCGTCTGCGCGATTGCTCCCCTGGCCCATTCTGACAGCCGATCACCCCCTTTCACACCGACCGCGGGCCGGACTCTGGCCCGGCCCCGCTCGATTCTCGGACGATCAACTCGGGCTGCAGCAGCACGTGGCGCTCGGGCAGTTCCTCGCCCCGGACCACCCGCACCAGCATGGCGCAAATCTGGCGCCCGATGTCATAGATGGGCTGGCGGATGGTGGTCAGGGAGGGGTGCGAGTGTTCGGCCTGCGGGATATCGTCAAAGCCGGTGACGGCCACGTCGTGACCCACGGCCAGCCCACGCCGCTGCGCCGCGCCGATGGCCCCCAGGGCCATGAGGTCGTTGCAGGCCACCACGGCGCTGGGTGGTTGCGGCAGATCCAGGAGCTGGTTCATGGCCTGGAACCCTCCCCGCTGCGTCAGGTCGCCGGCCACGCAATACTCGGGTGCCAGATTCAGGCCGTGGCGCTCCAGGGTGTCCATCAGCCCTGCGCGACGATAGCGGGCAAACACCAGGTCGGAGGGGGCCGAGATGAAGGCGATTCGCTTGTGGCCCAGGCCAACCAGGTGCTCGGCCACCAGCTCAAAGCCGCGATAGCTGTCCTCGTCGACGTAGCAGAAATCCACCTCCAGGTCCGACCGGCCAAAGACGACAAAGGGAAAGCCCGCGGCGGCGAGAGTCGCGATCCGCCGGTCGCCGACTCGCGTGCGTACCACCAACAGGCCATCCACCAGGTGGCCGCCGACCATGCGCCGATACGCTTCATCTTCCTCCGGTGTGTCGGGAGCGCGGGTCGAAACCAGCAGATCAAAGTTGTGGCGCGCCGCTTCGTTGCCGATGCCGGCCAGCAGCTCGCTGAAGAACGGGTCGGAAAAGCGGGGGCCAAAGGTGGGGATGATAAAGCCGATGGTGTCGGTGCGCCCCTTCTGTAGGCGCCGGGCCGAGGCATCGGGTACGTACCCCATCTCGGCGGCGGCTCGTAGGACCCGCTGGCGCGTCGCCTCCGCCACGTCGTCGTACCCGGCCAGGGCACGCGACACAGTGGTGATGGACAGGCCCAGCCGGGCGGCCAGGTCTTTGAGTGTAATGCCTGCCATCTGCTCCTCCCCGGCATCCCTTCCAAAACGTTTTGGATGCCAACCCTATTATATCCGAAACGTTTTGGATGTCAAGAGGGAGAAGCAGCGGATCTGGAGATTGACAGGCGAAGCCAGGTCCATGGGCACCTCTGGCCCCTGAGGCCGAGGGGCCGCCCATCCCGGAACGTGCGTGGGCGACACTGTGAATACACTCGTCTCCGTAGGGGCGCATGGCGGCTCCCAGGAGCGCACCGCCGCACGGGCACGGGGCGCCGCCGTAGGCCCTGCGATTTGCAGGCCGGCGTGCGAAGGCACGAACCGGCCCGACAAGCCGGCCGCCTGCCGGGACACCGGGGCAAGCCCGTGCTGGCCGTCGCTGCCCCTCGCCCGCGGGGACAACTTGTCGCCTGGAACAAAGTCGGTTATAATGAGCGCCATCGACGCGAGGGTGCGGTCGCGAAGCAGGTCCCGGGTGAAGGCATGATCGGTCAAACACTGAGCAATCGCTATAAACTGATCGGCGAGCTGGGCAACGGCGGCATGGCCTGGGTCTACCTGGCCCAGGACCAGGTGGAAGACCGGACTGTCGCGGTCAAGATCCTCTATCCACAGCACAGCCAGGATTTTGGCTTCGTGCAGCGTTTCATTCGTGAAGCCCGCCTCTCCATGTCCCTGTCGCAGTCGGCGCGGCATCCCAATATCGTCTGCGTGCTCGACTATGGGGCCGACCGCGACACCCACTATCTCGTCATGGAGTACGTCCCCGGGCAGGACCTGGGGAAGATCCTGGAGGAACGGGGCACGCTGCCCTGGCAGACGGCCCTGGACATCGCGCGCCAGGTGGCCCTCGCCCTGGACCACGCCCACAGCCACGAGATCGTCCATCGCGACATCAAGCCGTCCAACATCATGGTCCTGCCCGATGGCACCGCCCGCGTCCTCGACCTGGGCATCGCCCGGGCGCGAACATCTCCCGAGCTGACCCTTTCCGGCTTTGTCGGGTCGCCCCACTATGCCGCGCCCGAGCAAGTGACCAGGGGGCCCCTTGATATTCGCGCCGACGTCTATTCCCTGGGCGTCGTCCTCTATCGCATGCTCAGCGGCAGCCTGCCCTTTGAGGGCGACACGCCGTGGGAGGTGGTGAACCAGCAGATCGCTTCCGAGCCCCCTCCCCTGGCCGAGCGCCGGCCCGACCTGCCGCGCTCTATCGTGCGGCTGGTGCAAAAGGCCATGGCCAAGAGGCCCAGGGATCGGTTTCAGACCCCGGCCGAGATGGTGCAGGCCCTCGAGCTGGTGTTGGCCGGCCAGGAGCTGCCAGCGGACCTGTTCCAGGATCCCGATCCGGCCTCGGAGCTGGAAGAGCTGTACCAGGACGCCGTGGCGGCCATGGAGGCCGAGCGCTGGCAGGAAGCAGTGGACCACCTCAGCCGGGTGGTCAAGGTGGATCCCGAGTATCGCGACGTGAGCGTTCGCCTGGGAGAGGTCGGCCAGCAGATCCGCCTATCCAGCCTCTATCGCTCGGCCCAGCGCGCCCTGGAGCAGGGCCAATGGGAGCAGGCCCTGGCCCACCTGGACAAGATCGAGGAGCTGGCCCCGGGCTACAAGAACGTGGCCGAGATGCTGGCCGCCGCCAGGCGTAGAGAAAAGCCACCGTCGACGGCCACCGCGCCCGCGTCCGAGTTCCCCACCCAGGTGCCCGAGACGCCCGCCGATGCCGCAGCCGGCCCGTCATCCGCGCCCGCGACGGCCGGCCCCGCGCCCGCTACCCGGCAGAGCCCCGGGGCCAGGCGCCGGACCCGGGTATGGGCTGCCGTTGCCATCCTCGTCGCCGGCGGGCTGCTGGCGGCAGTGCTGTGGAGCAACCGCGGCCTGGCCTTCCCTCCGGCCGTCACGACGGGCCCCACGGAACCGGCCACCGCCGCCGTCCAGGGCCAGGCGTCGACGCCCGAAGAGCTGACGACGGCGGGCCTGGAGGTGTCGGGCACGGCTGTGGCAGCCAGCACGCCTCGCGCCGAACCCAGCCGGCCGAGTCCGACCGCCACTCGCCGCCCCACCCGCACAGCGCCGCCCGCGGCGCCCACGCCGTTGCCCGCCGGCTCTGACACGCCAGCGCCGGGCGGAAGCCCGTCGCCGGCCGAGCCCGGGACGACGCCGGTGCCCGGGTCCTCGCCTGCCCCTGCCGTCGCCAGCCCTGAGCCGTCCCTGGCCGGGCAGATCGCCTTCCCTCTCTTCGACCCGGCGCGGGGCACCTACGACATCCGCGTCTGCGCGGTCGACGGCAGCAACTGTCGCCTGGTGGCCGCCGAGGCCAGCCAGCCCGACCTTTTGCCCGACGGTACACGCCTCGTCTTTCACTCCTGGAAGCCCGACGACCAGGGGCTTGTCCTGCAGACCGTGGGCGGGCAGCGGGTATGGCGCATCAGCAGCGACCTTGAAGCCGCCCGGCCCAGCGTCGATTCCCGGGGTGAGATTTATGTCTACCATTCGCGCCAGCAAGCGGACCGCCAGCCACGCCTCTACCGCACCTACGACGCCGAGACCAGGCCCCTTCGCCGCGAGGCCAGAGACGTCCTGGGACGCTCACCCACCTGGACGCCAGACGGGCAGATACTCTACAGCGGCTGCGTGGGCGATACCTGCGGCATCCTTCTGACGCGGGCCGATGGCAGCTATCCCCGCCAGGTGGCCGCGGGCTCGAACGAGCTAGCTGCCGAGGCATCCCCCGATGGTCGCCAGGTGGCCTTCATGTCGCAGCGCGACGGCAACTGGGAGGTCTATGTGGCGAGCCTGAGCGGCGGTGCCGTCCAGCGCCTGACGGACAATCCGGGCAACGACGGACTCCCTGCCTGGTCACCCGACGGCCGATTCCTGGCCTTTGTCTCCGACCGGGGCGGGAGCTGGGCCGTGTGGGTCATGCGCCCTGACGGCAGCGGGCAGCGGCGCCTCTTTGCCATTGGCGGCACGCTGGATGGCCGGGTACGCACCGCCGTGTCTCACCAGACCCACGGCTGGCTCGAGGAGCGCATTTCCTGGTCCCCGGCTCCCTGAGGCCGCAACCGCCTGGTTTATTGGGCGGGCTATCAGCCTGTCCAACGCCGTGAGCCCTCTGTGCGACAGCCTGCCCGCCATCACTGCCCCGTCCGGCCGGGCTTTTTGGCCCGCCGGGCAAACCTGGGTTATAATCCATGCACACCGGATGGAGCGAGGTGCCGTGTCTGAAAGGGTGCTGTTTTCCGATCTGATCCGCAACAGCCGCCTGGCGCTGACCAACCGCCTGCGCCTGGCACGCCGTCGCCGCCTGGGCTACGTCGTCATGCCCATGCAGGGCAGCTACCCGGAGCGCATCCCGCGGCGCGAGCGATCCTTTCCCCTCTCCCTGCTGCCCTGGCCTCCGCCGCCGCCCAGCGTCCAGTCCTTCACCACTGCCCTGGAGCGGCTGGCTGCCGATCCCCGGGTCGAGGGTGTGGTCCTGGTTCTATCGGGGTTGTCGGCCGGGCCGGCGACACTGGCCAGCTTGCGCCAGGCCATCGGCCGCTTCCGAGAGTCGGGCAAAGGGACGGTGTGTTACGTCAAGGAAGGCGGCATGTGGGCCTACTACCTGGCCTCGGCCTGCGAGCGGATCTATGCCCCCGAGAGCGGCGGCCTGCAATCGGCCGGCCTGTGGTCCGAAGCCGTCTTTCTCAAGGATACGCTGGCCCTGGCCGGCATCGAGGCCGATTTCGAGTCGGTGGGCGCCTACAAGGCCTCGCCCGACACCTTTCGCCGCTCGGACATGGATGCCCCCCACCGGGAAATGCTCGAGTCGCTCCTGGACTCTATCTACGAGCACCTCCTCGAAGCCCTCGCCGCCGCCCGTGGACTCCAGCGCGACGACGTCCGGGCCCTCCTGGACGCGGCACCCCTCTCGGCGGGAGATGCCCACAAGGGGGGGCTCCTGGACGGTGTCTGCTACGAAGACGAGCTGCCTGCCCTGCTGGGCAGCGCCAATAAGCCAGCCACGCTGGTCACCTGGAAACAGGCCCACCGTCTGCTCCTGGGCCCGCGCCGCTGGCATACCCGACGCTCCATCGGCGTCATCTCCCTGGAGGGGGTCATCGCCCCGGGTCCCAGCCGCCGCCCACCCGTGCCCTTGCCGCTGCCCATCCCCTTGCCCGAGCAACAGGCGGGGGCCGACACGCTGGTGGGGCAGCTCCGCGCCGCCGCCCGGAACAAGCACCTGGCCGCCGTCGTGCTCCACGTCGATTCGCCCGGTGGGTCCGCCCTGGCCTCGGACCTGATCTGGCGGGAGGTGGCCCAGGTCCGCCAGTCCAAGCCCGTGGTCGTCTACATGTCCAACCAGGCTGCCTCCGGCGGCTATTACGTCGCGGCGCCGGCTTCGCGCATCGTCGCCCAGCCGCTGACCCTCACCGGCTCCATCGGCATCTGGGGCGGCAAGATCGTCACCCGCGACCTCTTTGCCAAGCTGCGGGCCAACCGCGAGGTGGTCTCGCGAGGTGAGGCGGCCGGGCTCTATTCCGACACCGCACCATTTACCGACGAGCAGCGCCTTCGCATCCGGGCCCACATCCTCGAAGGTTACGAACGTTTCAAGGCCCGCGTGAGCGCGGGCCGGGGCATGGCCGCCGGCGAGGTGGAAGCCGTGGCCCAGGGCCGCGTCTGGACCGGGGCCCAGGCCCTGTCCCACGGCCTGGTGGATGCGCTGGGCGACCTGCACGAGGCGGTCCGGCAGGCCAGCGAGCTGGCCGGCCTGCCCGCCGGCCGCGCCGTGCCCCTGGTCAACCTGCCCCTACCCAAGACGTACCAGTTGCCCGTCACGTCCCCGGGCGATGCCGCGGCCTGGCTGGTGGCGGGCCTCGAGCCGGGTGAGATGCCTCAGCCCGGCGCGGCGGCTCTGGCCGGCGTGTCGGTCCTGGCGCATCTGGTCGCGCTGCTGCGCGAGGGCCAGTTGGCCCTGGCTCCCTGGCAGATCCGGATTCGCGACTGAGCTTCTCGCCAGGATATGAATCCATCGAGGGAGAGGAACCCATGAAAAAGGCTTCCGTTCGTTTCGACTCGCGGCGCTCCAACGTCCTGGCCCGCCATGGCCTGGTGGCCACCAGCCAACCCCTGGCGGCCATGGCCGGCCTGCGGGTGCTCATGGATGGCGGCAACGCCGCCGACGCGGCCGTGGCCACGGCCGCCATGCTCAACGTCGTCGAGCCCATGTCCACGGGCATTGGCGGCGATTGCTTTGCCCTGGTCTACACTGCCCGCGACGGGCAGGTGACGGCCCTCAACGGCAGCGGCCGGGCGCCGGCTGCCTTTTCCCTGGCCGAGGCGCAGCGCCTGGGACTGCGCGAGATCCCCCTCACCGGCCCCCTGCCCGTTACGGTGCCCGGCACGGTCAGCGGCTGGGCAGCCCTCCTCGAACGCTTTGGCACGTTCTCCCTGGCCGATTGCCTGGCCCCGGCCATCCACGCCGCCGAGGAGGGGTTTGCGGTCAGCGAGCGCATCAGCGCCGGCTGGCAGCGCTCGACGGAAAAGCTGGCCCGCGACGAGGCCGCCACCCGGACCTACCTGCCCGCCCCGCTGCCCGGCCAGATCAACCGCCAGCCCGACCTGGCCGGCACCTTTCGCCTCATCGCCGAGGGCGGCGCCGCCGCCTTTTACCAGGGTCCCCTGGCCCAGCGGATCGCCGCCGCCGTGCAGGCCAGGGGCGGCCACCTGACAGCGGATGACCTGGCGGCCCACACATCGACCTGGGACGCCCCCATCCGCACCACCTATCGCGGCGTCGAGATCCTGGAACACCCGCCCAACGGCCAGGGACTGGCCGCCCTGCTGGCCCTCAACGTGGTGGAAGGCTACGACCTGGCGGGCCTGGATTACTATGACCCCGCGCGCTGGCACCTCCTCGTCGAGGCCATGCGCCTGGGAATGGTCGACGCCGGCCGCTACGTGGCCGACCCGGCCCTGGTCGACGTGCCCGTGGCAGAGCTGCTGTCGAAGGAATACGCCGCGGGCCGCCGTAGCCTGATCCTCGGCGAACGATCGCTGCCCCTGGCCGCGCCGGGCAGCCCCGAGCACCGCGACACGGTCTATCTGACCGTCGCCGACGGCCAGGGCAACGCCGTCTCCTTTATCAACAGCCTCTACTACGGTTTTGGCTCCGGCCTGGTGGTGCCCGGCACGGGCATCTGCCTCCAGAACCGGGGGGCCTGTTTCAGCCTGGAGCCGGGCCATCCCAACGCCCTGGCGGGCGGCAAGCGCCCCTACCACACCATTATCCCGGCCATGGCCCTGCGCGAGGGCCGGCTGTGGCTCAGCTTTGGCGTTATGGGCGGCTTCATGCAGCCCCAGGGCCACCTCCAGGTGGTAGTCAACATGGTGGACCACGGCCTCGATCCCCAGGCAGCCCTGGACGCGCCCCGCTTTCGCGTCGACGAGCGGGGAGGGCCGCGGGTCGCCGTCGAGACGGCCGTGCCCCTCAAGGCCCGCAAGGCCCTCGCCGCCCTGGGACACGACGTGGTCCCCGAGACCACCTTTGACCCGGGCTTTGGCGGCGGCCAGGTCATCGCCTTTGACGCCGAAACCGGCGTCCTGTGGGGCGGATCGGACCCGCGGAAGGATGGATGCGCCGTGGGGTGGTGAGACGAGCCGGCGCGGATTGCGATATCCGCGCCAGAGCGGACATTGCCAAATCTCGTGATCGGCAGGTTGTCACGGCCAACATAAAAGAATCATAGGAGATGCAACGTGGCTTTTCCAGAGATGCAGCCCTGGCAGTACCCGCCCCGGCTCTGGTCCATCGAGGGGTATCCGGGCAGCGGCAAGAGCACCTTTGCCGCGCAGATGAAAACTCCCATCCTGGTGATCGACGCCGATCACCGCTTCCGGGAGATCCTGCCCCTCGTGGAGGGCCGGGTCTACGAGCTGAGCAAGGACCCAATCGACCACATCGACACCAATCGCATCGTCGATGCCCTGGCGGCCAACATGCCAGGTGCCAGGGTGGGCACCATCGTCGTGGACTCGTTGAGCGCCATCCTCGAGCCCCTCATCGTCAAGGCCATGATGGACAAGGGCACCGGCAAGGTCAGGAACCAGATGGCGGCCTGGAGCCCAAAGGCGTTGGCCATGCGGCAATTGCAGGACGCGGTAACGCGCTGGGGCACCGACGTGCTATGGATCTATCACCTGCGCGACATACGGGATGCCAATGCCAGGGAACAGACTACCACGTCGGTGACGCGCACCGAGCTGGAGCGGCTGAAGCGCAGCATCAATCTACGGCTGCGGATCGTCGAGCAGGACGGGCAGCGGGCCATCAAGGTGGTGTGGGCCAGGCGCGGCCGGGTAGGGATGACGATACTCGACACCGCCGGCAATTGGGCCGGCATGCCGGCCCGAATCGAGGCCGCGGTGTACGATGACCTCAATGCTGCCCGAAAACAGGCCCTTCCCCCATCCCAGGTCGAAAAGCCCCAGGTCGAAAAATCCCAGGGCGAAAAGCAGCCGGCCCGGGGGCAAGGCCGGCCGGGCCAGAAGGAAGAGCCGCCGGAAGCCCGGCCTGCGCCCGACGGATCCGGCAAGGGCGCGGCCCTGCGCTACGCCGACGGCTCGACCGTGAGCAGCAATCCCCGCGCCATCGCCGATTATCGGGCCTACGAGGCAGCCGAGGGCAAGCCCCCGACCAGCCTGGCCGAACTGCGGGCGTGGATCAGGCGCCAGGCGTAACCCGCCGGCGGAGAGGGGGGCAGTCTACAGACGAGAAGGCGCGTCGCGGCCGGGCGCTCAGGAGCCCACGTAGCGGGCGTACAGCGCCCGGGCCTGGGCCTCGTCGTCCACGCCCTTGACGATGGCGCGCCCGTCGCCAAATATGGTGAGCTCCTTGCCCTCGGTCACCAGGCGAAGGAGGTACTCGTTGACCTCCACGCGCCCGACGTCGGCCAGGCGATCGGCCAGGACCTCCAGGTCCAGGACCGGCGCCGGGCGCGGGCGAATCTGCACTGCGTTCCGGCCGCAGAGCATCGTCGCCACGGAGCCGCCCTCGGCCTCCAGCAGCTCGTAGCGGCCCTGGCCACATACGGGGCAGTCCGCCGCCGGGGCCTGGGTCTGCGCCCGCTCAAAGTCCCCGGTCCAGACGTCGATCATCAGCAGGCTGCGCAGCAGGTCCTCGCGCCGCCCGATCAAGATCTTGAGCGCCTCGGTAACCTCAAGCGAGGCGATGACGGCCACCATGGGCCCCAGCACGCCCGCCGTCTCGCAGGTCGGCACCGAGGCCGGCGGCGGCATGGGCCCCAGCAGGCAGCGCAGGCAGGGCGTTTCCCCGGGCAGAATGGCCGCCGTCAGGCCGTAGGTGCCCAGCACCCCGCCATAGATCCAGGGCATGCCCTGTTTCACACACGCTTCGTTGAGCAGGTAGCGCACCTCAAAGTTGTCGCTGCCGTCCAGGACCACGTCGGCGCCCCGGATCAGATCCTCCACGGTGTCGGCGTTGACGTCCATGACGTGCTCCTCGATCTGCACCAGGGAGTTGATCCGCCGCAGGCGACGGGCCGCCGCCACGGCCTTGGGCACGCCGGCTGCCGCGTCCTCCTCGTCGTAGAGGGCCTGGCGGGGCAGGTTATGCCATTCCACGAAATCGCGGTCGGCCAGCACCAGTCGGCCGATACCGGCCCGCACCAGGTGGGCGGCAATGTGGCTGCCCAGCGCCCCACAGCCGACGACAACCGCCGTCCGCTCCGCCAGGCGTTCCTGCCCCTCCTGTCCCCAGCCCGGCAAGATCATCTGCCGCGAGTACCGCTCGGTTCGTTCTGTCATGGTCCCTCCATGCGGACTGACACCCCCTGCGTCCTGCGATCGCCGTGAGCGCCTTGCCGGACATTATAGCCCATCGGGGACAAAGGATCAAGTAGCCCGCCGCGGCTCCGACCATCCTTATCCTGAAAATCGGTGTTATGTAAATATAGGCACCAACCCAGGACTTCTGCCTCTTCGCGCTTGCCCCACGCCCGCTTCTCGGCTACAATGGTGCTGCCACGAGACGAGAGGGGAAAGGAGACCTGACTGTGGACAAGGTTATCACCATCGAGCGGCACATCGTCGAGCAGCAGAAGCAACACCCCGAAGCCACCGGCGTCCTGACCAGCATTCTCTACGACATTGCCCTGGCCGGCAAGCTCATCGCCCGTGAGACAACCCGCGCCGGGCTGGCCGACATCCTGGGGTTGACCGGGGTTTTCAACGTCCAGGGCGAGGAGGTGGCCAGGCTCGACGAGTATGCCAACCAGGCCATCGTCCGCCTCAACCAGTTCACCGGTCGCCTGGCGGTCATGGGCTCGGAAGAAGTGGCGGACATCATACCCATTCCGGACGAGTTTCCTACCGGCCGCTACGTGCTCCTGTTCGACCCCCTGGACGGGTCGTCCAACATTGACTATTCCGTGAGCATCGGCACCATCTTTTCCATCCTGCGCCGCAAGAGCCCCGATGGGACGCATGGCACGCGGGAAGACTGCATGCAGCCGGGGCGCGACATTGTCGCCGCCGGCTATCTCCTCTACGGCCCGAGCACGATGATGGTCTACAGCGCGGGCAACGGCGTGCATGGCTTTACCCTCGACCCGACCGTGGGCGAGTTCCTGCTGACCCACCCCAACATTCAGATCCCGGCGAAACCCAAGTTCTACAGCGTCAACCAGGGCTATACCGCCTATTGGGCGCGCGAGATCCAGGAGTTCACCGAATATCTCCAGACCCGCAATCTCTCGCTGCGCTACATTGGCTCGCTGGTGGCCGACTTTCACCGCAACCTGTTGGGCGGCGGCATCTTTTACTATCCGGCCGATACCCGCGACCCCAAGAAGCCGCGGGGCAAGCTACGGCTGCTCTACGAGGCGGCGCCCCTCGCCTTCCTGGCCGAGCACGCCGGCGGAGCCGCATCCGACGGCACGACGCGCATCCTGAACATCGAGCCCCAGGATCTGCACCAGCGCACGCCGCTTTTTATCGGCAACAAGGACCTGGTCGAGATTGCCGAAGCGTTCCTGTGCGGCGCCCGCTCCCTGGGCATGCTGGAGCGGATGCACGTGGAAAAGCAGTAGGGACAGCCACGCTACAGAACCCGCGTGGCCAGCACCAGGCACGGCAGGCCGACGAGTACGAGGGTCAGGAACCAGGCGTCTGACGTTATTGAAGCGTCCATGCTTCGTTCCTCCCTGTACTCAGTCCTCCGCGAATAGCAAGAAGTAGGCAGCCCCTCCGGCCAATAGCTGGGGCTCACCATTGACCCGGCCGAGGAGTCGATCCGGGGTGATGCCTGGCCGCCGGGCATAGACCTTGCCACTGGCCTCCACGCGACCCACGTTTTCGTCCGGACCGCCGGCCACGTGGCGATAGATGGTGCCGTCCGTTGCCACCCGGCCCAGGTACTCGTCGGGGCCGCCGGGCAGGTGACGGTACACCCGCCCGCTCTCCTCAACTCGGCCCAGGTAACGATCGGGGCCGAACTCCTGGCCGTATACCTTGCCCCCTGCTTCCACCCGCCCCACATAGTCGTCGGGACCAGGATGGGACCGATAGACCTTGACCATCTCTACAACGCCTCCAGATCGCTCAGGATCGAATAGAAGGCCTCTTCGTCCATGTCCAGGCTGGCAGAGACCAGGACGATGGCCTGCTGCTCGCCCTCGGTGATGCCAGAGCTCAGCCAGCCCCCCGAGGCTTTGGCCACCTGCACCGCCAGGGTCACCAACTCGGCCTTGAAGCCGGCTGCCGTCTCGGCCGGCTCTTTCTCGGCAAGCAGGTCTGCGACCTCGCTCAGCCCCTCTTCGGCTTCCGCCTCGTCCTCCCAGAAGATGGCCACGATCTCGTCAAGATCGTCGGCCAGCTCCAGCAGGACGTCCCGGGTCAGGTCGTGGCGATGGGTCCGGGCGGCACGCAGCGCGTTGAACAGCGCCTGCCACTCCTCGTCGCTCACTTCCCCGTCGGCCCGGGCAACGGCCTCAAAGACCCACAGGGGAGCGAACAACAGCGTCGTCCACTCGTGCTCGTCATACTCCACGCTCATGCCATACCTTCCTCCCCCGACGAGTCGGGGACGCCTAGCCGCGCACTCCCCCTGGACTCCTCCCTGGCCTGTCCGGCCAGGACCGGCGACTTGTCGAGACCACGCCCCCGGCCTGGCAGCCACCCCCGACGAGTCGAGGACTCTTATTCTGGCACTCGAGCAGGCACTCGCATGCGGGCAACCAGGGCCGGCGGGATCTCCGAGAACTTGCCGCTCCACGACAGCGGCAGCCGGCCGGGCGGATGCTCGGGCGGAAAGGCACGTTCCTCGAACCCGTCGAGGACAAAGCCGGCATCCAAGCCTGCCCCGAGCAGTGAATGCAAGGGGCGGTGAAAGTAAAGATGCGGCCGGGGCTGGCCGAGCATGGCCACGCCCCGCATCACAGACTCGGTCATGTAGCCCGTAACCTTGACGCTGTACACGGTCACAATCTCGCCTTCGCGATCCTCCATCTCGGCCATCTGGGCCGCATGGGGATTGTTAAAGCAGGGATGGATCACCGAGAACACGAACCGTCCCCCCGGACGCAGCAGCCGGGTGAGGGCGCGCATCAGGGGCCGGATCTCGGCCATGTCAAAGAGAGCCATCTGGCATAGGGCCGCGTGAAAACTGCCCTCGCCCAGGGCCAGCAGGGCGGACTCGTCGGTGGCGTCCACTACCTGGTACCTGATCTTTTCCGCGTGATCCACCGTCCGCTCGCGGGCACGGGCAAGCATCTCGGTGGAGAAATCGCAGGCCACCACCTTGGCCCCCAGGGCGGCCAGCCGCCGCGAACTGAGACCGTTCCCGCAGGCCACGTCCAGGATTCGCTCGTTGGGCTGGACCGCCAGAAGCCGAAGCGTGGCCGGCCAGACGAGCAAGTCGACAAAGTCATTGCCCTCACCCATGCGATCGTCCCAGAACGATGCGCTCTCGTTCCAGGCCTTCCGGGTCTCGTCGTTGGCCTTCCACCGGTCCTTGTTCCCGTCCATTCTCCCTCCGGGATCAATCCTCGCGGTAGATCTCGACCACGTCGCGGAGCATGGCCGACGCGGTCGGCATGGGGTTCCGTTCCACGATGGTCGCGGCGATGACACCAGAGATATCGGTCTGGAAGACGATGCCCATCTGGTCCCCGTCCAGCCGGGCCAGGGGATGGCTGCCTTCCAGCGCCACCGGCCCCACCCGCAGGCTGTAACCGTCCGGCCCGCGCTCGGCCACGGCAATGGCCTTGTAGCGGCGGCCCCTGTCCAGCGCCGCACGCAGCACATCGGGTGTCAAGCCCAGGATGCCCTCCACGGCCACGTCGGCCAGGGTTGCCGGCTGGCCCAGGGCGCCGTTGGCCAGGATGACCAGCTTGCTCGCCGCGTCCCAGCCCTCCACGTCGAGGCGTGGATCCGTCTCGGCCTGCCCTGCCGCCTGGGCCTGGGCCAGGGCCTCGTCGTAGCTCAGTCCCTCGGCCATGCGTGCCAGGATAAAATTCGACGTGAGGTTCAGGACACCCTCCAGCCGATCGATGCGCGCCGCCAGCACGTTCTACTCCGTCAAGCGATACTTCAGCAGCGTCCACATGACCGTCAGGCCATCGCGCCAGCTGATCTTCTTGCCTTCGTCGTATTCGCGGCCATTATAGGAGATGGGCACTTCGTAGATGCGATAGCCGCGCTTCAGTACCTTCGACGTGATCTCCGGCTCTTTGAAAAGAGCTCCCGTTATTATGCAAAAGATGGGGCTGGAATGGCTGTACCGCCTTCTGCAGGAGCCCTGGAGATGGAGGAAGGACTTGGATCTCGCGGTCTTCGCCGTCAAGGTCCTTTTGACCAGGATCGGGCTGTATGACTCAAAGGGCGGGAGACCTACATAAGACACTGCGTCCGGTGGTTATTCTGTACGCCCCCGTACAGCCCGCCGGGACGAGGGGGGCGTTCTTTTTGTTGCCCAACGGGTCATAAGTCTTGAAAATTGTTATCCTAACCGTGGGGAGAATAAAGGACGCGCATGTCTCCTCGCTCACGAATCGCTACATTTCGAGGCTTCGTACCTATGCACCGGTCGCCCTTGAGAACGTGCCGGATGTCAAGGACCAGGAGCCTTCCAAGAGGATCGCGAGGGAGGGTGCCATGATCCTGAAGGCGATAAACGACAGAGATTTCCTGGTCACCCTGGAGGAGCGCGGGGTGCAGTTTGACAGCATCTCCTTCTCCGCCTGGCTTCGTTCTTCGTTGGAGGCAGCGCAGGGTCGCGTGGTGATGGTGATCGGCGGGGCTTTCGGGTTGTCGGACGAGGTCAGGCGCAGGAGCGACTTCTCTCTCTCCCTCTCCGAGATGACGCTGCCCCATGAATTGTGCCCCCTGTTCCTGGCGGAGCAGCTTTACAGGGCAGCCTCGATTGCCAACGGTGTAAAATATCAC
>ERZ1026792.1083-NODE-1083-length-18558-cov-3.985839_pt1 | contig 18558 bp, 12 predicted proteins | sample MGYA00520884_ERZ1026792 | MGnify/ENA primary metagenome ERZ1026792 (study PRJEB33270, sample SAMEA104284473) | anaerobic digester metagenome | biome: Anaerobic digester microbiome; feature: mesophilic sludge digester; material: Anaerobic digester biomass... | reverse complement strand
TTTGGCACCAATTGAATAGAAAATTACTGAATTTGCTCCTTTGTCAAAGAGTGCCTGAATAGCATCTTCGTCAATATTTACAGAATTCGTGTAAAGGTCATCAATAAGTAGAATGTCTTTGCCCTTTACATTTAATGAAAAATTGCAAGTATCTAAAGTAATACTCGGATATGGCATATCACCATTCCCACCGTGACCTGACCTTGCTCTATGTGTGGTTTTTGTGTCTTTTACTCGCTTTATATATTCCGAGCCGTCTATGAACCCTGGTAGTTGACTTGCAACTTTACTAATAGTTTTTTTGAAATAAAGCTGATTGGGGTTGTAGTTTACCTTAGCTCTTGGAACTACACAGACAACAAGGCTGTTTTTACCTGATAATTTTAACACTTGTGGCAAATCTGTTTTCAAAATGTTTTCCAATTGACCACAGACGTTTTGAAGCACAATTTCTGCATAAGGAGTAATGTCGTTTTTAAGCGTGCAAATAATATTTTCTATTGACCCTTTTACTTGCCATTGTCCTGCACCACTTGAATATTTTGAATGAAAATATGCTTGAACTTCTCTCTTCAAGTAATAATTGCCTTTATGGTCTTTTGTCGGTGTGATTGTAAATTTCCACATAGTTAAACTGATATTATATTTTCAATAGGGATACCTGCTTTAACAGCTTCATCAATTTCAAATTGTTCATTTTCGAATGCAATTATCATTTGAGGTTCTAATTCAAGAGTTTTTAGTGCGTTTTCAAATTTATTAATGTGTTGGTCTTTAGCAATTGACTTACGAAATATTTTATGTTTGAATTTGTCAGTCAAGCCGTGCTGGTTTAGTGTCATATTTGCCCTGTCTTCCCTACAATTTGTCACCAAAACTGTTGTATTGAATTCAAAGAACATATCCAAAATTTCGTTTGCATAGGGAAGTAGCTTTGTCTGCCCGATATTTTCAGAGTAAAACCTTTCTTTTAGTCGTATTATTTCTTGATACTCATTGTCTTTAAGATTTGGAAATTCTCTTTGTAAAATTGTCCGGTTAAACCTTTCATTGGGATTGAATGGAAGAAATTGTTTAGGGTTTATTACAGACTGAATAGCCATTTTAAACGATAGATAGTTTGCATAGTCCGTGTCAACTAATGTTCCATCCATATCAAAGAATAGGACTTTGTCCTGCGTGATAATTTTGCTTATGTCTTGTTTATTGTCTTCCATTTTGCTACGGTCTGTCTGTTACACTTGCACCTAACGTTTGGCGGTATGGTTAGTTGCCGATTTCGAAGCACTTTCCTATCAAGTCACAACTACTTTGGATACGCGCTGTACCGCTCGAATATGCACTGCACAGGCAATTAACTATACCGCGTGTTACCGCCTGGTGTTCTATCTTCCAGTCTTGTAAACCATTGTTCTTGTTCAGTTTTTTAGACCTTATCATTTTACTTTCTTTCTTTTCTATCGGTTCGTGTGTCAGCGTTTTTTATTTTTTTAGTGGCAGCATTTTTTTTAAAAACAATTTCTCTTGGTGCGTTGGCTTTGCAAGCTCTTTGACAAAGCTTTGGGTAAAGTGCTGGCTTGTGGGGCTTTGGCAATGTGCTTGCAAATCGGGCAGGTTATTATTCATTCATTTCAATTTTAATATCTGGCATTTCATCAGAGAATTCCTCATCAATTAGGTGAATTTGTCTTCTAATTATTTGTCTTTTTTCTATTGATGGAATTAAACAATAGGTTTTAAAGTCTTCTTTGTCGATCTCAGAAGTGTCATTTACATTTGGGAAAAGCAGTTTCAAATATGCAGTAGCTATTCTTTTAACTGCTGTAGTATCTCTGGTGTCGGCTTTTGCAGGAACTTCCAATAGGTCGTTAACAATTGCAGAGTAAATAGGTTTGTCTCGAAGTTCATGCATTATTTCTGAAAAATACTCAACATTTAGCGTCCATCCATTAATTTTTAAATCTTCACTAATTCGTGGTAGTTTCCATCCTTCAATAAAACCATGAAAACGATCTAAAAGTGCGGATTCTTTGAATGTTTCAGGGAGTTCTGAAAAGTATTTTAATCGCATAGGTTTTTTATCTTTTGAGAGAGAGATGTTTCCCATTATAATCAAACCAGCTTGAGATACTAATTTAACATTGGCAACAGTTGTATAACCAAATTCAAGGTAACTTTTAAGGGCTGCTTGAATTTCTGCTGAATCAGAAAAAGTAATTGTTTGAATTTCATCCATTGTAACAAAATCGTACAATGTAATTGCACCCATTGATTTTTTGGTCATATCATAAAATAACTTTGCCCTAGTTACTTTACCGCCACTTATCATCCAACCATATTTACTTAGGTTACCAAAAATGTAAGATTTCCCCGTCCCCTTTGGGGCTAATTCAATCATATTTAGTCGAGGTTCAATAAATATCAGAATTCTGCTCAGAAACATCAGTTTTTGTGACAAAGATTCAAAGCCATCTGGATTGTATTCCATTGATCGTATCAATAGGTCTATCCACTCAGTTGTACTAAATTCTTTTCGTGCTGCTCTGAAATATTCCAAATCTACTTTATAGGGCTTGAAGGCCTTGTAATTAACGAGTTCAACAAAGCCCTTCTCTTTATCTGCAGGTGGTTGATATACTAAGGTGACAACTCCCCAAAGTTCACCATCTTTTAATTCTTTATTTTTTTTTGCAACATGATCAGGTATTCGACCTTCACTTGATTTTATGCCCAAATCAGGAATAGAAAATAGCAATTTATCATTTTTCAAATCTGTTTCAACAATAAATCTTGTTAATACAGTTACTTCTTCCCTGTGAGTGCGCAAGCGATTCTTAAGGTCGTTATCCTTACTGGGAATATGATCTTCCAAGAATTTTAAAACACCATTTCGATCTAAATTGCCATAGTTGTCAGTATAGCGTTTTATTAAGAAGTCCTTAATGAATGAAGGCAGGTTCTTACCAGCAAAAACGCTGTAATTCTGAGGAATCTTAATAACCGATTCATCAGGAAATGCTTGTTTTATTTTTTCGTCAAGTGTGCTCAAAATAAGTCCTCCTCTATTATACCTGAGATTATGTTAATTGTGAATACTTTTTCACTTTTTCCTGTTTTTACCTTAATTGGAATTTTGCCTGAAAAAGATCTATCAAGGTTTACTTCCCACATTTGAGTTGTTTCATTAAAATTAAGTTTCGTTATTTTTCCCTTTATCTCAATATTTGCTGTAGATGGTTTTGGAGTTATTTTAATTGAAATAAGAGGTTCTTTTTTAGGTATATCTGTCTTCTCAATAATAATAGAATAATCTATTTTTGCACTGTCTTTCTTGTTAGAAATTACTATAAATGGGACCAACACTTCTTCAGGAGTTACACCTCCATGAACTTCTCTAATTGGTTTTTTCCCTAATGAATTGTGTTTTAATGCAATTAAATAATTTCTCTGGTCAATCTCTGATTTATGAATTATGTAATCAGTATCAGGAATATGCTCCTTATCCTTAACTTCAATAAAACGTCCCTCGTGGCTATCATCTTTCCCATATTTCTTAGATGCTGCATATCTAGACAAGGCGGTTAGTCCATGATCAGAAACAATCGCAATTGTTTGCTCTGTATCAAGAATTAAGTACGTGTCAATAATTCGCTTGATTTCAGTAAATTCCTTAATAATAATATCTGGATAAGAATAAAGATTTGAGTGAATAAAAGAATCAAAGTCCTGTACATATTTCGTATCCAAAAATTTATTCTGATCTGTACTTGTTGGCAGATTGGCAACTCCAATGATTTTTTTTATTACATTTAAATCATGTTTTTGATTAATAACATAATTCTCAATAAAAGACACCCATTCAATCCCTATGGCATCAATCCATATTACTTTATCCACTTTATTTGAATGGATAATGCTGTGAATTGATTCAAAACTATGATACCAATTGTAAAATGATTGGTCATTGGTATTCTTTAAAAGCAATATTTCATTCAAACGGTTGGTTGTAGAGTCGTTCAGTTTTGATTTCTTATACTCACTTAAATACTCTAAAACCCATTCATTTTCATTTTTTAGATTGTCAAATGAACATTCTGAATTGTAATATAAAATTTCAGGAAATCGTTGGGACAATAAACCTAAATTATCAATTTTCCCTTTTGCGAATAATTCAAGAATATAGACTTTCTCGAATTGGAACATGCCAGTGGTGAGCAATAACGCCCGTCTATAATCGGCAATAGACCGAATATTAGAATTTAATTCAACAAGGGTTTCATCACAAAGATTAGTTGGTTTAAGCCTTGAAAACTGTTGAATTAACTCTAATCGATCATTAATAAATTCCTCATTGATTTCCAGACTAAATATTCTTTGGTAGATACTTTTAAGTAGTGTGTGATCAGAATAATCTGGTAGTGACTCAAGAATTTTAAAAATGTATTTTTTTTCTAAACAACTTTGAGTTAATACAAAGTGTTTTAAAAGCCATTTCTCAAATAAATCGTTTGACTTTAGCCAATGCTCCAGTAAGGTAAAAATTGTTAATGAAGTAACCTTGAAATAGCTTTTCACAAAAGCCTTAAATGTTGAATAGTCTTTGTTTAAAAAGCTGAGAAATTTTTCCCAGAACAATATATCAAGATTATCAAATGGAATCGGAACTTCAATATTGAAGATTTTTTCAATTAAATTTTTCGGGTTATCAACCTGTTCAATAGTAAAAATAGTGTCAGGTAAAGTGTTCTTGTAGAATAAGTTTAGTGGTTTCGAATGACATACGACATCACAGGGGCTTTTTTTCTTCCAAAACTTTAGCCATTCTTCAGTATTTGCAATGGTTTCATAATTAGAAATCCTTTTCGAGTAAGTTTGTGATGATAAAAATACTTTTATTGAATTTGGTTTCTCTCTTGATATTTTCCAGTAGGGAGCTGACTCTTCTTTTCTAGTAAAACCCTGAAAAAATTCTTTCTCAAATCTCTCTTCAACTCCTATTAATGGTAAATAAATCCGTCTTGATAATTCATCATTTTCAATTAACAGCAACTGATTGAAGAAGTTAATAAAATCCTCTTTAGAATAAAATCTTACAATTTCGGAAAAAGGCACAACAGCCGTATCCTCAGATAAGTTTTTCACTATATTGATTAATGTATCCTTTGTAATCCACCCATCTGGATGAGGTAAATCTTTTTCAAGATGATAGTTTTTGACTCCAATCGAAGATAACCTTTCAATTAACAATCTAAAAGTTTCAAATTTTTGCAAAAAAATCAATCTGACAGGGTATCGTCTTGACAGTATATCACGTGTAACCTTGTCAGAATTGATTTCAGAAATCAATCCTTCGAGATTTTCAAATTCTTTTATTTTATCTACCAATTTCATGAATGCGTTTAACTAAGATATTTATCAATCAAACTTATCAATTGAGAAAAATTAGGATTTTCTTCTACCATTTTCACAATTCGATTTTTAAGTTCTTGTTCACCATGATTGAAGTTCCTGACTTTGTAAATGATTTTTTCTCTTTCTGGAGTAGGAATGGGCGTAGGAGTATCCGGATTTTGAGGAGTATCTGGATTATTTGGTGGAGTTGGATTTGATGTAGGTTGATTTTTATGTGTATGCCATTGATATACTTTTAGCTTTACATTGTCTTCCTTCCATAAACCTATCTCTTCCTGCATGTTAGAAAACAAATAATCTGCAACCTCCCTAAAGTTTGCTTCTGTAATAGAAATGCCTTCATCCACACTTTGCAAGAATGACAAGAACCCGATACTGAAATTTTCAGGTTTAAGTGCTAATTTTAACTCAAACCGATATTCCTTTATTTTTTCTAAAACTCCGGAAATCAGCTTTACATCTATTTCATTTGTGGAATTAAAAATCAGTTTTAATAACTCATCAATAGCAATCGCAATGTTCTTTCCTTCAGAATAATATTTCAACGACCAAATAGGGTATTTTGCAATTGTTTTTACGTAATTTACTATTGCCCAACGTGTGTCAGTAATACTATTAAAGTCTTTTAAATCAAACAGATCAAGTAATATATTTTTTAGTTCTCTTTCTTCTTTCGAACCAAAACGCACATTTAATTTATTTTGTTTTTTGTTGTCTTGCCAAAAACTAAACATGTCGCCGATCAAATCCCGCATTTCATCTTTCTCAATTGGTCTTCCTACATCAGCTACATAAAGTTCTCCAATATATTTTCTTAGGACAAAACCCATTAGCGCCATATTTGGCATATTGGTATAAAGTCCATATGGGGCTTCCGTTAAGAATTTTAATTCTTCACCAATATTGAAAAGCGATCTATGTTTGAGTTTGGAAAATTTTGTGTCTATCTCGCTTTGAATAATATTTAACGTGTGATTCGTGTCGCCATCTGGCTTTAACATTAGATTATCAAAAACAATATATTCTTCCTCCTTATCTTTAACTAAAAATTTAAGATATGAAGTGGGACCACTTGATGTTTTTTCTTCTAGTTCTGTGCGGTTATCTGCAAAAATAAAAATCTCTGCAGATTTAATTGCATTTTGAAACTTCCAGACATTAGCATTCCTGTATAGTAGAGAAATATTATCTATACCTTTTGAAAAGATTATTGGACTATAAGAACGGTTAATTTCACTTCCAATTTTAGTTGAAAGATGCTTTTCATCCTTGTCCCTGAAAATAATCTGCATGTATCTGTTTCTCATTCTCGAAAACCACTCTTTTACTTGTTCTTTTGCGTAGTTTTCATATTTAACCGACTGTTCGTCATAACTATGATTGTCGCTAACCTGCTTTCTGGCAATATAATCAATAAACTTTTCGTAATTTCTTTCAGAGAATGGTTCTTCAACGATAACAAAAATTATATCCTGAAAATCTTCATCTTGCGCTAATTCTTTAATTTTGGGAATGGTTGTTAAATGATCATAGTCTCCGTTTGCTATAAAAACGGCACATTTTAAACTGAATGGTTTTCCAAAGACTTTGTTTAAACGATTCCGCAAAATATGCTCATTCTCAATGTTGGTTGAAAACAATACAATTTCAGACTCTCTGTAAATATTGTCCTTAAAAATACTCTTCTCTAAGTCCTTATCGATTTGAGCATACTTTAATACATTGATTATATCTTTAAATTGATTTCTAACGCTTTCTTTCGCTTGTTCTATTTCTCTAATTGGTAAAGATGAAAACTCAATTAAGAAATCACCCCCTGGTGTCTTTGTAACGATTCCTTTTTCGTCTATAAAGTTTAATATTTCAGATATTTCTTTCTCAAAACCAGAACCAGTAAAAAGTGAAGTAATGTTCTCGGTTGAAGGAGTAACCGGACTTCCTTCTTCGCCTGTGACTTCAATTACTTTGAATAATACGTTCAGAAGCAAAATTCCTTTAAATACCTTTGTACACTGTTCTCCATGTTCCTGAACCCTTTGAATATTCAGCCGATACTTATCAAGCACTTGATTAAACCGTGCTTCTTGATCATTTTCAAAAGCATTTACAAAGAAATCCCATAAATAATCTGCTGTAAGTAGGCGTTCTCCGTTTAACTCTTTGTCTAAATAATTTAAGAACCCATATTCCTTATCGTACAAGAAACCAAATATACTTCTATTGGTCGAACCTAAATTGCGGGCTATAAAGGTTGATAAATAGGCAGAATATGGATGGATAGGAAAAAGGTCTTTTATTTTGGATTTTGCCGATGCGCTATGATTATTGGTCAGTAAATTAATTAAATCGTTCCATTGTGTTGAACCCTCAAATATTTCACCTTGCAGCCTGCGCCATTCATCAATATTTATTTTTTTGATGGTTGCTGCAATAATATGATAGGTGGTAATAGGCTCCATACGGTATTGTATAATATGAAACCTGTCATTCATTCGTGTTAAATCCTCTTTTGGTATTGTATGTTGATGGGGTGTTCTATGGCTGATTAAATACAAAAAGATGTTGTTCTTCTCACTTAATTCGGCAATATTTTGTAGTTGATTAATTATTCCTGAATTAATAGAATCCATCACTGAAGTAAACTCATCCCAAATGATAATTATGCCATCTGCTTTCTTTTGAGCTATAACTTCATTATTGACTTCAACAAGCCAGTTGGTAATATCTGCATGTGAAAAATGAACACCTTCTTTATTCAAAGTGCCTTCAATTACATGAAAAAATTCAATGTCAGATGCATTCAGTTTTTTTAAGATGTCGGTTTTGGTTGTTACATAGATGCTAAGTTCATCATGCTTTCTTATCAGTGAATCCCAGTCTATTAGAGGGCTATTTACCTTTTCAATTAATCTGTCGAAATCGCTGGTTGTTACAATACCTAAATCCTTGAACCCTGGCGAAGTTCTTACAGCTTTCTCAATTTGCAACGCAAAGGTTCTGCTATCTGAAATGCTTCCCAATCCTTTTAATACTATGGGCATTAATTTATTATTGCTTCGATAGTTCTTTAATTTTGATTTTAAACTTGAATCATCAATATTCTGATCTATATAATTTTCAACCTCTGCATAATCATCATACAGCAAATGCTTAATCACAGAAGCGGCATGACTTTTTCCTGTGCCAAAAGTTCCCTGAATCCAGATAGATTTTCTTAGACTTGGTTCACTTGTATCTATTGCAGAAAGTGTTTTCCGTAAAACCTCATAAAATTGGTCGTTTGGAATAAATTGTTTCCAATAATTAAACGTTTCGTTCTCAATATTAAATACAGGGTGAAAATACTCCTGTAATCCAATAATTTCTGAATATTTCATGATGCAATTATTTATCAAGTAAAAGTTTAAGCACTTCGGTATAGGTTAAATCTTCACGTAATGAAATATTATCGAGCCCCATTACCAAATCAACTTTTACAATTCCGTTTTTATTTTCTTGCAACGTTCTCAAAATGTTTTGGAATCGTTCTTTTGATACTCCAAACTCCCTGTAAATGCCTTGCTTTTGTTCGGGTGCGTAAAATTCGGAAACGGTTAAATTGTAGCGGTTTTTGCTGTTGGCGTAACGATAAAGCGAATACGCTACAGTTATTGAATCAATACTTTCATAAGGTTTTTTAATAATTGTATCAATAGCATTTCCTTTTTTCTTTAATTGACTAAGTTCTAAAACACTACCCAAGGAGCTTTCATCAAAAGTATTGAGTAATGCGCCTAATGGATTTTTTAGTGTGCCTGCACCATAATTTGGATAATCATTTTGAAGCATTGCTAATAGTTCGTTTTTTGAGTATGACCTATTATATTGAACATTGCCAACATACCAATTGGTAATTGTTGAATTGTAGGCAAGATTTATCCAAATAATTTCCCAAGTGAAATTTGTTTTATGCTGATAAAATTCTTTTAATAAGATTGCCGTTTCGCTTGAGTTTTTATCTGTTCGATTTAGTAAATCGGCATCTCGAAGCCAATGTGTTAAAGCGGGAATCATTTTTGTTCCTAAATCGTTATTCCCAGTCTCAAAATAATTTTCAATATTCTGAAAATACTGGCTAAGCCATTTTTCTCGTAGACCAAATGTCGAATACTTGTCGATACCAGATGATTTCATATTTGATGAGTTTTTAATGTTTCCTTCTGAGATATTTATTGATTTTGCCAATAAACAGCCCTTTTCATTTATTTCAGAACACCTACCACAATGAATACATTTATTGGAATCAATAGTAACTTTTGGTTCCACTTTAAGAGCTCCAGTAGGACATTCTATTTCGCATGCTTCACAATGAGTACAATAAGTTGTTTTGTATAAAACTTTTTTAATTTTACTAAGTAATATTGGATTATCACTTATATTTTTAAATACAATAATTTGTTTTATATTTTCATCATTTATGATGGTAGTAATATTTAAGATAACAGGTATTTTATCAATTAGTATTTCTCCATAAATACTATCATTTGTGTAACTAAAATTTATATAGCCTAAAACTTTTAACCATTCAGTGATTTTTTCTTTAGGATTAGTGAGAATTACCTTAAATTCAGGCTTAAACTGAATAAAATCTATCCTTGAAGTATTTGAATCATTTAATTTGCCACCTGCCCTTTTTTTCCAGTTACCTTCTTTTATATAGTTAAGTTTCTTCTCTTTGTTCTCAATCCCTATGGTGTCCGTTTGACTATATATTATATCAATGAATTTATCAATGTTCTCTGGATACATTTTTTTTACTATATGTTCGGACCACTCTGAAGAAAATGGACATATTGTACAACCAACTCTTGATAAACCATTTCTATAGCCAGCATTAAATGGCAGATTTCTACTAAAAAGATACAAATATATTTCAGTAGCACTCCAATCAAAAATTGGTCTTGCATTTATTACATTGTTATGCTTTACCCCTTTACCAATTCGTGCATATTTTTCTCTTGCGTTACTTTCTTCCGCTCTAACACCTTCAAAAACGAGGACGTTAGGTTGCTTCCCATTCCCTTTTATATCTTTTAATAACTTGTAAAGAGGGGCAGTTTTTGCAACAGTGCAACACCATCTATTAAGACGACTTGGTGCACCAAACTCGCTCCAATTATCAATAATATTTTGATGGTTTTTTGATAAATGAAATTTCAGTTCTGGATACTGTTTGGTGTAAATTCGTTTTGTTAGTTGATAAATTTCAATTGAAGGAGGAATTTCCATCCCAGTATCAGAATAAATCACCATAAAATCATCAGGTGGTATAACGCGGCTTACAAGATCAAGTGTAACCTGAGAATCCTTTCCGCCACTAAAAGAGGCAATAAATTGGTCAATCTTGGTGTTCAGGTAAACTGTTTTGTTATTTTCCTTGGCTAAATCAAGTGGAATAATATCAAAACTATCACAGTCTTGCTTAACAACAGCATGTTTAATTTTTGTATTCTTTTCATGCATTTCAGCAAGCAATGCCCAATCAACTTCTTCATTTGCTTTTGCTTTGCTTCTTATTTTCTTGAGACTATAAGTGCGATAAGTTTGTTCAATAAATTCAATGGCTTCCTGTTCAAGTAAGAAAAGTAATTTTTGATTTTTTTCAACTACCTTCTGAATGTTGATTGGCTTTAGTTTTAAATCTTTCCCTGCATTTGTGATTTCGATTGTCGGGTCGTCAAATATATTTCCGCCTTTCACTTCAGCAACTAATTCCCCTTTATAATAATATCTTCTATCTAAAGCCCATAGTAAAGGGTCATTTGATGCCTGATATCTCCAATTAAATTTTTTATCAAAACCAAGCAAGGTTAATTCTTCATGGAAAACTGGTCGTGGTGAAACATTTAAGGCATCACCGTTTCCGTTTGTTGTAAGCAAAACTCCATTAATATCTTTGTCCCAAACTACTCTAAACATACAATTTAAATTAAAATGGTCAAAGATACTAAAAGGGTCGGCAAGATTGCACTCTTTGGCAAAGCTTGGGCTGTAGCGTTGGCTCGTGGGGCTTTGGCAATGTGTGCAATGTGGGTAGGCAATTGCTTTATAAAATGTGTGGTGAGCAAAAAATAAAAAACATTGGGTCGGCTTGTTTGTATGCTCTTTGATCTTGTCAATATTTCGTTTTTCTGTCCTTTCACTATGGTTTACTTACAGTTTAGTTCTGTCGTCTGTCTTTTTTACACTTGGCGGTAACGTCTTATTTACGCAACTAATATATGACATTCGTAAATGCAAAGTTTCAAACTTGCGTAAACCACTTTCGAGTTTATACTTGATGCAGAAAGATAAATCACATAAGATCAATACAATAAACTATTATATATTTTTTGAAAATATTTGCATTTACGCATGTTTTGCTTATCTTTGCTGTGGTTAAATTTATAACGATGGACATCGAAAATTTAATTGCAGTCTTTGAACGAAAACTCGCGATTCAAAGGTACAGCGTTAATTCCATCAAGAATTACAGCAGTTCGGTGAGGAGTTTCCTTCAAGTAGCGGAAAAGCGGTTTGATCAACCCGACGAATTAAATGAAAATGAAATTGAAAAATATGTTTACTGGAAAATAAGGAAAGACCATATTAGCAGTTCCTATCAGCGGTTTGGAAATGTGTTGTTTTGAGCGTGGACAATTTTCATTTTTCTTTTTCTGTCTTTATGCAGCAAATTGTCCGCTGTGTCGTTATTTTTTTACACTTGCACCCAACGTTTGAGTGTAGCAGCAGTGAGGGATTGCAAGCTTCATTCCTGTCAAACCGCACCGATGTTTGAGCGGGGCAGAATGCTTGAATAACCACTGAAACCCTTATTGCTGCTACACTTTGTTAGCAGCTTTGTTTCTATCCACCTAAACAACCCATAACACAACCACATTGACCTTGCTGTCCCCAATCAGAATGTTTGTCATACATTTTAGTTACAATTTCAGGGTCACTAAACTCTCTTAGGATACGTTGGAGAGCAGGAGAATCAATTCTTTCTATGTCAATGTTGACATTGAGATTAGGCTCTTTCAATTCGATAATTAATTCATTTGTTTCCATGATAGTTAAATTTAAATTTGACGCTTTGCTTTATTAATAGATACATTAACTTTTTCGTTTATATACTGAAAAATTTTAAAGAATGATTGACAATAATAATCACGTTCATAAATTGTTTGATAAAATTCATATGCATGATTCATACAGCCACCTTTACAATACTGCCTAAATTCACATTTTCTGCAAGCATTAATTGTTTCAATTGTGCGTGATAGAAGTTCAGATCGTTTTTCAGATTTTAATATTTCTGTAAAGGTCATATTGGATATATTCCCTATTTTGAATTGTTCATAGTCTGTGAACCTATTACATGGGAACACATCTCCATTCGGTAAGAATGTAAGAAAATGATTTAAGCAATTTTCACTATGAATACAACTCAGATTAATTCCTTTTAATAAAATCGATTGAATTATACTTCCACAAGGATTAACTCTAATTTTACAATTTTCATCAAGATACCATAAATCAAATAATTGCTTTAGTGCAATATAATATTCATCCGTTGTGAGAATGAATTCTGAGTAACGCGAATTTGGTATTACGGGACTTAATGTGAAATCAATATTATTATCTCTAAAAAAACTATAGATTTCTTCAATGTGCGGAAGTGTTTCTTTAGTCAGAATACAGATAACGCCAACATGTAGACCTTTACTCTTTGCATAATGAAGATTTTTAAATACCTTGTCGAAAGAATTACAACGATTCTTATCATGAAGTTCTTTAGTCCCGTCAAGACTTGTCCCTACACCAAATTCATTTTTGATAAAAAAATCAATAAACTCATCATTTAGAAGTGTTAAATTCGTTTGAATCGCATTTAAAATGCGATAACCATCCTTTTTAAAGTTGTTTTGAAAGTCTACCACTTTCATATAGAAATCAAGGCCAGCAAGCAAAGGTTCTCCACCATGCCAAATAAACTTTGTTATACTATCCTTGCCATTGTGAATAATAACTGAAGAGATTATTTTTTCAAGTATAGAGAATTCCATATTTGAAGACTTCTTTTCACCAACAAAACAATATGAACAGGACAAGTTACATAAAGTAACAGGCTCAATAATCGGCGTTATTGCACCAATGTTCTTTTTTATTTGATTAATAATTTTATTGTTAAGCATAATGTAACTGTGAATAATTAAAGGTTCTTTTTTTAAGGCGAATATATTCTGAATCAATCATTAGAATTGGATCAATCGTTAGTAACTTCTCAATCTTTTTTCTGTAAATATCTGATTTATTCTTTTCGATTTTTAAACAAAGAAGCACATAGTCATTATCAAAAATGTTATATAACTCAAGTGAATTATCTATTTGCATACATTTTTGAATTGCTTTTGATTTCCAATAATTGAACAATATAAATGGCTTATTTACTTTAAAGGTAATCTTCTCAATAGTTTTTTGACAATTAATAAAGCGATATTTTACATACCAGAAATAATCTTCTCTGTTTTCATCATCAATAATGGTTACCTCAATATCAGTAAGATTGTGCCTTTTTTGCTTTTTATAACCCTTGTATGCAATCCAACTACCTGCAGTAGTAGCGAATGTTGCACAAGTGGTATTTATTATGTCAAAAATGTTATCCATATTGTATGCTGTTTCTTTTTTAACATTGCCCATAACGGCTAGCGGATAAAAAAAGTTGCCGAAGGCAATTTGGGCGAAGCGTAGCGAAACATTTTATCCGCTGTTATACGCAGCGAACGAAGTGAGCGTAGTCGGCGAAGGGGCGCTATCATTTACTTTTGACCTCCTTTACTCTGTATTCTGCTTTTGCTTCTCTTTCTTTAAGCTCTTTCTCTATCCAACGAACACCGAATAGATAATGCATGGATATCCCGATACCCCAACCTATGAGTGGATAAAAGAACCAGATAAATTCTGGAGAATATATGAAGTTAATGGCTATCAACATAGCATTAACCAGCACGTACACTACCAGATGAACTGAAAAACCTCTTTTCTCCTCTTCTGCCACTATTCCTCTATACACCTTTTTATATTCCTCTAACGAAATTTCTTCTGCCATATTTTCTCACCTCCTCTCATAGATTATATTTTGCTTTATTATATCTCTTTATTTCAGGCGTCCTGAAGCCGATTGCCCATAACGTTACGCATATGCCTAGTGGCGGATTGCGGACGATTCAACTGTCAAACCGTGGTGAAGTTTGAGCGGGCGAAAAGCCTTGCAAAGTGCAATAAAACCGCCATTAGGTATATGCGATGTTATGCTGCGTTTTTTATTTTAATCGTTATAATCTTTAATCAATTCCGTCAAAAAATCTGATGTTTTTTTCAAAATATCAAAATCAACATTACCAATTGTATCATTGGATGTATGTGTCAAGTCCAATACTGTTTCAAATAAATTTGATGAAGTTACTGCAATACAAGGAACTCCTTGAAATGCAAACATTGCATGGTCACCAGCATACCATTGTGAACCTTCTTCAATGTAATCATTTTTAGAAATCTTTGTATCTAACCAAGTTTGCTTACAATCAATAAAATTATAAGTTGACAATGCAGTTTTAGATGCTACATGTCCAGGCGAATCAATATTTATGACAAGTTTTATTTCAGACTTCTCGTTCCCGTTATGCTTTAAATATTCTAATTGCCCAATAACCCCATAATATTCTTCACCATTGAATGGAACAAAATCTATATCATATGCCCCATTATAATCCTTTAAATTGTCTAATATCTGAAATAAAACTTCAATTCCAGCAGCATTATCTATTGCACCTATTGTTCCATATTTAGAGTCCATGTGTGCACAAACAACAATTTTACCTTTCCCATTACTTTTTTTGGAAGCAATAATCTGTCGACCAACAGAATTTTCCGTTTTAGAAGCTATTTTCAATTTGGTTAATCCTTTTCTTCCAGTGATTTTCTCACCTGTTGTTTTATTTGCAAATGCTGATGGAATTAAAAAGTTCCCGTCCTCGAACAATGGGAATGGATTTAGTCCGCACATTGGATGCTTGCCTGTAATAGCAATAATTGCTTTAGGTTGCTTATCTTCCAATAAATCAATTATTGTTTTATGCTCATCGGGATAGTAGAATGGAAAGTTCTTGGGTTGCAACGGTTGCTGGGTTAAATCACCATTAAGTAATACAATTTTATCTGTGATATTTTTATTTTGTAATTCTTCCAGTGTTGAGACTATCTCTAAATCACCAGTTTTTTCAAAGGGCTGAGAAAAAGGGCTGGGGAATAGTTCGTATTGATTGCCATCCAAATCAATATATGAAAAATCTTTAGTCCAACGTTTACAGTCAAATTGTAAAGTAATCGTTTTATATCCAGCTTGAATTGCTTTACTGAGTAAAAAATCGCAAACTTTTTCATTTGAGTCAGTCCCTACAGGTCGTTCTTTTAAAATTTCATCGATAATTGTCATATGTGTTGTTTTTAAAATGCAAAAATAAAGGTATTTATTAAAAGGAGCAAATTTTAATTAAAATATTTCAATAAATAACTGAACTGCAGATTTCCAAATTACTATTTTGATTAACAATATGACAGGGTGACTGGGAGACTTGGGAGACGAGGAGACTGGGAGACGAGATGATGAGATGATGAGAAGACGAGATGACGGAAAGACTGGAAGACGAGGTGACTTGATGATTGGAAGAAGGAATAAAGAAGAGAGTTATTTAGTTTAATGATTAACTTTTAAACCCTTAAACTTTTAAACCCTTTATCTTTTAACTTTATAAACTTTATAAACTCCTCAACTTCTCAACTTATCCACTCTTAAACTTTATAAACTCCTCCACTCCTCCACTTTAATTACTAAAGCTAATATCAGCAGTTTAGTCAATAATAAAAATAAAAAAAGGGACTCAAGTTTATTGGGTCCCTTTTTTTTGAAATTATTTAAAATAGATTATTTTACCAAAGTAAGCTCATTGATGAGATTGGTAGCTCCAGCATATTTGTCAATTATAAAAAGTACATATCTGATATCTACGCTTATGCATCTTTGCACGCTAGTTTCGTATAAAATATCGCCACTCATACTTTCCCAATTGCCATCAAAAGCTAATCCTATGAGATTACCATTAGCATCTATCACACCACTACCACTATTACCACCAGTAATGTCGTTATTAGTGATGAAACAAGTAACAATATTGCCATTCTTGTCTGCATATTGTCCAAAATCTTTTTTATTATATAACTCTTTTAATCTATCAGGCACGATGAATTCATCATTGGTTGGATCTTCTTTTTCTATTACACCAGCCAAAGTAGTGACATAATTGTAATGAACAGCATCAGCAGGATAATAATCTTGTACAGTGCCATAGGTCATTCTCATAGTACTATTAGCATCTGGATAGAAAGCTTTATTTGGCATCATTTCTCGTAGACCAGCAATGTATTTGCGATATCCTTCATTTTGCTGATCTTCAGCTTTTGCCATCTCTTGCCATATAGAGCGTGCACTTGATAGTGTACTAATTGTTATTTGAAATCCAAGGTCATTTTCTAAAGTTTTTAAATTTGGATTTTGTAGAAAACTATTAAATCTATTCTCATCCACTAAAATACTTTTATTATAAATATCGTCTGCCCATTTTTTAATATCACCTTTATATTTTTTTTCTAAAGTAGTGATAGTACTTATTTGTTGATCTTTTGGTACATCATTTATATACATTTCAAACATAGATATGAAAATATCTTTATCTACATTAGCATTATAATCTTTAAAATATTTTTCAGCTTTTTCATTTAAATTTTTAGCAATTAATTTAGCATTGCCTTCTATTTTAGCTTCTGTTCTTGTAGGCATATCCACAGGTATATAATTTGAAATAGCAAAATTGTTTCTATTGAGATTGTTAATTTTCAAATTACTAATTTCCTCAATCATTGTATTTGCAGGTAGCGTTCTTTGGAATTTATACGGAAGGTTCGTTTTTCTATTTATCCATATGATATATTCCGATATAACACCTTCGTTGGAACCTAATTCTGAAATATGTATTGGAAGTCTACCGACTAATTCCACTCTCTCATTAAAAATTGATATTTTGTAAGCAACAGAGTTTTTATAAAAAACAGAATCGATTTTGATGCTATCTTTAGTTGTTAAAGCATATTCAATCAAGGCTTTGGATTTTGCAAAGAAAGGAGCAATTACTGTTCTATATGGCCATGGATTTTTACTAAAATCGTCAGTCTCAAAGTTATTTTCTTTCCAATTAATTCTTGCTCTCATCTTTCCATCGTAAGCAAAAATCATTTTTGTAGTGTCTGATAATTCAAATTTTACGTAGTAAGCTCCAACAGATGTGTCTGCCGGTACAGTATATTCATTAAAATATTCAAAGGTTTTCTCATCTATTGGTATTGTGTCCCCTGAAAAGCAGAAGAAATTAGTTGAATAATATGAAGCTGTTTCGATTTGTCTAATTCTCTCTAAAACTTTGTCAAGATTGTCTAAATCTTTTGTCTGACTACTACAGCTTATTAGCCCAATAATTACTTGGGTTAGTGTAATTACTATTAATCTTTTCATATTTCAGTTAGTGTTTGAGTTTGAGTTAGTTTTGCACACAACGGTTTGGCGCTTGGCGCAGTGGCGGATTTCGGAGTAAAAAACTGTCAATACACCACAAAAGTTGATGCGAGGTAGAATTTTTAATTAACCACTTCACCCGCCATTGAGCCAAACGCCTGTTATAGGGCGTTTTTCTTTATTTAAGTTTAATTTCTTCAATTGTCGTTACAACATCGTCTTCATATCTTACAATTGTCAGCCGTGAAATTGTACCTCGTATCTCAAACTCCTTCTTATTCCATTCATCAACCATTTTCTTGCATTTATATCTGTCTTGTGAATTTCCGATTCCTATATGAGGTACAAAATCAAGGTCAAGTCGCAAGTTTTCTTTGAGTTTATCGCTATAAAGTTTGTCGTGAAGTTTCACTATTCTACTGTATCCTTCGTCCGGCACTAAGAAAGTATGAAAATAGTCACTAAAAGCATCTTTATTAATTGTTGCACAACGAATA
>ERZ1026792.1062-NODE-1062-length-18826-cov-3.270496_pt1 | contig 18826 bp, 18 predicted proteins | sample MGYA00520884_ERZ1026792 | MGnify/ENA primary metagenome ERZ1026792 (study PRJEB33270, sample SAMEA104284473) | anaerobic digester metagenome | biome: Anaerobic digester microbiome; feature: mesophilic sludge digester; material: Anaerobic digester biomass... | reverse complement strand
TCCATGGACCCTGAGGAGCTCAGGCAGATGATGGCCTCCCCCAACCAGTCCAGAGGGATGTCCCCCAACCGCTAGGGAAAGGAGATAGATCATGCCGGTTTTTGTTTGGGAAGGCAAACTCGCCAACGGAAACATCAAAAGGGGAGAGATCGAAGCTGATTCCAAGGCATCAGTACAGCTCCTGCTCAAGCGGCAGAAGATACTGCCCACCAAGATCAAGTCCAAGCCGAAGCAGATCGTTCTCTTCGAGCAGAAAATCAAGACCAAGGAAATCGTCATCTTCACCAGGCAGTTCTCGACCATGATCAATGCAGGCCTGCCCCTGGTGCAGTGTCTCGATATTCTCTCGTCCCAGCAGTCAAATCCCACTTTCAAGAAAGTACTCTCCCAGATCAAAACCGATGTGGAGGGAGGCAGCACATTCGCCGACGCTTTGTCTAAGCATCCGAAGATCTTCGACAACCTGTATGTGAACCTCGTGGCCGCAGGAGAGATCGGCGGTGTACTGGATACGGTGCTCATGAGGCTCGCCGTGTACATGGAAAAGGCCGAGGCACTCAAGGCCAAGGTCAAGAGCGCCATGACCTATCCCATCATCGTGCTGTGCGTGGCATTCGGCGTGGTAGCGGTTCTGATGATTTTCGTCATCCCTACATTCAAGGATATGTTCGAGCAGTTCGGATCCGCTCTCCCCGGCCCCACTCAGCTGGTGGTGGACATGAGCAATTTCTTCCGTCACAACTGGTGGATCATGATCGGAGTGATCATCGGGTTCATCGTTGCACTCAAATGGGTCGGCAAACAGGAGAAAGGGCGGTATTATATCGACAATATGATGTTAAAGCTTCCCGTCTTCGGCCCGCTCATCAAGAAGGTTGCCGTGGCAAAATTCACCAGAACCCTGGGCACCATGATTTCTTCCGGCGTTCCCATCATGGACGGTCTTGACATCACCTCCCGCACCGCGGGCAACGTGATTATCGAAAAGGCCATCAGAGCGGTCAGGAGCGCCATCAGCGAAGGACAGTCCATGGCCGAGCCGCTGGCGCAGGCCGGAATCTTTCCGGGCATGGTGGTGCAGATGATCTCTGTGGGTGAGGCCACAGGCGCCATGGACCAGATGCTCTCCAAGATCGCCGATTTCTATGACGAGGAGGTTGATGCTGCGGTCGATGCCCTCACCTCGTCCCTGGAGCCCATGCTCATGGTATTCCTGGGAGGCACTATCGGATTTGTGGTCGTGGCCATGTACCTTCCCATATTCCAAATGGCGGGAAGCGTGTAGCGGAGCAAATACAGGGGCTATTTCCGGCGGGGCCCGCAGGACACTGTCCTGCGGGCCCCGCTGCTTCATGACGCTGTATTCCTGTTGACCGTATCGGTCTTGCCTCTATAATAGGACCCGGGCGTTACCATGCCGTATAAAATCAAAAAGGGAGCGGACCCCGCATGAAAGGCAGAATATCGTGAGCATATTCGAGATCGTCATGCTGGTCTGCTTCGGAGCGGCCTGGCCGTCCTCCATCTACAAGTCCTATACGTCACGCACAGCAAAGGGCAAGAGCATCGCTTTCCTCATTATCGTCCTGATAGGCTACGGTGCGGGCATGCTCCACAAGCTGTATTTCAACCTGGATTGGGTAATCGTTCTCTACCTGATCAACGCGCTCATGATCACGGCCGACATCATTCTCTATTTCAGGAACACCTCCCTGGACAGGCTTGCTGATGAGCAATCCCGATGTGTCTCATAAAACCGGCGCCTCCCGGGCAATCACTTCGGAAGATCCGAAAGATCTGCAGTTCTATCGATGAGATCGCGGTATGCCACGAGCCGGATTCCTCTTGCATGAAAGGCCTGCAGAAAACCATCGGAAGTAAGAGTCTCCATTTCACCCGTTCTCCATTGATCTCTGCCCGATGAAGGATGCACCACCAGTTCGGCAGGGAAATACGCGACCTCGCCGATCCTCCCCGCACCTTCGATCATGGAACTGCAGAAAAAGACCCCCTCATGCTCCATGATTTCCTCCATCCGGCGGTAGGTGGACGGATCATATGGTATGGGCTCTCTGGTAGTGAGGGCGTATCCGGTTCTGCTGTGCCTTACGGCCGGTATCCGGTACTCCTTCACAAGATCGATCAGCACCATGAACAGGGGGAAGAACCCGTGCACATGATGGTGGGTGTCTATGTGCGTCGGCACAAGGCCGCAGGCCATGCACTTCTCGATCTGAAGGCGCGCCTCGTCCCGGCATCGGTGGAGAAACCTCGGATCACGGAAGAAGTCATTGAGCTCCTTCCGGGTAAACCGCTCCCTGCCGGGAGAACTCCAACCCAAATGCTCATCGAGGTTTACATGGACCCCCACGTCCATCCGGCCTGTCTCCAGGAGTCCTTCCACGGCCTCACTGGCAAACGGGGCATCGATCAGGAGAGACACATCGCTGATCACGCCCCGCGAAAGCCCTGTAAATACGCCCTTGTTGATCTCCCTGCTCAACCCCAGGTCATCTGCATTCACAATAACAGGATGTCTCATGCGTCACGATGCCAGTGGAGCCGGACAAACCGCTCCCCCTCGGAATATTTAATCGCGAGGTCTCCGCCATAGGCCCGATGGATGGCTTCCCCGATACGGCGGGCCAGATGGTCATCTGTGACGCTGACATGGAGCCTGTCTCCCTTGTTCGAGAAGTCGATGACCTTTTTCAGCGGGGATCGGGATCCTTCTTCTTTGATGACATTCTGTATGAGATTCACAATTTCCTTTTTATGCCCGTTGAGGTATTTACCGGAAATCTGAATCTCTCCGGCGGGAAATCTGTCCAGTATCCGCCTGCAGGCCGAACAGAGCAGCGGCTCCCGAAACGCGGCGCCCTTGTCCGGCCACCTCCACCTTCCCTGGTGATAGAGAGCCTGGCACCGAGGACAGTAGATGCCCTCGGGATACTTCCGCCCTTTGTCGTATGGATCATGAGACTTTGGCTGGATGAATCTGTCTAAACGCATACTACCTCCTGTTATCTGGTAGTACTTATGGTAGGTGCACTCTAAAAAAAGACAAGAGAAATACGGAGCCGGTATGACGCTCATGCATCGCACTCAATCCATTGTAATAACAGGGATAAATCCCTGCAATGAAGAAGCGGTGCTATGGTATGATGCGAATCGAACCGCTCACCAGCTCCTTGAGTGTGCCCGCTGCGTTGATCAAAAGATGACCGTCTGAATTCATATCCACAACCGAGCAGGGAACTCCTTCTTCTGTAGTGAGGGCATAACTCTTCAGAAGCCCGTGTTCGAGATAGTTGCGCCGGACGGGCTCAAAGCCCTGCCGGGCAAAGATAAAAAGCCACTTCTCGACTTCTGTGAGCACCAGCCGAAGGACTTCCTGCCTCTGCACCTCACGCCCGAGGATCAAGGCCAGGGACGTTGCACTGTCGGCGAGATCGGGAGGCCAGGCGAGCTGATTGACATTGACGCCTATGCCCACCGCTGTTATCCCCCCTCTGGATTCGCACAGTATTCCGCAGAGTTTTCTTCCGTGTACTATCAGATCATTGGGCCATTTGACCTCCGGGAGGGCCGATTTCACCATGAGCTCTGACAGGGCCTCTCTCACCGCCACCCCTGCCACGAGCGGCAGTCTGGGATCATTCGTGTCCACGGTAAGCGTCATGTAGAGGTTCGTCCCTGCCGGGGAAAACCAGGTCCTTCCCTTTCTGCCCCTTCCCGCGGTCTGCTCGGAAGCGACGACGAGGAGGCCCGGCCTGCCGGAGTCGAGGGCGACGGTATTGGTCGAACCGACGCTGTGGAGTTCGACGATCTCCCGTACGATCCCGGTGGAAGATATCTTCGCCATCACCCCTCGAGAAGCTCCCGGGCCTTGAGCAGCTTTTCCAGCTTGAACTCGAGCTCTTCCTTGATCTGCCTCTGCTCGGCAACGACCTCGGGGTCGGCCTTCTCCAGGAATCCCGGGTTGGAGAGCTTCTTCGTCTTTCCCTCCAGCTCCTTTTCCATCTTTGCGATCTGCTTGAAGAGGCGGTCTTTTTCCTTGTCGATATCGATCACGCCTTCGAGCGGGACATAAACCTCGGCCTGGGCCGTGACGGCCAGTGCGCAGCGCTTCGGACGGGGGGCTTCTTCCGGAATGAAGCTTATGGACTGCACCCGCGCCAGATCCCTGATGAAGAATCCGTAATCGTCCACGCTCTGCTGGACCTCCTTGGACTTCATGCGGAGCACGATGTCCAACCGGGTGGCCGGAGAGATGTTTGTTTCGCCGCGAATGCTCCTCACTCCTGTGATGATATCGATGATGTGCTGCATTTCTCCAGCCTTATCCGGAAAATCGAGCCCCGGGTCGACCTTGGGATATCCGGCGATGACAATGGACAGGCCGTCCCTGCCCGGCAGGTGCTGCCAGATCTCCTCTGTCACAAAAGGAATGATGGGGTGGAGGAGTTCCAGGATCGATTTCAGTACGTGCTGCAGAACCCATCGGGTGACGGGTGCGGCATTGGTATTGAGCAGGGGCTTCGAGAGTTCGATATACCAGTCGCAGAACAGGTGCCAGGTGAACTGATAGAGCTTGTCCGCCGCGTCGTTGAACCGATACTCCTCCAGAGCGTTTCTGGTCGCCTCAACGGTCTTGTTGAGCTCGGTCAGGATCCATGCGTCGGCCAGGCTGAGCTCCCGGGGATCGGGGGCCTCCCCGCCGGAATCGAAGCCCTCGATGTTGGCCAGGACAAACTTCCCCGCATTCCAGATCTTGTTGATGAAGAAGCGGTACCCCTGGATGCGCTTGTCGCTGACCCTGACATCCCTTCCCATGGCGGCGAAGGCGGTAAGTGCAAACCGGAAGGCGTCGGCGCCGTATTTGTCCATCTCGACGATGGGGTCCACGATGTTGCCTTTGGACTTGCTCATCTTCTGCCCTTGCTCGTCCCGGACAAGGGCATGGAGGTACACGTCGTAGAACGGCACGTCGCCCATGAACTTGATGCCCATCATCATCATCCGAGCGACCCAGAAAAAGAGAATGTCGAAAGCGGTGATGAGTACGTTGGTGGGATAGAATTTTTTGAGGGTCCTGGTCTCTTCCGGCCAGCCCATGGTGGAAAACGGCCACAGCCCGGAGGAAAACCATGTGTCGAGCACGTCGGTCTCCTGCCTGAGCGTGTCCGACTTGCAGTTCGGGCAGGTCGTGGGATCTTCCTCGCTGACAATGATCTCCCCGCAATGGTCGCAGTACCAGGCGGGGATGCGGTGGCCCCACCATATCTGACGGGAGATGCACCAGTCGCGGATGTTATACATCCATTCATAGTAGGTTTTCTCCCACTGTTTGGGGATGATTCTGGTCCTGCCCTCTTCCACCGCCTTGATGGCCTCTTCCGCCAGGGGCTTGGTGTTCACGAACCACTGCTTCGACAGGTACGGCTCGATGACGGTCTTGCACCGATAGCACTTTCCCACCGGGACCGTATAAGGGGTCTTGTCCATGAGATACCCCTGCTCCTGAAGATCGTCTTCCAGCTTTCTCCTGCACTCGAAGCGGTCCAGTCCCTGATACGGACCCGCGTTCTCGTTCATGACCCCTGACTCATCCATGATCACCACGACCTCGAGGCCGTGCCTGAGACTGAGCTCATAGTCATTGAGATCGTGCGCCGGGGTGATCTTCACGGCGCCGGTTCCGAACTCCTTGTCCACCACCTGATCGGCGATGATCGGGATCTTCCGATTGATGATGGGGAGAATGACCTCTTTCCCCACCAGGGAGGTGTATCGCTCGTCGGTAGGGTTCACGGCCACGCAGGTGTCGCCCAGCATGGTCTCCGGCCTTGTGGTGGCAACCACGATATCGCCGTCCCCTTCGGCGAGCGGATATCGGATGTGCCAGAGGAACCCGCTTTCTTCCTCGTGCTCCACCTCGAGATCCGAGATGGCGCTGTGGCAGCGGGGGCACCAATTCACGATATAATCGCTCCGGTAGATCAGTCCCTCACGGTAGAGGGTGACGAATACCTTTCTGACCGCATTCGACAGACCCTCGTCCATGGTGAACCTGATCCTGTCCCAGTCGCAGGAGGCGCCCAGGCGCTTGAGCTGACTGATGATAAGCCCGCCGTACTTCTCTCTCCACTTCCAGACCTCGTCGATGAACGCCTCCCTGCCCAGATCGTGCCGCGATATGCCTTTCGCCGCCAGGGCCTTTTCCACCACGTTCTGCGTAGCGATACCGGCATGGTCGGTACCAGGCATCCACAGCGTGTTGTATCCGTCCATCCGCTTGTAGCGGATCATGATGTCCTGCAGGGTATTGTTCAGTGCATGCCCCATGTGGAGGACGCCGGTGACGTTCGGGGGAGGGATCACGATGGTGTACGGCTGCTTGGAGTCATCATTCTCGTCGGCGTGGAAATAGCCCTTATCCACCCATGAGCTGTACCATTTCTGCTCGATATCATTGGGGTTGTATTCTCTGTCTCGCATCTGCATCTCCTCACCAGTAGGCTGCGGTTTTCATAGCATGAAAAGTGGTGAAAGGCAAAACCATCGGCAGGAAGTGGATGCTGCGGCCCGATCCTTCTCCGCATCGGCATCTGATTCCTTCATCGTCCGGGCCGGAAGGAAAACCCCGGTGCTCCTGATGCGGCCGGCCTCATCAGGAGCACCTGCAGGATCAGGAATCCAGCTTTTTGAGCTTTTCGATCTCTTCGCGAATTATTTTCTCGACAATGCCCGGCAGCTGCTCGCGAGTAGCGGCGACCAGCTCGCGGGCGATCTCGGTTATGATCGGTCTGACAATCCCTTCGAGCATGGCGGGTATTTCTTTCTTCACCTCATCGAGTGCGTCTGCGGCGAGATGCCCTCCTGCAGGGACTGCCGTCTCACGATCGATCTCTCCGGAAATTTCCCGCCCCGTCTTAAGTTGCACGGGTTCCTGTTCTTCGAGGGAATATGGTGCGGGCTCGAACTCCCCGGCATGCTCCGGAGCAGGGTCATTACCGGCTCCCCGCTCCAGACGGATATCGTCTCCGGCGTCGAAATCAAAGGCGGCATCAGATGCCTGCTCCCCGGAGGAGGCTCCCGCCTTTTCTGTGCCAAAATCATGCAGGGACGCCTCGGCCTTCTCCCGGCCCGTTGTCCCGGCGTCGCCGAAATCGAACTCGACCTCTCCTGCAGGCTCCTCGGACGGGACTATCTCCCCGCTGTCCTCCTTGCCCGTGGAAAGGGCGACCTCTTCGTTCGAAGAGAGGCTGGCGTCAATATCGAGCTTCTCCGAGCCGTGCTCGATCTCTTCGACCGAGACATCATACTCCATGGATATTTCCTTGCCCAGATCGAAAGAATCAGGCTCTCTTGCGGGCGGACGCACAGGCGCGCCGGTATCCTTCTTTTCCTTGCCCTGTTTCGGGTCCCCTTCTTCCAGAAGGTCAGTCAGATCGATTATGTCATCATCGTCGAGAATCTTGTCTTTCATATCCATCTCCTTTTTTCAGTACCTCGCCTGCCCCATTTCCCTATTCGTTCTTCATGGTCGGCTGCCCGGTGGATTCCTTTACCGACATCCATAAGGGCCCGTTGATATCGATTTTTTTCCTCTCCCTCACGCTCAGTTCGATGGGTACATGCACATAGACGTTATTCCACAGGCCGATGAGCATATCGGTCTTCCCGCTCATACCCGCATGAACGGCCATCTGTGCCAAGAACCCGCAGAATATAGAATCCGAGGCGTTGGCCACGATGCTCCTGATCACATAGCTCGGATCGATATACTTGAGATTGACCTGCAGCTGGCGAGCGGTGAAGTACTCTTCGATCCGCTCTTTCAGGAACAGGCCGATGTCTCCCTTTTTTACATTTCCGGACGGGTCGGTCTGCTGCTGAAGATCGCCGAAGAACTTCTGCCCTGCTCCTTCGGCCACTACGACCACGGCGTGTCCGCGCGCCTTGAGCCTGCGTTCGAGCGTTGCGAGAAATCCCTTTTCCCCCTCCAGGTCGAAATCCTCTTCAGGAACGAGCACAAAATTAGCGTCCCTGCAGGCGAGCGCCGCGTTGGCGGCGATGAAACCGGAATCCCTTCCCATGAGTTTCACCAGGCCAATGCCGCAGGGCGCTCCTCTGGATTCGACATGCGCGCACTGGATGACCTTTCTGGCTTCTTCCACCGCCGTGTCGAATCCGAAAGTCTGAGAGACAAAGCTGATATCGTTGTCGATAGTCTTGGGAATCGCAATCACCGAGCCGGTGTATCCCCGTGCCAGCATTTCCCGGGCGACGGCGGAGGCGGCCTTCAGTGTTCCGTCGCCCCCGATGAAGAACACGATGTTCAGATTGACCCGTTCGATGGCATCCACGATCTCGCCGATATCTTGGGAGCCGCGGGACGACCCCAGAACCGTGCCGCCCAGCTCGTGAATATTCTCCACAAACGAAGGCGTCAGATCAATAAAAGGATGCCGGTAGCGGGGAATGAACCCCTGAAGCCCGTAGGGAATTCCGTAAATGTTCTCAACTCGATAGATAAAATATAATTCATGGACAATGCCCCGGATCACGTCATTGATGCCCGGGCACAGCCCTCCGCAGGTAACGACCCCGCATTTGGTCTTCGAGGGGTCGAAAAAGATCTTTTTCCTCGGGCCAGCGCACTCGAAAGAAGGAATTTTCTTCCGATCCCTCAGGCAGGCATTGACAGCGGTCAGGGAAGAGTCGATGAGCACCCGCTCGCTCTCCTCAACAAACCGGGTGGTCGCGAGAAGAGGAGAATCAATGGTGGGATCTCCAAGGGACTGTATGGTCGTGTCGATCTCCTCACACATGATTTCTCCATTCATCGAAGCGCCCTCCATCAAGCAAGCTTATCGGTTTTCAGTGTATCTATCTTTATTCACATCATCCTGTTATTCTGACAGGTTGCCGCCATGCAGGCATGTCTGCGAATATCCCTCAAAACCACGGCGAACTCCGCGGCCCCTATGTATCCGACTTCAATTGTTTCATTATAAATGAACCATCTCTTCAGGAAAAGCCAAACCTTCTTTCTCATCGATATGCCATGCATGCTCATGTGCTTTTCATTGTCCTTGCTTCTGTGGTAGTAATTTCTTTCTATGGGCAGAGACAGTGTCGATAAGACCCAGGAGGAAATCGTCGAGGAGATGGCCAAGGCGCTCGGCCATAGCGGGGACCTGCTGGAAAGCGTCCTCGAGAAAATGAACGCATTGGGAAAGGTTCTGGAAAAGACGGCGGATGTGCATGTGTACAACACACTGGTGGACGAGTTCAATGACCTCAGAAGGGAAGCTATGAGACGCAAGGAGATGCTCATGATCCACCGTGAGGCCATTGGTGTCCGTAGACACCGGTATCTGGACGCCTACTACCCGATACCTCCCCGAAAAAAGAAAAAGCCGGTGAGCGGAGATGTCTGAGACCTATGATCTGATAGTTATCGGCGCAGGGCCCGGCGGATACACGGCCGCCATTCTCGCTGCAAAGAAAGGGTTGAGGGTGGGCATCGCCGAAGGATCGCGGTTCGGTGGAACCTGCACGAACACCGGCTGCATCCCGACGAAAACCTATATCGAAAGCGTCAGCCTTCTCATGAAGATCAGAAACGCCGAGAAGTTCGGGATCAGAGTGGAGAACCCCGCCGTGGATTTCACCCGGGTGAAGGCTCGGAAAGACCGCGTCGTCACCAGACTTTCAAAGGGGGTTGAATACCTCCTGAAGCATCACGGCGTGGACATCTTCCCCTGTATGGCGGATATCGAGGAGCCTGGGATTATCCGCGCGCAAGACATGCGGCTGAAGGCCCGAAACACAGTCATCGCCACCGGATCGAAGCCGAAGAGGCCCCGGCTCTTCGAAGCGGGAGGCATATGGACCAGCGACGAGGTGTTTGACATCACCGAGCTGCCTGAGTCGCTGGCCATCATCGGAGCCGGTGTGATCGGAATGGAAATGGCCCATATCTTCAGCACCCTCGGGGTGGACGTGACGCTCATCGAGGCCCGTGAGAGGATCCTTCCCCTGGAAGACGAGCATGTCTCCGTATATATGACCAAGCTCCTGAGAAAACTGAGCGTGTATACCTCGGCATACGTCTCCCACGTCGAAGGCTCCGGCCCATATGCGCTGTCCGTGGATACACCCGAGGGAAAGAAGACGATCGATGCAGAGCAAGTCTTCCTGTGCATAGGGAGAGACCCTGTTGTGCCAGACGGCTGCGAAAAGCTGGGCGTTCTCCGCAGGGATTCCGGTGGCATAGTCGTGGACGAACACCTGCAGACCACGGTCCCGGGTGTGTATGCCATCGGGGACGTGACAGGCGAGCACATGTACGCCTACGTCGCCTCACGTGAGGCGGCCGTTGCGGTGGATCACATCACGGGAGGAAGTGAAACGATTTCCTACCGCAACATCCCGTCGGTCATCTATACCCACCCGGAGATCGCTTCCGTAGGCATCAGCTCTCCGGTTGATGGCACACGGGCTTCAAGAACAGGCATGTTTCCTCTTTCCGCCCTCGGAAGGGCGCGGACCATGGAGGCAGGAGACGGCTACGCCCACATCACCGCTTCACCCGAAGGTATGCTTCAGCGGATCAGCATCATCGCGCCTCACGCCACGGACCTGATTGCATGGGCCGCTCTTGCCGTGGACCAGGGACTCACGGCGGAGCAGTTCCTGGGCGCCTACTGTCCTCACCCCACCCTGTCGGAGATCCTCAAAGAGGCGGCCGAAGACCTCCTGGGAGTGAATGTCCACAAACCCTGATCTGAGCCTGTGATTCTGCCCAGATGCCTGCTTGACACCCCGGCTGAAATATTGGTAAGCCCTTGAGAACCGAGGAGACAACATGATAGATACCTTTATAGACTTTGAAAAACAGGGCGGTCTCGTCCCCGCTATCGCGCAGGACTGGCAGACCGGTGAAATTCTCATGCTTGCGTACATGAACCGGGAGGCGTTCGAAGAAACACTGAAAACCGGGCGCGCGTGCTATTTCAGCAGGTCGCGCGGCAAGCTCTGGAGAAAGGGTGAAGAATCGGGCAATTTCCAGAAGGTGAAAGAAGTGCGCACCGACTGTGACCATGATACTATCGTACTCAAGGTGGAGCAGGTGGGAGGGGCGGCCTGCCATACCGGCTACCGGTCATGCTTCTACCGCAGGATCGAAGACGGACGGATGATCGAGGACGGAGTGAAGGTGTTCGATCCCAAAGAGGTCTACAAGTCATGAGCCTGATACGTCTTGCGATTCCCAAGGGAAGCCTCCAGCAGTCCACCATCGAGCTTTTCCGGGATGCGGGATGGACGATCACCATGTCGTCAAGGAGCTATTTCCCCTCTATCGACGACGCGGATATTGAATGTGCCCTCGTGAGGGCGCAGGAGATATCACGCTATGTGGAGTCCGGGCTGTTCGATGTTGCGCTCACCGGCAAGGACTGGATTCTGGAAAACTCCTCCGACGTGCAGGAGGTCGAAGATCTGATCTACTCCAAAGCGACCTACCACCCGGCAAAATGGGTGCTGGCGGTTGACGAAAAATCCGAGATCCGCAGCGTCGAAGACCTTCGGGGGAAAAAGATCGCTACCGAGCTGGTTAACTTTACCAAGAAGTACTTCCGGGAGCGAAACATCCCCGTTGAGGTCGAATTTTCCTGGGGCGCGACCGAGGCCAAGGTCGTGGACGGCCTGGCGGACGCCATCGTTGAAGTGACGGAGACAGGCTCGACTATCCGGGCACATAACCTCAAGATCATCGAGGAGCTGCTCGTCACGAATACCAAGCTCATCGCCAACAGAAGCTCGTGGAAAGACAGCAGGAAGCGGACCAAGATCGAGCAGATCGCACTGATGCTCAAGTCCGCCCTCCAGGCGACCGGCATGGCGGGGCTGAAGATGAATGCACCCAAGGAGAGCCTCGAGCAGATCATCGACATGCTTCCCGCTCTGACTTCTCCCACTGTCAGCCCGCTCCACGATCCCAACTGGTATTCTCTGGAAATCATTATCCACGAATCCCAGTCGAGAAACCTGATCCCCGAGCTCCTGAGAGCGGGAGCGCGCGGCATCATCGAGTATCCGCTCAAAAAGGTTCTGAATGGATGATAATCATAAAAAGCGAGTATGAAATTGCGATCATGCGGGAGGCGAACCGCATTCTTGCACAGCTCTTCGAGCACATCAGGCCCATGATCCTCCCCGGTGTTTCGACGATCGAGCTCGACAAGGAGGCGGAGCTCTTCATCCGCTCACACGGGGCCCTGCCCGCGTTCAAAGGGTACCGGGATTACCCCGCTACCCTGTGCACCTCGGTCAACGACGAGGTGGTCCACGGCATTCCCGGCCCCAGGGTACTCCAGTCAGGGGATATCATCAGCATCGATGTGGGCGCTCTCTTCGACGGCTTTTACTCCGATGCGGCCCGTACATTCCCGGTAGGGACCATTTCTCCGCAGGCAAAAAAACTCATTGAGGTGACGAGAGAATCTCTCGACGCCGGGATCTCCCAGGCGGTGCCGGGCAATCATCTCTCCGACATCTCCGCAGCGGTCCAGAAGGTCGTTGAGGAAGGCGGTTTCAGCGTAGTGAGAGACTTTGTCGGCCACGGCATCGGCAGGAATCTTCACGAAGCCCCCCAGATTCCCAATTTCGGCAGAAGGGGCAAGGGACCCGTCCTGCAGGAGGGCATGACGCTGGCTATCGAGCCCATGGTAAACGCGGGGACCTACAAGGTTCTGATCCAGAGCGACGGATGGACAGCGGTCACCGAGGACGCCTCGCTGTCAGCCCACTTCGAAAACAGCATCGCCGTCACAAAAGACGGTCCTGTCGTCCTGTCCGCGCTGTAGAAAAGTCCTGCCGCATCCTCCGGGGAGCTCCGTGCGGCGGGAGAGAAACCGACCTTACTGGGACCCCCGTGCCTTGATCGCGACCTTGACGGTCTGGAATATGATGACCAGATCCAGCCACAGGGAACGGTGCTTCATATAGAACAGCTCGTACTTCAGCTTTTCCTTGGCGTCTTCAATGGTGTCGCCGTAGGGGTAATTGATCTGCGCCCACCCTGTGATTCCCGGTTTTGCGTGGAGCCTCAGTGCATAGTAGGGAATCACCTTCTCGAGCTGATCCACGAAATATCGGCGTTCGGGCCGGGGACCGACAAAGCTCATGTCGTTCTTGAGGACATTGATGAACTGCGGAAGCTCGTCGATCCTGAGCTTCCGGATGACACGCCCCACCCGGGTGACCCTCGGATCGTTCTGTGACGCCCACTGGGGGCCCTTCTTTTCCGCGTCCTGCCTCATGGACCTGAACTTGATCAGGTTAAAGTCTCTGCCGTCCTTTCCTACACGCTGCTGAAGATAAAAGATCGGCCCGGGAGAGTCGAGGCGGATGGCCAGGGCGGTCAGCGCCATGATGGGGAGCGTCGTTACAATCCCCAGAAGGGCGAAGAATATGTCGAATCCTCTCTTCAAGGCATCCTGTACCGGAGAGCTCAAGAAGCCGCGGGTAAAGATGATGGAGCTCGGGCGGATCTCCTCCACGAGGATTCTCCCGGTCACACGCTCATAGAAACTCGGCGCGTCGATGACGTCGCACGAGGTCAGCTTGATATGCAGCAGGTCATCGATGGGCAGTGTCCCCCGCCATCCATCTGGAGCCACCACCAGGAGGTCCGGCTCGATTTCCTTGATGACCCGGTGCATATCAGATACATCCCCCAGGCACCGGGAAGCGAGGTCCCAGTTGTTTCTGCCGATATAGCCTTCCAGCGTGACCGGATACCCGCCGGCGCGGATTTCCCTGAAGAGAAACTTTGCGTTGTCGCCATCCCCGAGCACCACGACCCTGGTGCCCCTGCGGTCGATGAACCGGAACTTCAGGTATACAGCCCTGATGGCAAATGACGCGGCCAGCGTGATGAAAAGCGCGCCCAAGAGCACATTGCGCTCGAGGCCGACCGTAGGGATGATGTAATAGATGAGCGCCAGCACGATCAGCGCCAGCCCTCCGCCCAGAAGAATCGACGAGGTGAGCTCCGAGGTTCTCCGCCAGTATTTCCAGTTGTAAAGATCCTGAAAATAGAAGCACACGACTCCCACTGAGGCGTAAATGCTCCCCTTGAGCCACAGGAGCTCGTCCGGGAGAGATACGCCCGGCAGCCATCTCTCGATATACTTGGCGAAAAATACGGCGCCCGCTGCGACCGCCAGGTCGAAGACAAACAGTAAAGCGGCTGAGTAAAAACTCCTAGTCATTACCTCTTACATCGTCAAATTGGATGTCTGATATAAATTGAATAATGCCCTTTGCCAGCCTGTCCATGGTACGGGGCGCACAAGGCTGCACCGTCATCGGGTGATGGAATGTTCATGAGGTTTCACTACAGGCGATCCCGAGGCCCGCTCAGCTCCGGAGCCGACTCCTGGTCGATCTTTCTCAAGCAGAAGCTCGCTGTCCTCCTCCGGCCTGATGATGCCCTCCCTCACTCAGTCATCGTTGCCCAGAACACCCGCCCTGAGGAGAAAATACACCAGCTGCAGGACAGCGGCCGTCGCTGCGGCGACATAGGTGAGCGCGGCAGCGGTGAGCACCTTGCGGGCCCCTGCGACTTCGCTGTCTGAGAGGATTCCTGAAGCCGGGAGAGCCTGAAGAGCCCGGGAAGATGCATTGAACTCCACGGGGAGGGTGACGATTTGGAACAGAACTGCAAGGCTGAAGAAGATAATGCCAGCCAAGATGAGAGACTGTGCCATGAAAATGAACCCGATGATAAGCAACGGCCACGCAAGATTCGAGCCCAGGGAGGAAACGGGCACGAGGGCGCTCCTCAGCTTGAGAGGCGCATATCCGTGCGCGTGCTGTATTGCATGGCCCGCCTCATGGGCAGCAACTCCCACACTCGCTATCGAGTCCCCCGCGTATACCGACTCGGAAAGCCTCAGCACCCGGGAACGGGGATCATAGTGATCCGAAAGAAAGCCCCGTGTGAGCTCGATGTCCACACCGTGCACCCCGGCCGATCGCAGTATTTCGCGGGCCGCCTGGGCCCCGGTGATCCCCCGGTAGGTAGAAACCTTCGAGAATCGCGAATACGTCGATTTCACCTTGAATTGAGCGTAAATGCTCAGGAGCAGTGCAGGCAAAATCATGATGATATACAGCGGATCGAATATCATGGTTCCTCCAGCATTCAGTTAATCTGATAGATAGTATCTCGGCCTGAAGAAGTCAAGGAAAGGTCGCTTCTTACGGCTCTCCTGAAGAGCTGAAAGCCGTACGGCCACCCGGCTGCATGTGCAGACCTTCGAAGCATATTCCTTTCCCTTTGTTCGGATCTGTGGTATTTTCCCTGCAGTAAATGATATGGAGGTGATATGAAACGTTTCACCGGTATCTTCCTTGCCCTTTTGATCCCCGGTCTTCTCCTGGCGGGCGGATGCAGCAAGAGCCCTGAAGAGAAGAGAGAAGCATACCTGAGAAGCGCCCAGTCGTACATGGAAAAAGAAAAGTACGCAGAGGCGGCAATCGAGTTTCAGAACGCGCTCCAGATCGCACCCGACGATGCACAGACCCTCGTCACCTTAGGCGAGATACAGCTCAAGATGATGAAGGCCAGCGACGCATACAAGGCGTTTTCCAGGGCGGTCGGCATCGACCCAAGAAATACGAAGGCGCACGAATATCTCACATCCATCCAACTCCTTGCCAGGAAATATGACCTGGCGGAAAAGCAGGCATCGATAATACTCGAATATGAGCCGGAAAACAGAAAGGCACAGGAGATGCTTGCGCAGGCCCTTTTCCAGAGCGGCAAACAGAAGGAGGCCGTCGCCATCATGGACGGGCTGCTCAAGGATCCCAAGCCCCTGGAGGCGACTATCATCAACGCCGTACAGATGTACATGGCAACAGGCAGAGTTGAAGACGCCCTGGCGCTCCTCTCCAGCGGTTCGTCCCTTTATCCTGAATCCTCCAAGATACGGTTCCTTGCCAGCGACATCTATGCCTTCAAGGATGATATCAAGCGCGCACGCGAGTGGGCCGAGGACGCCTACCGGGTGGAGGGCGACAATATCAATGCAGGCATCGCCCTCGCCCGATTCTATGCAGGCCATCGCATGGACGACCTTTTCACTGCTCTGATTTCCGAGCTCAAGGCCAAATTCCCCAACGATCCGAGCCCGTATCTGCTGGAATCAGGCATTATGCAGCAGAAAGGGAACCTCGACCAAGCCATCGCCCTGGCGGAAACCGCTCGGAAGATCGAGGACACCACTGCCGCGAAAACCGTGATCGCCCAGCTGCTCCTGGAAAAAGGCGACCCATCCGGCGCGCAGAAGATCCTTGCCGAAACCCTCGAAAAGGATCCCAATGCCGTTACCTCCCGGGTCATGCTGGCCCGGATCTACCTCCAGCAAGACAACCCCCAGAAGGCCCTGGACACCCTCGACACTCTCATCAAGAGCATCCCGCAGAGGCCGGACGTTGCAGTGCCGACGGCCCAGGCATACCTCATGAAGGGCGATCTGCAAAAGGCGCGCGACCTGGTGGAGAAATCGCTGCAGGAATACAAGGACAATCCCGCACTGCACGGCACCATGGCCAAAGTCCATTTCATGGAAGGGAAATTCAGGGAGGCCCTCTCGGAGGTCACTCTCCTGGCGGACAATTCCGCCGCCACCCCGGATATCATGTACATCGGCGCATTGTCGGCACTCAGGACAGGCCAGACGGCACAGGCTTCATCATATGTGGAATCTCTGAAGAAGTCATCTCCGGACAGCTGGCAGGCGCTGCACAGCCAGAGCCTTATCGCCCTTTCGAAGGGCGATAAGAAAACCGCCTACCGGTATGCCGAGAAGGCGGTCGATCTCTTCCCGGAAAAACCCCAGGCCCTCACCCTCTTCACAAGCATAGCGCCCTCTGTGATCTCGAATCAGGAGACGATCCAAAAAATCAGGGGCGCATGTCAGAAACACAATTCTTCATACTGCCATATGATCGTCGCCCGGCTCATGGAGACCTCGGGCGATGTTCAGGGCGCCCTGAGCGAGATGAAGGAGGCAATCAGGCTGGGTCCGGACGATACATCGCTCTACCATGCCCTTGCCCAGTTCTATGCGCGCAACAACATGATTCGCCAGGCCATCGACGAGTACGAAGGCCTCGTCCATGCCAAACCCGACGATCTCAGAGCAGCCACCATGCTCGCCCTTCTCAACCAGAGCCAGGGAAGGGTCTCGGACGCAAAGAAAGTGTATTCCTACATCCTCGAGCGAGACCCCAAAAACGCCCTGGCGGCGAACAACCTCTCCTGGATTCTCGTTCAGAGCGGAAAATCGAGCGATCTCAACGAGGCTCTCAGGCTCGCGCAGATAGCCAAAGACCAGTTCCCCGAAGACGCGCGGATCGCTGATACGCTCGGATACGTATATCTCAGGAAGGGCCTTATCGAAAATGCCCTTGCCCAGTTCCAGCTCGCCGTCGAGAAGCTTCCGGAAGAACCGTCCATTAATTATCACATGGCCCTTGCGCTGGTGGAGCTGAGCAGGAATCCTGAGGCGAGGAAGTATGTGGAGAAGGCTCTCGACGCCGAGGCGGCCTTTGACGAACGGCAGGCCGCCCAGGAGCTTATGGCCAAGATCGAAAGCGGGGGGAGCCAGTAGCGGCACTCTCCTGCAGACATTGTCCTTTCACTGCGGGAGCGCCGGCTTCAGGCGTCTACATGGCCAGGACGCCGACCGCCGTCAGCGCAGCCGTGTATGAGCGCAGGACGGTCTTTCCCATGTGCACGGGGATAAACCCCGAGGACAGTATCATCCGTGCCTCGGAATCCGTGAATCCCCCTTCCGGACCGATGAGCACACCGGCCTCCCGTCCCCGGTAATCTCCCAGGCAGGCATCGGACGAGAGTGATGCGACCAGCCTGCATGTCCAGGCAGGGGCGTTGTGCTGCAGAAAATCCTGAAGCATACGCGGCTCATGGATCATAGGGATCGACCGCCGCTCGCACTGCTTGACCGCTTCCAGGATGATCTGCCGCCAGCGCTGCATCCTTTTTTCGCCGATATCCCTGACATTGGATCGCGCCGAGACGAGGGGGTGAATCTCGGAAACACCCAGCTCGGTCACACAGCGAATCAGATCGTCCATGTCCTTCAGATCGATGAGGCTCATCCCGAGACGTACTGCACAGGAGCACCTCTCATGCAGCTCCTGGGACAAGAGAATCTCCAGGGTTATCCTGTCTGGGCCGGCATCCGTGATCCGCGCCCGATACCCCTTCTCCTGATCCCGGATGAAAAGCTCATCCCCGATTTTCCTGCGCAGAGGCCCGAGGATGTGTCGGACATCCTTTCCCTCGATAACCGCCTCTGTCTGTCTCCGGATATCGGCAAAAAATCTGGGCATAAAAGAAAAACGCTCCTTTTTTCATATAGTGAGTTTGGTCAATACCAGCGGTATCCTCCGGCGCTGCCGGACTATCGTATGTCTCTGCGGTCCGTTTCAACCCGCCCGGGCACTTGGATAATATACCCCTTAGGCCGAGCAGCGGGGGACCGAAGGCCTCTTTTGCCTCCCTCTCCTCCTGTACCCTCTCCTTTAGAAGGAGAGGAAGAAAAGGCATCCCCGATGCACGCACGGCGGTATCTGCCGAATGGAGGCGGACCCCACGTGCCTTGCGATGAAACCGGTGGCATACGGGAAGTACGAGCCGCCGGTGGTCGCAACCCTCCTGTCCACAACCGGGACCTTCCTCGACACCGGCATGTTCAGCAGACTTCGAGCA
>ERZ1026792.1060-NODE-1060-length-18872-cov-4.421712_pt1 | contig 18872 bp, 17 predicted proteins | sample MGYA00520884_ERZ1026792 | MGnify/ENA primary metagenome ERZ1026792 (study PRJEB33270, sample SAMEA104284473) | anaerobic digester metagenome | biome: Anaerobic digester microbiome; feature: mesophilic sludge digester; material: Anaerobic digester biomass... | reverse complement strand
GAATAAAATAGACCATCTCGTTCTCCCACATAATACAATTGGTTAAAAGGATTAAACTTTACAAAATTAGGCATTATAAACCATTCATTCAGTTGCCAGTTATGCGTGTTAATATCAAAGTTATAAATGCCATCGCTGTAACTTAAATCTCCCATAGCAACCAGCATCGTATCCGCATTCAGCATATAAGTGCCCCTAATAGTTAAACCTGAATCAAAATAGGAATAACTATTCCAGACACCATTTTCCCAAAGGCAAAGTTTTTTCTGATTATTTATCAGAATTCCAAAACTCGCCGGCATCTGATCTAAATTGGCACAAGAAAAGTCCTCTGCCACAGGTCCGAAGGTATCAACTTGAAAGGCAGAACATAATACTGCTGAAATCAGTAGTGCAAAGATAAAAATATTCCTCATTTTCTCCTCCTCTTTACTTAAAAAGAGTAAATAAAATTTTAAACCAAGCTCCTTGTAAGCTACACAAAAAATATAAGCGAAAAATAAAAAAAAGCAAATTAGACGACAGAGAACAGCAACAGGGATTTTACGGCTTAAGAAGTATTTTATCTGTAATATTACTTACTTCATCAATCCTGCTAATCCAAGTTGTCCAGTTATCTGAGTTCTATTTTTTGTTTAGTAACTACTCTTTGCTTATAGCATTCTTCATTTCCCGGGTTAATCTTCTTGCTTCTTTCCTGGCAGCAGAGGCAAAATCCTTTCCCCGGGAAGCAAAAATGATGCCTCTTGAGCTATTGACCAAAATATTGGGTGTGGCAAAACTATCTTTTGCCTCTTGTAAAACTGTTTTCAGGTCTCCACCCTGAGCTCCGATTCCGGGAATAAGCAATATTCTGTTTAGTAGTAAATTCCTCATTGTTTTTAAATTTGCACTATAAGTTGCACCAACTACGGCTCCGAAATTCTCTTGGGGATAATTCTGTAACCAGTAAGCTATTTTTTCTGCCATACCCTCTTTCAAAAAATCAGCAGCAGAAGGATTGGAAGTTAAACACAAAACAAAAGCAAAAGCATTTCTTTCCTGAACCGGTTGCATAACATCACTTCCCATAAGAGGATTTATTGTGATGGCATCAACTTTGAGGTCAGCAAAAAAAGCAGATATATAGGCATTCATAGTATTGCCAATATCACCAATTTTCGCATCCAAAATCACAGGAATATTCTCCGGAATGAATTCCACCGTTTTATAAAGTGCATCCAAACCGCGAATTCCATCTGCTAAATAAAATGCTAAATTGGGCTTATAGGCACAAGCAAATTCAGCAGTTGATTCAATAATGGCTTTATTAAATTCCCAAATAGGATTGGCGGCTTTTTTTGCGCTTTCCGGAAGCTGCCCAAATTCAGGGTCCAGCCCTACACAAAGCACCGATTTTATTGCTTGATAGCGTTCCTGATATTTATACCAAAACGATTTTAACACTATCTTCACCATCAATTTCTTCCAGAGAGACCTTAATTATTTCCTCTTTGGAAGTGGGGACATTTTTGCCTACATAATCCGCTTTAATAGGCAGCTCCCGATGTCCCCGATCAATTAAAACAGCCAGCTGAATTTGTTTCGGTCTGCCAAAATCCATTAAAGCCTCAATAGCGGCACGAACTGTCCTTCCTGTATAAAGAACATCATCCACCAGAACAACAACTGCATCTTCAATATCAAAATCAACTGCCGAGCCCTTAATAACCGGCTGATGACTAATAGTAGAAAGATCATCACGATACAATGTTATATCCAGAATGCCAACCGGAACTTCCTGATTGGAGATAAGCTTTAAATAACTGGAAAGACGTTCTGCCAAAGGAACTCCCCGTGAACGAATACCCACCAGACGGATTTTTTCCAAACCGCGATTCTGTTCTATAATTTCATGAGCCATTCTTTGTAGAGAACGTTCCATTTGGTCTTTGTCCATTATTTGACTTTTTACTTGCATTTTACCACCTGTTTATTTGATAATAGCTAATACATCACCTTTGGCAACATTAGCTCCTCCGCTAAAAGGTGCTTCTACAAGCACTCCATCTACCGGAGAAGGTATATTATTATACATTTTCATTGCTTCCAAAACGAGGACGGTTTCTCCCTGTTTAACAGGATCACCAGGTTTTTTTTCGTATCTGATGAACATTCCCGGCATAGGAGCAGTTATTTTGGTACCGCCTTCCGAATTAGCTACAGGAGCAGGTTTTGGTTCAGAAGCAGGATTGGAAGTATTTATCATTGGACCTGGATTATTAGCCGGTTTTATAACCTTCGCCGATTCTGAATTATGGGGAACAGGCCGCGAATAAACAATCTTAGGGGCTCCACCTTTCTCAGAGACCTCTACCAAGTAATAAGTATTATCCACAAAAACATCAAACTGACGCAGGTCTTTAGGTTTTTCCTGCGGTTCTGGTTTTTCTATCAGTTTCCCTGCTTTGGCTTTAGCAATCAGTTCTTCTTCTTTTTTAATATCTTCCAGGGTTTTGGGTTTCATTTCTTCCGGCATTGGTTCCAAGCCATATTTAATTCTTAAGAACTTTTTGCCGGTGATGTTATAGAGGGCAACAATCAGCTCGTCATCAATGTTTTTAGCCAAGCCCTCGCATTCTTTATGAACTTGTTCCATAGCTGGAGGAATTACATCTCCGGGACGACAGGTTATCGGTGTTTCTCCTTTAGGATAACCTTTCAATGCTTTTTTCTGCACTTCCGGATTGATAGGTAAAGTAGTTTTTCCATATAAACCATAACAAAGGTCTTTCACCTGTTCCGTAATCCGGGAATATTCTCCTTCATATTTATCAAACAAAGCATTATTAACTGCCTGAATACCTACAATCTGACTGGTAGGAGTAACTAAAGGAATTTGACCCAGGTCTTTTCTCACTTTAGGGATTTCTCTAAACACATCGTCCAACTTATCCAAAGCATCCATTTGGCGTAATTGATTTACCAGGTTGGAAAGCATTCCACCTGGTGTCTGATGAATGATTACATCGGTGTCAATAATGGAGAATTTTGTTGTATCTGCAAATTCCATATACTTAGGGATGTCTTTCTCCATTTCTTTGCCGATTTTATTCAGCAGCTTGATGTCAAAACCGGTATCCCGATTGGTTCCCAAAAGGGAAATTACCAGGGGTTCAATTGCCGGATGAGAAGTTCTATATGCATAAGGTGCTACACAAGTATCAATAATATCAACTCCTGCTTCAATTGCTTTAAACAAAGCCAAATCTCCCATTCCAGAAGTGAAATGAGTGTGCAAATGCACAGGAACTTTCACATTTTCCTTCAGTGCTTTTATAAGATCATAAGCATCATAAGGGGCAATCAAGCCAGCCATATCTTTAATGCAAATTGTATCAGCACCAAGCTCTTCCAGTTGTTTGGCTTTAGCAACATAATAATCAATATTATAAATTTCCCCACCCATTCTTTGTTCAGTTAAAGAAAAACAGATTGCACCCTCAAATGCCTTCTTGTTTTTCTTGATGATTTTAACTGCGGTTATAAAATTGCGAAAATCGTTTAAAGCATCAAACACCCGAAAAATATCAATGCCATTATCACAACAGCGCTGAACAAATGCTTCTACCACATCATCCGCATAATTTTGATAACCAACCAGATTCTGTCCTCTTAATAACATTGAAAACGGGGTTTTGGTAATATGTTTTTTCAGCACCCTGATTCTTTCCCAGGGGTCTTCTCCCAGGAAACGATGCATAGTGTCAAAAGTTGCTCCACCCCAAATTTCCATAGAGTAAAAGCCAACCTGGTCCATCAGTTCTGCCACATTTAGCATATCTTCGGTTCTGCCCCTGGTAGCAAAAAGTGACTGATGTCCATCCCGAAAAGTTAAATCCTGAACTTTAACAGGATTTTCCGCTTTAGGACGGTTCGGTTCATAATGCATAGTAGCCATTTCTACGCAACTATGTTTATCCATTTATATCTCCTTTTATCTGTTTCTTTTAATTATTCTTCTTTGAGTTAAATCTCGGTAATGCATTGTTAATTCTCTGCCGTAAGCAGTATAGGGTTGAGAAGGAATTCCTCTTACAGGTTCTTTATAAGTTATATATATTTCTTCACTTTGAATGAGGGCTATTACAGCTCCAATAGCAGCAATTTCTTTATTGTCTTTCATCTTTTTTCCGTTCCTTGTTTTTTAGACCGGTATATTGCCATGCTTTTTGGGTGGCAAACTTTCACTTTTGGTGCAAAGTATTTCCAGAGCGTCAATTAAGCGTTTACGAGTTTCTGCAGGAACAATAACAGCATCCACATAACCCCGCGCAGCTGCTACATAGGGATTATTGAATTCCTTTTCGTAAATTTGAATCATTTCCTGTCTTTTTTTCTCCTGATCTTCAGCAGCCGCAATTTCTTTCCGGAAAATAATATTGGCAGCACCCTGAGCACCCATAACAGCTATTTCCGCAGTGGGCCAGGCAAAAACCATATCCGCTCCTAAATGTCTGCTGCTCATAGCTATATAGCTGCCACCATAGTCCTTGCGCGTAACAACTGTCAATTTGGGAACTGTGGCTTCAGAATAACACCATAAAAGTTTTGCTCCATGACGAATAATTCCATTCCACTCCTGATGAGTTCCCGGAAGGTAACCTGGCACATCCACAAAAGTTACCAAAGGAATATTGAAAGCATCACAAAAACGCACAAAACGCGTTGCCTTATCAGAAGCATCTATATCCAAACAACCAGCTAAAATTGTTGGCTGACTGGCTATGATACCAATTGCTCTTCCATTTAAGCGGGCAAAACCAATAATCACATTTTGTGCATAGTAGTAATGGGGCTCAAAAAAGATACCGTCATCTACAACGCTATGAATCACATCTCTCATATCATAACTCATTTTAGGGTCATCCGGAATAATAGAATTCAGTTCAGGACATAAACGCCATGGGTCATCAGTGTTTTGAACTCTTGGTGGTTCTTCCATATTATTGGAAGGCAAATAGGACAGCAGAACTTTTATTTTTTGAATGGCATCGGCATCGTTTTCACAGGCAAAATGGGCATTTCCGCTTTTACTATTATGAGCCATTGCCCCACCTAATTCTTCTTGATTTGTTTCTTCACCTGTTACAGCACGAATTACATCAGGACCGGTGATAAACATAAAGCTGGTGTTTTTTACCATAAAAACAAAGTCAGTCATTGCCGGAGAATAAACAGCTCCACCTGCACAGGGACCCATAATAGCTGTAATTTGAGGAATAACTCCACTAGCACGGGAATTACGGAAAAAGATATCCCCATAACCTTTTAGAGCATCTACACCTTCCTGAATTCTTGCTCCACCTGAATCTTGAATACCAATTAAAGGGACACCGCTTTTTAATGCCATATCCATAATTTTGCATATTTTAGCAGCATGCATTTCTCCTAAAGAACCACCCCGGGAAGTAAAATCCTGACTAAAAGCAAAAACAGGACGTCCAGCAACTAAACCATGACCTGTAATAACACCATCGGAAGGAATTTCTATTTTTTCCATTCCGAAATTATCACAGCGGTGCGAAACGAACATATCCAATTCCCGAAAAGTGCCTTCATCAAAAAGGAGGTCAAGTCGTTCACGAGCTGTTAATTTACCCCCCTGTTTTTGTTTGGCAACGGCTTTTTCACCGCCCATTTGAAGTATTTTTTCTTCTTTTTCCAGTAAGCCCTGGATGGCATCTTTTGTGGACTGCATCAGTTATCCTCTCTATTTCTTAGCATATTTTTTTAGTTAAATTCGGTATCCAGAAAAAACTTTTCCCCTTCATTGTTGGCAAAAGTGTATATATTTTGGACTCTAAAACAGGAATTGTTTCTTCTGCAGGGCAGAAATTCCTTCTTACTTTCATTTTCTATAGAAGAGGAACTTATAGTAAGCATTTCTTTTACCTTATTAAGTCAAACTCTGATTTGTCTTTATTTTGTCAAATCAAATTTCCGGGGAAAAAGTTTATTATTGGTGGAGATGGTGCAGGAAAGGTAACAGTTATTTTTAGCAATGACGACTTCTGACTTAATTCATTCCATATTTTCTCTTTTTTTCATTCCCCGCTTGACAAAAATCTGTCTCTCAAAAGCAATTACTTCACTTTTTTGGCACAAAGGAAAAAAGATGAAAGAATTATCAGCAGACCTTTCCAACCTTGCAGAGGTTTTTTCTGCTCTTTTTCCGCCGGAAAAAAAGTCCTCTGCTCAGACCTTCTTTTTAAAACAGCTTTCCCTGAAAATGCATTCCTATTATCAAGGCAAAATGCAGACCTTACCTAAGGCAGGAATTTGGGGTTTCAATTGGTTTAATGTTTGGTATACACCAGGGGTTTCTTCTGTTTCAACTGCTATTCGTGATAATATAGCCAAGTCCTATGAACTGACAAATAGAAGTAATTTGGTAGCTGTAGTTAGCGATTCCACCCGGGTTTTAGGAGATGGCGATTGCGGAATTGCAGGAGGACTAGGAGTTATGGAAGGTAAGGCAATGTTAATGAAATACTTAGGTGCTTGTGATGCCATCTCTTTATGTATTGATAGTCGCGCTGAAAATGGCAAGCCCCAAGCCCAGAAAATTATTGATTTTGTTAAAATGCTCCAGCCCTCTGTAGGAGCAATTAATCTGGAAGATATTTCCCAACCGAATTGTTATCTTGTTTTAGATGAGCTGCGCGAGACCTGTTCAATTCCCGTTTGGCATGATGATGCTCAGGGAACTGCCTGTGTAACTTTAGCAGGACTTATCAATGCCTTAAAATTAGCAGATAAAGAAATTGCTAACATAAAATGCGTGCTTTACGGAGCAGGAGCTTCCAATACTACTATAGCTGGTTTTCTTTTACAGAGTGGTTTAAATCCTGAACGCCTGATTATTTTTGACAGCAAAGGGTCAATTCATACAAAGCGAAAAGACCTGCAAAACAATCCCGCTAAATTTCGGCAGTGGTCTTTGGCTCAAATCAGCAATCCTGAATGCCTGGAAGGTATTGAAAATTGCCTGAAAGATGCGGATGTTTTAATTGCCCTTTCTACTCCCGGTCCGGGAACAATTAAGCCAGAATGGATAAGCAAAATGGCAAAAAATTCTATTGTTTTCACCTGTGCCAATCCGGTTCCCGAGATTTATCCCTACAATGCTAAAAAAGCTGGTGCTTTTATTGTTGCTACAGGTAGGGGTGATTTTCCCAATCAAATAAATAATTCCTGTGGTTTTCCCGGTATCCTGAAAGGGGTTTTAACCGTGCAAGCCAGTAAAATAACTGATACAATGGCTATTGCAGCGGCTCATTCTTTAGCTGAATATGCAGAAAAAAGAGGTCTGAATCCGGAAAATATTGTTCCCCAAATGGATGAAGAAGATGTTTTTACTTATGAAGCTGCGGCTGTAGCCAGGCAGGCTATTGCTGAAGGAGTTGCAGGACTAAATTTAACTTATGAAGAGGTTTTCAGGAAAGTGCAAAAGGAAATAAACGCAACTCGTGCTCTTTGTTTGGAAATGATGAACAGTGGTTATATTGCCTTTCCTCCAATGAATTTAATTACAGAGACATTACAGCAAACAATTGTCCAGTTTCAGAATTAAACTATGGATTTAAGTGGTATAAATAATTTCCGGAAAAGCGCTAAGGGCAAAGTAATCTTATATTTCATCAAGCTTGCCTTAAGTATTTTTATTCTGTGGATGATATTTCGCAAAATTGATCTTGGAAGTGCGCTTAAAGATATTATTTCCCTGCCGTTTGGTATAGTTTTTCTGCTGCTTGTTTTAAGTTTTATCAGGCATCTTCTACAATTTCATAACTGGTATTTTTCTCTGCAGATTAATACTTTATTTAAAGCACCCAAAAAAGAGGTTATCAGTTCCTACCTGATTGGTCAGACCTTACGTTTTGCTGTTCCGGGAGGTCCTGCCAGTTTTGCCAAAATATTTTATGTTCCCAATAGCAGTAAGCTTTCTTCATTCTGGAGTTCAATTGCGGAAAAGAGCTTTATGACTTGGACAACCTGGTTTTTTGCTGTTCTTGCAGGAATGTTATATTATCGGAAAATTCCTGTATGGTTCTGGATGATTCTTTTACTTATCCTGATTTTTCTGCCTTTTCTGGTAAAGTTTATTTTAGGAGCAAATAAAAGATTTTCTGCATTGCATGCGCCTTATTCTGTTCAATTTCCCAAAATTATATCCGTTCAGGTTTTCAGTAATCTGCTCTGTTTTGGACAATATTGGTTGATTTTAAATTGTTTTTCGGCTATAAACTTTTGGCAGAGCTGGATACGAATGGCGCTAATTCAATTTTCCAATACCATTCCTATTACTATTTCCGGTTTGGGATTGCGGGAGGGTTTTGCCATTCATTTTTTAGCAGGAGCGGGTTTTTCTCCAGAGCAAGCGGTCTCAGTATCGTTAACTTTATTTTTCATTCATGATGTTTTGCCTGCGCTGATCGGAATCGGGTTTCTCTTAAAAGGCAGGAAAGTTTAGAACGCAGAAAGTAAAAAAGAGTTAGTAAAGCCGGATAGATTGAAGGGAATTAGAGCGGGAAGTTTTTACTTACAATTTTCACCTGCCTGAAATGAAACCACATCCCACAATGTTTTTCACTTTTAACCGTTCTGATAAATGTTTTGACTCACAATTTTCATCTGCCTGCAATGAAACCACATCCCACAATGTTTTTTTGACTGTCAACCACACTACAACTGGTCTACAAACCGAAAAATTGTGAGTCAAAACAAAAGTTATCCGGAGAAATTGCTCTTTTTCTATCCCAAACTAGTTGTATAACAATTCCTGCTTTTTTGCGCTATGCAGATTATGAGATTCCCATATCATTCCCATATCCGATATGGGAATCATAAGGGATAGATATGGGAGTATTATGATAAAAAAATGTGAATTTAACGAGAGGTTGACGAGGAAGTCAACCATCCGGTGATTTTGGTTGACGAGGATGTCAACCATCCGGTGATTTTGGTTGACGAGGATGTCAACTATCCGGTATAAAACCTTCTAAACTTTTTTACGGTCTTTACAATCTGCTCTTTCACTATCTTGCTATCTCACTTTTTTTTTGTATTTTCTTCTTGACTTCTCTCTATATTATTATAAAAAGGGAAAAATAATTTCTAGGGAGGAAAAAATGGCAGTATATTCTGTAAACGAAGTAATTGAAATGGCAGTCCAAATTGAACGGAGTGGCTATGCTTTCTATAATGAAGCAGCTAAAAGAAAAGACCTTGATGAAAAAGCAAAGGACTTTTTAATTTATTTACGGGATGAAGAATTGAGACATGAAAAAACCTTTTTGGCTTTGAGAAATGAAGTAGATTTGACGGTTTTACAGCTCTCTGTGGATTGGGAACTTATTGCTGAATACTTGAAAACAATTGTAGAAAGCAGGATTTTTAACAGTGAGTTTTCAGCGATTCAACTGGCTACTAAAGCTAAAGACATAAAAGAAATCGTGGATAATGCAATTTCTTTTGAAAAGGATACTCTGCTCTATTTTCATACTATTTCTGACAATATCAACGAAGCCAGAACACATAATGCTTTAAGGAAAATAATCAATGAGGAAGTAAGTCATATTTTAAAGCTCAGCGAAATGAAGAAAAAACTGGTGTAACTATCCTGTTTTTGCTATTAGAAAAAATATAGATAACTTACCGAACAGTTACCAAAACCAGTAAAAAAAGGAATTGCGCTAATAGAAGATAACTAAAAAGCAATACTGACAAAATAAAAGTAAGAAAAGAAAAGCTCTAATGGCTGAAAGTAAACATAAAAAAGATAAAAAACACAATACTGGAAGGATTTTCAGCATTCTTCTAGTGTTGTTTATTTTACTTATTTTGGTGTATAATCCTATTTCTCTGCGATTTACAACTATTGGTGTGGCAATTTATTATGGACTTAATCCCGTTATATATTACCGTTTGATTAAAACGGAAAGTTCTTTTCGTAGTTTTGCCATTTCTGATGCTCAAGCTATTGGTTTGGGACAAATAAAGGAATCCACTGCTTTCTATATTCATAAAGAGCATAAAAGGGGTTATCTTTTTTTACCGGTGTATAATTTAAAGCTGGCAGCTAAATATTTGGTCTATTTAAAAAACAAATATAATGACAATTGGAGTTTAACTTTAGCCGCCTATAACTGGGGTGAAAGTAATGTTAACCGCCGCATTAATGGCATTAAAATTGAACAGGATAAGGACTACCGTTCCTGTTTTAGAGACATTCCCGAAACCTATTCTTACATCACAAAAATCCTTTATCCCAAAAATAAAGCTTGACGAGTATAGCCATTGTTAAAAACAATAACCTTTAGAATTCATTCAGGAGTTATTTATGCTGCGTAACCAAAATGGAATCTCGGTATATACTGTTCTCAGTATAATTTTATTCATTGCTTTGGTATTTATCCTGGCAGTTCCGAATTTCTTTAATCTGGATAAAGAAAAGAACCTTGAGGACTGTATTAATAATATGAAACAAATCTGGGTAGCAACAACAGATTATATGCATGATACAAATGCAGATTTTAACGGTGATCTTTCAATACTAGTAAAAACCCGCAAAAAAACAGATCCCAAGGATACTTATTTGGCTTCCAGTTTATTTTGCCCAGAAACCAGTCGCCAGAAAAAAGAATATCTTGTTTACGGAAAATATATTGCAGAACAAATTGGAACAGAAATAAAACATAACTATGGGGTAATTGTTATTTGCCCCAATCTTGCCCAATTTCCTAAACACATTATTGAAAAAGGGTTCTATGAAAATATGGAACCCACTCAACTGCAAAATTATATGACTGAAGATATTGCTTACATAGATTCCGAAACTGGCTTAAATGGTGCAAAAAAAGTTGAATTGATAAATAAATATATTGAAATCTGGAAAACCGATCCTGATGCCTTTGCTAAACGTAAAGCTAATACAACTGCCCTCAGAGCAATCCTTTTTCCCGAAAAATTCGGAATAACTGAATAACGAAAATTATTCCACTTCAGGTTAATATGAAATTCAAACAGCATCTTGAAACTAGGATGCTGTTGGAATTCTTTTATAGATAGCAACTTTTAATACAGCCAAAAGAATCCGATGCTTTACAACGAATTTCTTGAGCATATCTTCAAACGCTATTCCGGAAATGTGAAACTGGAACTAAATAGAATGCAGGGTTTACTTGCAGATATGGGCAATCCGGAACGCCAGTTAAACGGTTTTCATATTGGGGGAACTAATGGAAAAGGAAGTGTTTGTGCTACCCTGGAAGCTCTCTGTTTGGAGAGTGGATTAAACACAGCTTTAAATACTTCGCCCCATTTGATAAACTATAGTGAACGCTTTCGGATAAATGGTAAAGAACCCTCCTTTGAAAAAATTCTTAATACTTTCCTCCGCTATGAAAATCTGTTTGAGAAATGGGAAGCATCCTTCTTTGAAATAACTACTGCTCTTGCTTTTTCAATGTTCAGGGAACAAAATGTGGAGGTATCTATTATTGAAGTTGGTTTGGGAGGACGTTTGGATGCCACCAACCTTTTTTCCCCTGATGTTGCTGTAATTACTAATATTGGACTTGACCATATAAAAACCCTGGGGGGAACTTTAGAAATAATTGCCGCGGAAAAAGCAGGCATTATTAAAGAAGGTATCCCTTTGGTTTTAGGTGATATAGAAGATTCCCCCCGCTCAATTATTGAAGGTATAGCAGCCTTGAAACAAGTTCCTGTTTTTCGCTATAAACGCGATTGGCAGACATCTATCAGTAAAGATAATATAACAGGTATAAGTTTTAACTTTCATTTCGGCAATTATGAATTCCAAAATCTGGAAGCAAATCTGATAGGAGAACACCAGGCAATTAATATTGGTACTGCACTTACTGCCTTTATCCTCTATGCGGAAAAGAAAAAATTGCCTATTTCGGAAGAAATTATCCGGAAAGCTCTTCAACATATTTCTTGGAAAGGCAGAATGCAATTGCTTTCCCAAAAGCCAATTATAATCGTTGATGGTGCTCATAATGTGCATGGTGTGAAAGCATTGATGTCCACTCTGGAGAAAATTTTCCCCAACCGTAAAGTAAAATTTATGGTCTCCATCTTAAGAGACAAGGACTATAAACAAATGCTTTCTCTCCTTTGTCCTAAAGCGGAACAATTCTATGTTGCCCAAAATCAATCCGAAAGAGCCGCTTCAGTTGAAGAACAGGTAGCCGTTATAGAAAAATATAATATACCGTATAAAACAGCTTATACGGTTACCGAAGCTTATGCTTTGGCTGTAAAAGAATGTAAACCGGACGATATTTTAATTGTTTGCGGTTCTCTTTTTACAGTTGGCGAAGTGCTTGAGTTCCAAAAAGATAATGCATAAAGAACTGGAAAAATACCTGTCTTACTTGCTTCCTGAATTGCAGAAAACAGGAATTGCCATTGATGAACAAGTAGAACTTCCTTACGGAGTTCAATTAAAGGTCTCCAGAAATAACTATAAAAGCATTCTGAATATCTATTATTCCCCAAAAAAGGGAATTTCCACAGTTACAACAGGGAATAATAATCCCTTAAAAAAACTCTTAGGTGACTTGTGCAGATTCCAGGAAGATTTACAATTAGAACTTCCTCCAATGCATACCTGGAATGCCTGGATAGGAAGCGATGAATGTGGAAAAGGTGATTATTTTGGGCCCTTGGTCGTTTGCGCCTTTGCCTTTAAAAGAGGTAGGGAAAATGAATTTAAAAATATCGGAGTGAAGGATAGCAAAAAACTAAACAAGGAAGAAATAAACAGAATTGCCAAATATCTCTATAAGAATTATGCTAACTGCATTCATTGTATTGTTATTAAACCGGAAAAATATAATGAATTGATAGCCAAATTCAAAGCTCAAAAGAAAAACCTGAATGATTTGCTTGCCTGGTTACACTCCACAGCTATTATCGCTTTGCAAAAAAACCATCCCGAAAGTGAAGGAGTGCTGGTTGACCAATTCAGTATGTCCCATAAAACAAAATACGCTTTACAAGAGAAAAAATTCCCCCTTCCCTGCATTGAAAGAACAGGAGCTGAAATTGATCCTGCAGTTGCTTCCGCTTCTATTATTGCCCGCTATCAATTTCTGGAAGCATTTAATGCTATGCGTAAATTCTATCAGCTGAATTTTCCTCAAAGCGCTAACAGCAGTGTTATAAATTATGCTCAGGAATTTATTAAAAAATATGGAGAAAAACGCCTCGGCGAAGTTGCCAAACTGCATTTCAAAACTACCAACCAGATAAATAACTTGCCTGAATGATATGGTTAACGGCTTTTACCTTGACATCATTAGAGAATATAATATCAGTGTAATTTGATAAATAAATAATCTGCCTTGGAGGAAGAGATGCTTAAACAAGTAACAATAAAGGGCTTTAAAGGTATTACCGATCTTACCTTAAACCTTGATAAGATAAATGTTTTAATTGGTATCAACTCTTCCGGGAAAACCACTATTCTGCAAGCATTGGATTTACTGGCAAATTGCGTTTTTAGAGATGTAGCAGAATATTTAATGGATAAAAAATGGAAGGTCTCCGATATTAAATCCCAAATATCTAAAAAATCCATTCTATCCTATAGGTCAATTTTTGAATTTGAGGAGAATGATAAAACTTTTCTTCTCATCTGGCAGATAGAATATAAGCTTATTTCTGCTACTAGTGTTAATCTGATTAAGGAAAGCATTTCTAAAGTAAATGGCAAATGGAAGAAATCATATTGTAACATAGATAAACAGCAAGAGCTTGATAATAAGCTAATTCCTTTATACACCTATAAAGATGGAATTGTTATTTATGAATCATTTCCTGATCAGAAAATAAAAAATCAAGAATCAGAATTCTCTTTGTCTTTGGGTTCTTCGGGGCTAAAAATTATTGATTTCGCTAGTAATAAAGAAATTTGCCTGCTGAAAGATTTCCTTAAACATACAGCAAATTTTGAAACCCTGGCAGCAGAAAATATGCGCAGATCAAGTAGAGGAATTACAGATGATATTGGTGTAGGTGGAAAACAACTGGCTGCCTTCATAAAACAGATGAATCCTCAACAAAAGGAAAGTTATACTAAAACAGTGCAATCAATTTTAAGCAGTATGGAATCAATTGATGCTTATACCAAAGGAACTCCAGGTTGGGTTGAGTTATTTATAAACGAAAAATTCGGCTCTAATAAAATTAAAGTGAAACCCTATCATATAAGTGACGGAACTTTACGCATTTTGGCTTTCGTTGCCCTTTTGAATATTAAATACAATTCCGGTTTGCTGATGCTGGATGAAATTGAAAATGGACTAAACCCTTATATCACTACAAAAATAGTAGAACTGCTTTATGAATTCACCTCTCAAACCAGGCATCAATTATTACTCACTACTCATAGTTCCTTAATGCTGGATGATTTTAAGCCAGAAGATATTATCTATGTTTACAGAAAAAATGATGGCAGTATCAATGCAAAGAAAGTTTTTAACACAAAAAAAATCAAGACCTTTCTGGATTATATGAGCCCGGGGGAAATCTGGATTAATCTTACTGAAAAGGAATTATTAGAACCGGATGACAATTAAAGTTATCGTCTGTGGTGAAGGTCCTACGGATGTAGGGAAAAAGGATTACAATACTTCTGTGTGGATAGATGGTCCCGCTGTTGCCTATATAAAAAATGCTTCTACAAAAAAACTACAGATTGATGGCATAGGAAAAAATGAATTGCCAAAGATTCAGAAAGTAAAATGTAAGAAGGGCCATTCCGTAAAAGCAGAACGACTTGGCAGATACGCAATTTTACATTCTTATAAAGTGGCAATATGCTATGTTGATTGTGATAATAATGATTTTGAGATAATCTATCAGGATATCTCTTTCGGGTTTTCCTTCTATTCCCATAAAGTAATCGGTATTCCAATGATTCCCAAAGCAATGATAGAATCTTGGCTGGTGGCAGATGAAAATGCCTATTTAAAGGTTTTTGGGAAAAAACCTTCTAAACCGTCTCTTCCTAATAAACCTGAAAATCTTTGGGGGAAAAAATCCGATCCGGAAAGTAACTATCCTAAGAATGTCTTGAAAAGAATAGTACGCCAGTTTAATAGAGAACCTGAAGGTTGGCGTTACGCTCTTGCCCGGAACTCAAACTCTAAAACTTTGTTGCTAAAATGCCCTATTAGTTATGGCAGATTCTTTTATGATATGGAAAAGATTCAATAGCTGTTAGAGAGTGAAAATTATCTGGGGATTTTGAGCAATAAGTTCTCTTACCTAATTTATTTTGCCTGTATAACATAAAAACTATTTGACATTTGGCTTTTATTAAATATTATGTCTGTTAAAGAAGAAAGAGGAAGAAAAAATGAAAATCAAGATGACAAAGGAATTCATTAAAAAACTGCCCAAAACGGACTTGCATGTTCACTTGGATGGCAGTGTCCGCATTGAGACCATAATTGATCTGGCAAAAAAGTATAATATCAAGCTGCCTACAATGGACCCTGTTGAATTACGCAAACTATTGGTTTGCGGAGAGCGGACAACAAGTTTGGATGATTATTTACGCGCCTTTCCCATCGTAAATCTCGTTTTACAAAATGAGGAAGGACTAAGACGCGCGGCTTATGAACTGGCAGAAGATGCCGCAGCGGAAAATGTGCGTTATATGGAAGTGCGTTATTCTCCTATTTTGCATACCGACCAAGGACTAAAACTTACAGAAATCTCTCAGGCAGTTATTGATGGCTTACAACAGGGAGAAAAAGATTTTGGCATTAAGACGGGGGTTATTATTTGCGGTATCAGAAATATGGACCCCAATACTTCTTTGAAACTTGCGGAATTGGCAGTTGCCTTCAAAAACAAAGGAGTTATCGGATTTGACCTGGCTGGAGGTGAATATAAACATCCTGCTAAAGACCATAAAGAGGCATTTGATCTGGCTTTGCGTAATAACCTAAACATTACTATACATGCAGGTGAAGCTTATGGACCGGAAAGTATCCATCAGGCATTGCATTATTGTGGAACCCATAGAATTGGACACGGAACACGTTTGGTGGAAGATGGAGACCTGTTAAATTATGTAAATGACCACAGGATTCCTTTAGAGATTTGTTTAACCAGCAACCTGCATACAAAAGCTGTTCCTGATATTCGCAGACATCCTATTGATTTATATATTAATTATGGTTTGCGGGTAACAATCAATACCGATAATAGAACGATAAGTAATACAACCGTTACCGATGAATATATGCTGGCTATCAATGAACTTGGTTTGGATTATCCTACTGTGAAATATATCATTTTAAACGGTTTCAAAAGTGCCTTTCTGCCCTATAAGGAAAGAGTGCGTCTGATCAATCAGATTTTGAAAGAATTTGATGATATAGAAGAGCAGGAATTGAAAACCAGGGTGAAAGTGAAAGAAAACCTGTAAGGAGCAACTAAACTTGAACAGCACAATTAAAGAGACCTTCCAAGAAGCACAGGAACTAATTTCCCGAGTACTGAATAGAGAAAACATTCTTAAACAAATTGAAGCAATGGCAAAACAAATGGCAGATGTTTTGCTAAAACAGGGAAAACTGATTGCCTGTGGAAATGGCGGTTCAATGTGTGATGCTATTCATTTTGCGGAAGAACTTTCAGGGCGTTTTAATAAAGACCGTAACGCTCTTTCCGCTATTGCTTTAAGCGATCCCGGCTATTTAAGTTGCGTAGCTAATGATTATGGCTGGGATAATGTTTTTGCCAGAGGCGTGGATGCTTTTGCCTTAAAAGGGGATTTGGTTTTAGGATTTTCCACCAGCGGGAATTCTACCAATATTATCAAAGCTTTGGAAACAGCTAAAAGGAAGGAATGTTTTACTGCTTCTCTTTTGGGAAAAGAAGGCGGCAAACTGAAAGGATTTTGTGATTATGAAATTATTGTGCCCTCTGATAACACAGCTCGCATTCAGGAAATTCACGGAATTATTATCCATCTGCTGATTGAATTGATAGAAAATGAGCTGTTTACAAGTAAGGGAGAACATCCCCAATCCGAATTATGCTGTTAAAATAAGGAAAAAATGTTTAGGAATAAGCTAAAACCTTTTCTGCTCTTACTGCTATTCAGTGTTGCTTTTTGCCTGAAGGCAGATTATTATGACGGCGTTATTAATTTAACTGGTGATGCTCTATTCAATGGTTTACGGAATTTAATTTCCAATAATACCAATACCAGTTACGATGCTTCCAAGGTTGTTCTCTATCAAACCCTGGATAACTTTGATGGCTATGTAACCTGTGTGTATACGGGACAGCAATATTATGTGGGTTTTAACTATACGGGAAGTTCCAATCCCAATACGGAACATACTTATGCGCAAAGCTGGTTCAATGGAACTGATACTGATAAAAAGAAATCAGACCTCCATCATCTGTTTATAACTAATTCCGTAGTAAACAGCTCCCGGGGTAATTATCCTTTTGATGTAGTTGCCAATCATAATACTGCCACTGTTTATTACACTTATACACCCTGGCAAAGTTACAGGGGTTATAATGCTCAGAACAGAATGGTTTTTGAGCCCGCAGATGAATTTAAGGGTAATATTGCCAGAGCGTTACTTTATTTTTACACTCGTTACAGTGGAGAAAGTTTAATTCAGCAAAATGTGGATATGTTACCTACATTGCTTATCTGGCATAGCTTTGATCCTCCCGATGCAGCAGAAATTACTCGTAATACGGGTGTTTTTAATTACCAAAATAACCGCAATCCTTATATTGACCATCCGGAATTTGTAGCTATAATATGGGGCGGAAATGATGTAGAGGATGTTGTTTTGCCTGCCGTTCCCGAGTTGGTAATCAATGCTGTTTATCCCAATCCTTTTACTTCTGGACTGAGCATCGGGATCACTATCCAAAAATCAGCTCTATTAACAACTTCTGTCTATAACCTCAAGGGTCAATTAGTTTATAGTGAAAATAGTGTAGTAACCGCAGGAGAAAATAAGGTCTTTTGGCAAGGTCAAGATAATAAAGGACAAAATACTCCTGCCGGAATTTATTTGATAAAAGTGCAAAGTGGAGATAAACAAGCCGTTACAAAGGTCTGGAAAAGGATAGATGATTGAGAAGGTCGGAAGGTTGAAGTCCCTTTCAATCACTCATAAAAATGGGTTGAGAGGGTTGAGAGGGTTGAGAAGGTTGAGAGGGTTGAGGGGGTTTAGAAGGTTGAGCAGGTCGGAAGGTTGACTTCCTCGTCAACCACATTCTTCATTTATAATCATTACTTCACAGTTAAGCGGTCTTTGTTTTTCTCCAAGGTTTTGGGTCCAATTCCCTTCACTTTCATTAAATCTTCTATGTTTGCAAAACTGCCATTTTCCTTACGCCAATCAATAATTGCCTGAGCTTTCACTTTTCCAATTCCGGAAAGAGTGCATAGTTCTTCCAGGTTAGCTGTATTAATATTGATGATGGAAGTATTTTCAGCTTTGGAAGATGTTTTGTTTTTGATTTTAGAAGTGGAAGAAGGGGTTGAAGCAAGCTTGAAATTTGTAGTATCGCCAAAGGCAAGTAAATCGGGTAATATTTTAGCGTAGGTCTTTGCTCCGATACCTTTAATATTCATAATTTGGTTTACTGAGGTGAAGGGATTTGTTTCTCTATAGGCAATAATATCTTTGGCTCTTTTTTCTCCTATTCCAGAAAGACAGAGAAGTTCTTCAAAAGTAGCAATACGAATATCCAGTTGCAGGGGTTTATCTTCTTTAACTACTTGTTTTAACGAATCCAGGTCC
>ERZ1026792.1054-NODE-1054-length-18943-cov-3.496173_pt1 | contig 18943 bp, 11 predicted proteins | sample MGYA00520884_ERZ1026792 | MGnify/ENA primary metagenome ERZ1026792 (study PRJEB33270, sample SAMEA104284473) | anaerobic digester metagenome | biome: Anaerobic digester microbiome; feature: mesophilic sludge digester; material: Anaerobic digester biomass... | reverse complement strand
GGTCAGTGACTGACTCGTGGTCATTATACATCAGGTCGCCGTAGCTGTCAAGTGGCGGCCGGCACCGTCTTGCTACCCGGACGCAATGGAGAGCCGGGTGTACGAACGGGGTGCCGGCGAATGAATCTCGAGCGACGGCTGGCGGCGGCAAACGCAATGGGCCCGGGATCCGGCTGCTGTGTGCAAGCCAGATCCCGGGCCCAATTGGCTCCCGGGGGAGAGGGGCTATTTTATCACGACGGGCAGGAAGAGATAGTGTCCTGTGGCGGGCCCGAGGGAAACGCTCACCTGGGTCGTGCCGTCAAAGGGCGGTACCTCGACCATGGCCGACTGGATGGCCCCGGCGCTTTCGGTGAACAGATAGAACATGGTCGGGACGTCGGTTGTGCCTGCCAGGACCAGGCTCATGTCTCCGGTCAGCGGCTGGAAGCTGCTGCTGGCGATATCCGAGGTCGTGATAGCCCGGGCGTAGCGGCAGGCGTCGTCCATGGTGACATAGATGACGTTGTATGGCGCCAGGTTAGCTGTGATGCCCTGGAGAATGGCGTGCCAGTTGTCCGCATCTGTCAAGTCGATGAAGGGTCCATGGGTCATGAGGGTCGCGATGGCCATGCTGTTGAGAGCGCGCACGGCGTGTCGCGTGCCGCGGCCGATGCTGCTCAGGATGTCGTTGCTGGGATACCATTCGTAGCCGCCGTCGTCGCGGATCTCGGTGGAGCAGTTAAAGAACTGGCCGTCGAATTCCGGGCGGCCGGGAACCTGGATCCAGTCGGCGTAGAACAGGGGCGTGCCGCCAGCGCTGTTGCCCGTCTCATAGTGGCGGAAGGGACCGTTCTGGATCCAGGGCGAACCGTAGGGCGTGCCCGGCTCCATCATGGTTGCCACAAACTCCACGCCCCAGTCCCGCAGCCCCTGGAAGGCATTGGTGCCGAACTCGTACGCGTGGGGCACCACGTAGCTGGAGATGGGGATGTTCCGCAGGGTGTGCCAGGCCGTGGCGTCCGCAAAGTTGGCCTCCATCACCCCGTCGGGCCAGTCCTGCTGCTGGGCGTCGTCGTAGTAGAAAAACGTGTCTCCGTGGACAGCGTGCACCGAGGCCGTAGCCTGCCCGGCATGGACCAGGTCCGAGAGCCTGGCCGCGTCCTGGGGGCCAAGGTCGCCGTAGAACAGGCCAACCCAGGGCTTGTAGCCAAACTCGTTGGCCACTTCGATCCACCCGAAGGGCCCGGGCACGTCATCCACGCGCATGGTCAGAAAGGGCGGCATGCCCTGCATGGCAAAGGGCTTGCGCGCCGCCCAGACCACGCTGCGCCATACCAGGTCATCCAGGGGGCGCATGGGGCCCTTGACCAGGTGCGACATCCAGTCGTAAGAGCCCCACTGCACGGCCCGGCCCTGGCCATAGGTCGTGGATAGCAGGAAGGGCTCGTTGCCCGACCTGGCCAGGACGGTGACGTCCGCGGGCAGGGGGCCAAGTCCTGCCATGGTCATGCTGCCCGTCCCGATCCACTCGCCCGCCCAGTGGCCCTCGGTGATGTAGGGCATGGGCGAAACGGTTGTGCCCACCTCGGTCAGGCGAACGGACGACCAGCCGAAAAGGGTCAGGGTCTGGGTAATGGTCGGGTAGCTGACCTGCTGGGCGGCGCGGTCGAATCGTGGGTCGCCGAGGGGCAGAATTTCAGGATTGGCCATGAGGGCGGCGTCTTGGGCATACAGGTCCAGCAGGGGATAGGTGGTGGTGAGGGTTGCCGTGAACAGGTCGGCATCCTGGGCATAGATCTCGAAGGTGCCATTGGCGATGGACACAGTGCCAAGGGCATAGTCCGTGAACCTGTCCTCGCCACCGCTACCGCTCTCGGCATCCACGTAGAACTCTTTGGGGTTGGCGGCGTCGTAGCCATAGTAGTATCGCATGCTGGGGCGGCGGTTGTCGGTGTACAGGCTGGCACTCACGTCATAGGTGCCGTTGGGGATGTCGCTGGCATAGCAGCGCATAGCCGGCAGACCGTGGTCCTCCTCATCGGCATCGGCAAAGACGGCCTTCAGTCCCCGCGGCGGATAGGCGTATTCCACCCACAGGCCGTCGGTGGGGTCCAGGGCCTCTGCGTCGAGGGTCGTCGTGAGGACCGGAGTCTGGCGCTGATCGTCGGTGCAGTCGATTACGATCCCGGGCTCGCCTTCGGGATTGACAAAGGTCACGCCCCATTCGATGGCCGGCTGCTTGTAGGCAAAGCCCCAGATGTCCTGCACGAACGGATAGCGCGGGCTCTTGCCATCGGGCGAGAGATCGTTGTCCAGATTGACCAAGCCTGTCCCACCGTTGATCGCCGCGCTGATGTAGCCCTGTTCTACGAGGTCGAGGGCGGTGCCGGCCGGGTCCAACAGGCGATGGCCGACGAGGATGAGGGCATGCGACCCGATCTCGGGCCCAACAGGCGTGGATCGCACGTTGTGCAGGCTGTAGGGCATGCCAAAATGGTCGAGATAGGGTTGGACCAGGCGTTGAAAGTCCGAGAAGTGGGGGCTGTCGTCGTTCACCAGCACGATGATGCCCGCTGATCGGGCGCTGCCCTGGGCGCTTGCGGCGATGGGTAGCACGCCATCGGTCAGCCCCAGAGACAACAGCGCAAGGAAAAGGGCCACGCCTTTCCACGCGGCCCTCCGGCGCCGGGGGAGGTTTGAGTACATCGGGTGACTCCTTTCGGGTCTGGTACGGTGTTTGCAAACGTGCACCAGGACTGTCGGCACGTCTGCGTCACAGCATAGGGGAGAAGGGTTAACCCCCGGTAAACGTTCTGTAAAAACTCGATTAAGAAGCGGGAAGCGCCAGGTGCGCTGCCCTGACGGCAGCGCACCTGGCCTGTTTGGCATTTCTTACGGCATCGTGTTCCGGAAAATCATGGGCAGATAGAGCCTGAAAAACTCTCCGGACAGCGGGAGGTTGAACACGTTGTTTGCCAGGTTGTGCTCGATGTCAACCGGGCTCAGACCCTCGATCTCGACCTGGTTCACGAGCAGTGTGCCGGTCGGCAGTTCAGCCGGCAGATCGACGACGACCTGGAACTGCTGGCTGGTGAGGGCCGGTAGGGCAGGGAACTGCCATACCAGTTGCTGGCCTGTGACCGTCGGATCCGTCGGCGTCGTGCTGCTGACGTAGGTCACGCCCGGGGGCAGGGTGTCGATGACGCGAACGTTAAAGTTGGGATCCGATCCCCAGGGCCAGACGTTCCGGTTTCCGAACTCGATGGTGAAGGTGAGGCGTTCGCCCGGTCCTACGGTTCCTCCGCTCAGTCGCTTGGTGGCATAGAGATCCGGTCCTGTGAAGGCTATGCCGGTGGCCTGATTGTCGCCAGGGCTGACGTCACCGGCGACGGGCGCCGAGACAGTGTTCTCAAAGACAAGGCCCTGGTCGCCCGCGATTGCAGGGTCGACGGCCACCCTATAGTTGAGCTGTGAGCTCCACGCCTGCTGCAGCTCGGCGATCTCCCACACCAGCTCGTTGGTTGTGGCGTTATAGTTTAAGGTAATGTCCTCCCAGAAGTAGTGCCACCAGTCGTTGGCAAAGCTGGTCTGCTCCGGGAGTACGTCGGTAAAGACCAGATTCTCCAGGATCGTGGTGCCCAGGTTGCGGAACGAGACCTGGCATTGGATGACGTCCGTGTCGTCCCACCAGCAGTCCTTCTCGACTTGCAGGTTCGGGCCCGTGTCCTCGACGATCTGGCTGTGGCAGGAGCGATCGTTTGTCGGTCGCGAGTCGCCGCCGGGGATGCTCACCTCGGCGCAGTTGAACACCGGGCCACCAGGCGTTGCGGTAATGTCGACCACAATCCGCACTTCGATCTGTATCGACTCGCCTGGCAGCAAGGTGCCAAGATCCCAGACGACCTCAGAGGCGCTGATGTTATCGGGTGTCAAGGGCTGGCGAGAGGGGAGCACGACCAGCCAGGAGCTGTCAAAGGTGGTACCCACGGGGATGATGTCGGTGAGGGTTACGTCCGAGGGTACGTTGCCCAGGTTGTTCACGTAGAGGAAGTAGCTCACCTCCCCGCCGGGGACAAAGGTGCCCCAGTTCAGGGTCTTGTTCACACTGATGTCGGCGCGATCCTGGCCGACCCTGGACCAGAGGTAGCTATCGTCGTTGTTGCTCGGATCCGAGTCCTGGGCGGTCGAGATCTCGACCGAGTTGACGAGCTGTGTGTCGGGTGCCAGGGCGGCATCCAGGGCGAGGCGCACGGTGATGCGGTCCCGCCACATCCCCGGGATGCTCTCCACATTCAGAACGAGTGGATCCGGCGGGCCAGCCTGTTCTTCCCACAGGTTATAGAGGCCCTCGGACCACCACTCGACCACGGTCGTGTTGGCCGGGAGGGTCATGGTCATGACGACATTGCCACTGGCCACTGGTCCGTTGTTGCCATAGTCGATGTACCACAACATGGTCCCGCCCGCGACGGGGTCGACGGGGTTGGGGTTTGTGCCGACAAAGAGGTCAGGCTGACCGCTGGCCACGGTGACGTTGGCCGTGGCGGTGTTGTTGTCGGGGATCGGGTCGAGGGCGACCGAGATTTCGGCCTGGTTGGTGAGGACGTCGCCGAGCGCGGCCGTGCTGTCGAGGACCATGTAAAAGATGTTCGATTCTCCGGGGTCCAACGCCGGCGGGTTCCATGTCACCGTATTGCCCATCTGGTTGGCTGTCAGCCCACTGCTGTCCTCTACGTAGGTGGTGCCTGCGGGCAGGGTGTCGGCCAGGGTGATGTTGTTGGCCACCTGGGCGCCGTCGTTGCGATAGCGCAGGGCATAGACCACCGGCCCACCGGGCATCGACAGCCCGCTGCCGGGCGCCCACTTTTCCATGCGCAGATCTGGCACCGGATCGATAAAGACGTTGATGACCCGGTCGAGATCGGGCTCGATGTAGGCGGCAGCTATGTTCTGGCCGGGCGTGAGGTCATCGCCGTCAGCGCCAAAGTCGCACAGGTGCGTGCCTCCGTTGGGGTTGATCATAAAGTCCAGTTGAACGCCCGTTGCCCAGTTCACGCAGTAGGCGCCGACGGAGCCGCTGAGCCAACTGGCATTGACCGTAATTTCGAGGGTATCGGCCGCGACGTCCAGGTCACCGGTGATGGCGCCGATCTGGGTCTCGGCCATGAGGCCTTCGTCCGAGCTGGCATAGACCCAGTCGCCGGGCACGATGTCGGGCGGGACGGGCTGCCAGGAACCGCCCAGTTGGCTGGAAAAGCCGTTGGGTTGGGTGGGCTGCCAGTGGGTCAGTTGTTGGGTTTCCAGCTCGATGCTCGCCTTCATATTTCCCATATCGTCGGTGACGGTAAGCCAGATGGTGTGGTCCAGGGGATAAAGGCCCTCAACCCAGTCGTGGCGATAGTTGACGTTCAGAACAAGTTGGGTAGCCTGGGCGGGCTGGGCCTCCACATCCGACGCATAGTAGGGTATCGGCTCCTGGGCGACGGCTTTTATCGGCGGTGGCTCGTCTGGCAGAGCGTGGGGGCGTGGTCCGTCATTGGCCAAAACTAACCCCGTACCTCCGAGGAGCAGGATGACCAACGTCAGAGCGGCTACGACGCTGGCCTGGGGGAGCCATCTTGTTGATGGTTCGCGCAACATGGTTTGTCTCCTTTCGCTGCTGTACTCGAGTGATCAGGGTGTATTCGGTCGGTGTCCGGCTGATAGCGACTGACAGCACCTCCTTTCTTTTGCCAACCTGCCCGGCTATCCGGGCCAAATCGTGAAGGCAGGAAACTGCATCCGTCAGGGCGAAACGGGGCGCTGCCCAACTGGACAGCGGACAGTGCCCGCGATGCCCACGGACTTGTCTGCAGGCACAATGCGGCTATAGGGACTACAAAGAACGGCAATTGCGCTTGGTGTGCGGTACTCGGCGCTGACAGAGTGTCAATCAATACCGCAAGCAGATTGGCAGTGTTACGGGTTTGGGGAGTACGTCCTCCGTACTGCACTGCCAACGATTATAAGGGAAGAAGGATGCTTTGTCAAGTATCCGATTGAGAACCGTCTTCACAACTACTGCCCAAAATCTCCACAGAATCTCCATAAGTTTGTGGTATCCTGGTGGCACAGTGGACGACGAGATGTACTGGTAAAAATTTCTGGAGGGAACCATGAAAAAACTTTGGACCATTGTTGGCCTTGTAGCGTTGGTGGTGCTCCTGGGGTCGACGGCGCTGGGAACCATCGCCCTTGCCCAGGACGGGGAAGACGGCACCGTCTGGCCTTTTGACTTCCGGCAGCGGGTGCACGACGCCATTGCTGCGGCGCTGGGCATCAGTGCCGACGAGTTCGACGCCGCCGCGGACGCGGCCCGCCAGCAGGTGCTGGACGAAGCGGTCAGCGAAGGTGTGCTGACCGAAGAGCAGGCCGAGCGCATGAGCGAGCGGCAGGCCCAGGGCGTGGGCCCAGGCGGCATGAGTGCCTTCGGACGTGGCAGGGGTATGATGGGCCGCCAGGGTGGATTTGGCGGCATGATGGCCGGGACGCAGAGCTCGCTGCTCAGCGTCGCAGCCGAAGAGTTGGGCATGACCCTGGATGAGCTGACAGCCGAGCTGCAAGACGGCAAGACCATTGCCGACGTGGCGGCGGAAAAGGGCGTGGAGCCGCAGGCCATCGCCGATGCCTTTCTGGCTCAGCGGGCCGAGTGGCTGGCCGGGGCGGTGGCCGATGGGCGCATCACCCAGCAGCAGGCCGACTGGATGCTGGAGAACATGCAGGAGCAGGTGCTGGAGCATCTCGACAGCCCCTTCGCCGGCACCGCCGGGCCTGGCGGCTGCTGGGGCGACCGCCAGGGCGGTTCCTGGCGACGTGGCGGGGGTATGATGGGCCCGGGCGGCTTCCAGGGATTCCCCGGCACGGACGAGTCCTAGCCCGTCGAAGGGCATGGCCCCTGGAACAGGGGCAAGCTGGGGCCGGCTGGTTCTCAGCAGCAACGGATAGAGAAGAATTTCGGGGCACGGTCGATCCACGCGACCGTGCCTCGTTCTTTGTGATCGGCGGCGGGCCCATGAGACCTGCGATCCCGATGCAATCGCCTCGCATTTGGTGCCCTCGGCTACTGGCACCGTTGGACAATTTGGGGTATAATAGGCCGCGTGTTGCACGGCGCCGGGGGCGATCCAATCCCTGTGCCGCTAGAAAGCAGGAAAACCGTTGGTCCAGAGAATCCTGGTGGTGGATGACGACAAGCAGATCGTTCGCCTGTTGCGCACGTACCTGGAACAAAGTGGCTACCAGGCATTTGTGGCCTATGATGGTGAATCTGCGCTCCACATCATCCGCCGGGAACGGCCCGACCTGGTCCTCCTGGATCTCATGCTGCCCAACCGCGATGGCTGGGAGGTGACGCGCGTTGTGCGCGGAGACGACTCCTTGCAGGGCCTGCCCCTCATCATGCTCACTGCCCGTGCCGACGATCAGGATAAAATCGTGGGCCTCGAGCTGGGCGCCGACGACTATGTAACCAAGCCTTTTAACCCACGAGAAGTGGTGGCTCGCGTCCGTGCCGTGCTGCGCCGGGCGCAGGGCGAACCACAGCCGCCCAGGATGCTCCAGGTCGGACCATTGTCCATGGACCTCGATCAGCACCAGGTCCAGGTGCAGGGCCGGCCCGTGCATCTGACGCGCACGGAATTCAAGCTCCTCCAGGTCCTGGCCGAGAATCCGGGCCGCACCTTTACCCGGCTGGAGCTCATCGAAAAGGCCCTGGGCTACGGCTACGAGGGATTGGAGCGCTCGGTCGACAGCCACGTCAAGAACCTGCGGCGCAAGCTGGACGACGCCAACTCCGGGAACGCCCTCATAGAAACGGTCTTTGGTGTTGGGTACCGGCTGCCCGCGGAGGAAGAGGCGTGAGTCGTCTGTGGGTGCGCCTGACCCTTGCCTTTGCCCTGGTGGTGCTGGTCGCCGTGGGCGTCGTCGCGCTGCTGGGCTCGTTTTCGGCAACGGCGGCGCTGCGATATTATGTGGCCTACAGTGCCATGATGCCCCATCAGAACCTCGTCGATGCCCTGTCCACCTACTACGAGCAACAGGGCAGTTGGGAGGGCGCTGGCCGGGTGCTGGAGCAGGTGGCCAGGACCCAGGGGCCGATGATGATGGGCATGCGGCGGGGCATGGGTGGGCCCATGTCCCGCGACGTGCTCCTGCAGTTCGTCCTGGCCGATGACGAGGGCCGCGTGGTCTATGACGGCGTTGAGGAGAACCCCGGGCGGCTCCTGAGCAGCGACGAGCGGGCAGCGGCCGAAACGATCGAGGCCGGGGGCGAGGTGGCCGGCCTCCTGGTAGTCTCGCTGCCGCCTCGCTCCGCGCTGTTGGGCCCGTTGGAAGAGGCGCTGGTCGCGCGCATGCGCCGCTGGCTGGCGATTGGCGGCCTCGCCGCCGGCGGGCTGGCCCTGCTCCTGGGGCTGGCCCTGAGCCGGAGCCTGACCGCGCCCCTGCAGCGCCTGGCGGCCGCGGCCCGGGGCATCGCTCAGCGTGACTTTAGCCGGCGAGTCCAGCCGGAGGGGAGCGCCGAGCTGGTGGACGTGGCCCTGGCCTTTAACGAGATGGCCGTGGCGCTGGACGAGTCGGAGCAACAGCGCAAGAACATGGTGGCCGACGTGGCCCACGAGCTGCGCACGCCGCTGGCCGTGTTGCAGGGGAACCTGCAGGCCCTCCTCGACGACCTCTATCCCATGGACAAGGCCGAATTGTCGCGCCTCTACGACGAGACACGCCTCTTGAGTCGCCTGGTCGACGACCTCCGTGACCTGGCCCTGGCCGATGCCGGGCAGCTCGGCCTCAACGTGCAGGCAGTGGACGCGACGGCCCTGGCAGCCGACGTGGGAGAGAGCCTGGGCCTGGCCGCCGAGGCGCGGGATGTGGAACTGGGGCTGGATCTGGAGGAGGGCCTGCCTCCTGTTCAGGCGGATCCGGATCGGCTGGGCCAGGTGTTGCGCAACCTGTTGACCAATGCCCTGCGACACACACCGCCGGGCGGCACCGTCACGTTGAGCGTCCGGCGTGACGGTGGGTTCCTCAGGTTCGTTGTGGCCGACACCGGCGAAGGGATCGAGCCTGTCGAACTGGCCAACGTCTTCGATCGCTTCTGGCGGGCTGACCGCTCGCGCAGCCGCGACGGCGGGGCCAACGGCGCAAACGAGCGGGTAGGGAGCGGGTTGGGCCTGGCCATCGCGCAGAGCCTGGTGCGGGCCCATGGCGGACAGATCTGGGCCGAGAGTGACCGTGGCGTGGGCAGCAGGTTTGCCTTGACGATCCCCGTGGCACAGCAGCCACCAGCCGCCGAGCAGCGGCAATCGTAACCTTAGGGAGATGGTTTGAATAACAACTGGGAAGCACGTCTGAGAAAAGCCGGAGTAAGCCACTTGCCCTCGAGTGCGGAGCGCCTGCGCCTGGTCGCGGAATTCACCTACGACTGGGAATACTGGCTCGCTCCCGACGGCAGTTATCTCTACTTGTCGCCTTCCTGTGAGCGGGTCACCGGCTACTCTCGCGCCGAATTCTTTCGCGATCCCGATCTGTTCCTGCGCATCCTGCACCCGGAGGATCGTCCTCGCATGGAGGAGCATCTCCAGGAGCAGCCGCGGGGGCACGACCAGCGGGAGCTCGACTTGCGCATTATTACGCGCACCGGCGAAGTGCGATGGATCGGCCACGTCTGCCAGCCCGTATACGCCTCGGACGGCACCTGGCTCGGCTGGCGCGGAACCAACCGCGACATCACCAACCGCCTGCAGGCGCAGCAGGAACTGCGGCGCGAGCGCGATTTCGCGTCGGCCATTCTCAGCACGGCGGGCGCCCTCATCGTGGTCCTCGACTCCGAAGGAAGGATCGTCCGGTTTAACCAGACGTGCGAGCAGATCACCGGCTACACCGTGGACGAAGTGCGGGATCAGCGCGTGTGGGACGTCTTATTGCTGGAGGAAGACAAGGAGCCGGTAAAGGCCGTTTTTGCGGATCTGGCCCGGGGCTATTTCCCCAACCGCTTTGAGAACGTGTGGGTTGCCAGGGATGGGAGCCGTCATCTCATTGCCTGGTCCAACACGGCGCTTCTGAACCAGCAAGGAGACCTCGAGCACGTTATCGCCATTGGCATCGACGTGACAGAGCAGCGGCAGGCGGAGGAGGAGCGGGAGCAGTTGCTGGCCCGGTTCGAGCACGAGCGCGAGGTCGTTGCCGGACTTGCGGCTCGCCTGGCCCTGGAATGGGACACGCTCCAGACCATCATGGAGCATACCCATGCCAACCTGGCATATCTCGATCCCCAGTTCAACTTCCTGGCCGTCAATTCGGCCTACTGCCAGCAGTCGGGCCATAGCCGCGAAGAGCTCCTGGGCCGCAACCATTTCGAGCTCTTTCCCGACGCCGAGAACCAGGCGATCTTTCAACGGGTGCGCGATACCGGCAAAGAGGTCAGCTTTCGAGCCAAGCCCTTCCACTACATGGACCAGCCGGAGCGCGGTGTGACCTATTGGGACTGGACACTGGTCCCGGTCAAGGACGCGGATGGTCAGGTCCAGGGCCTGGTCTTTTCGCTGCTGGACGTGACGGAGCAGATACAGCAGGCCGGCGAGCGCGAGCGCCTGCTGCAGGAAAACCGCGCTCAACGCGAATTCCTGGAGCACCTGCTCCAGTCGGCACCGGTCGGGGTTGCCGTGGTCAAGGGCGAGGATCACCGCTTCGAGCTGGTAAACGCAACCTACCAATCGATCCCCGGCATGCGGGATATGCCCGGGGCCGGCCGTGCCATCGCCGAGGTTTTTGACGACGACACTGCCCGCAAGACGGAACAGCACGTCGAACAGGCATTCCAGCGCAACGAAACGATCAGCGTGCGCGAGGGACGGAACTCGACTGAACCGCACCGGCCGCACAAGTTCTGGGACGTCGATTACGTGCCTATGCACGACGACGCTGGCGAGGTGGAAAGGGTCTTGATCCTGGCCCACGACGTCACCGAGCAGGTCCGGGCGGAAACCGCCCTGCGGCGGCAGAACGAGGAGCTGCAGGCACTGACGCAGGAGCTGGACGCCTTTGCACATACCGTCGCCCACGATCTGAAGCAGCCGCTGGCCATCCTTACGGGCTATGCCGATCTGCTCTACGAGGAAGAAGCCCCATCGGCGAGCGAATATTCGGTCAAGTTGATGGAGACGCTGCAGACGACCGCTGCCAAGATGACCGAGATCGTGGAGTCGCTCCTCCTCCTGGCCGAGGCGCGGCAAGGAGAGGTGGTCATGGAGCCCCTGGACATGGGCCGTGTCTTGGAAAGCGTCTGCCAGCGCCTGGCCCCCATGATCGAAGAGCACGGCGCCGAGATGGTGCTGCCCGACAGTTGGCCCACCGTCCTGGGCTACGGTCCGTGGGTCGAAAGCGCCTGGGTGAACTATGTCAGCAATGCCATCCGCTACGGTGGTAGCCCGCCCCGCCTGGAGCTGGGGGCGTGCTACGAGCCGGACGGCACGGTGTGCTTCTGGATCGACGACAACGGTCCAGGGCTAACGCCCGAGGAGCAGGCGGTGCTCTTTGCCTCCCGGCTGCCCGCGAAAGAAGATCGTGGAAAGGGCAGCCACGGCCTGGGTCTGACCATCGTGCGCCGCGTCGTGCAAAAGCTGGGCGGCAAAGTGGGCGTCAAGAGCGCGCCCAACCAGGGCAGCCGGTTCTGGTTCACCCTGCGCTCCGCCGACCTCGGCCAGGACAGGTAGTTGGGGAGACGCGGCCAGGCGAAGGCTTCAGTCTGGCCGCATCTCCACGTCTGCCTCTGCACCGCGGGCAGCCTTGTTTGGCGAGACGGGCAGCCGGAATTTGCGCCACATGACCGGCAGCATGACCACCATGGCCACCAGGGGAATGTAGAAGGGAAAGACGGGGCTGACGCTTTCCCAGAGGTGGGCGCCGAGCCAGGGCGCCGGCAGGGAGATGAGGCCCAGGCTTGTGGAAAGCAGGCCGAAGGCGGTGCCGCGCAGGCGGTCGGGCACGGCCTTGGAGATGAGCGAACTGTAGGCCGGGTCGATAAAGGCCCAACCGATGCCGGTGACGATCCGCGAGGCGATAAAGTGCCAGAAGGTGGTGCCGACGAGAAAGATGCTCCAGCCGGCGGCGATGAGGGCAAAGCCGCCGACGATGCCCACGCGCTCGCCCTTCTTGTCCGAGAGCCAGCCCGCGGGGCTCATGAGGGCCATGGCCACCAGGGCCGAGATCGACTGCAGGCTGCCGATCTGCATCAGACTCAGGCCCATCTCGTTCTCCAGGTAGACCGGCATGAGCTGGTCCGTCAGGCCAAAGGCCACGTCGCGCACACCATCCGAGATAAAGATCCAGGTGATCAGGCCGCCGGCAGCGATCAGCCCAAAGACCGACACCAGGCTCTGGCGCAGGCCCGACAGGCTTGGCCGTTCTGGCTGCCCGGCTTCGCTTCGGCTCTTTCGACTCGCGACCCGGGCCATGATCACCCGGATGACTGCCGCGCTCCCGTAGAGGGCAAAAGCGACGATGAACACCGCGCGAAAGGAGAGTCCCTGGGCAATCATCCCGCCCAACATCGGCCCGACGATGTTGACGACCATGTACATGGTACTGGTGGCGCCATAGACCCGGCCGCGGGTCTCTTCCGTCGATTCCTGGGCGACAAAGGCCTGGAAGCTGGGCGAGACAAAGGCCACAGCCATGGCCGTCAGCACCGAGGCCGGGAGGAGCCACTGCCAGGATGGGGCAAAAATGTAGAACAGGTAGGCGCCGGCCCCCGCGACGCTGCCGATGGCAATGGCCTGCAGCCTGCCCGCCGCGTCCGACAGCCAGCCGCCCAGGATCTGGAGAAAGAGCGGGGCAATGGAGGCGATGGTAAAGAATAGCCCAATCTGCCGCACACTGGCCCCCAGCTCCTGCACGTAGAGCGATTGCAGTGGAAAGATCATCTGGGCTGCAATGTTGGCCAGGATCATGGTGCCCATGAACCAGAGCAACATCGGGCTCAAGAGCCGGGCCTTGCGCGCTGGTGTGACGCTCACTCCTTATCCCCTTTGTCGAGACTGGATGGTGGGCCAGTGGCTGCCCCGCTGTGTGGCAGGCGGCTTGCCTCCCACCTGGTTTGGGCATCGCTGTGTCCTATAGTATAATGCGCTTAGACGGATAGACGTTCGCATCAGGGACAAGATCGATGAAACTCACCGGTGGACAGATCGTGGTGGATACCCTCGTTCGCGAGGGCGTGCCCTACCTGGTTGGCATTCCCGGCCCCCAGACCCTGGGCCTTTTGGATGCTTTGCTCGGTCAGGACCGGCTGCAGATGCTCCAGGTGCGCCACGAGCAAGCGGCCGTCTTCCTGGCTGATGGCTACTACCGCGTGGCAGGGACTCCGCTGGCCGTCCTGGCCTCCATGGGCCCGTCGGCCATGAACACCCTCTCCGGCGTGGTCTCTTGCGCCGTGGATTCGGTGCCGGTATTGGTCCTGGCAGGCAGCGGCCCGGCAGAAATGGCGGATCGGGGAGAATTGCAAGAGCTGGAGCGTGGCCGCGCCGGGGGCAGCCTGGCCGTGTTTGCGCCCGTTGCCAGGGGCGTATGGCGGCCGGCCAGCGCCGCCCATGTGCCCCGCGCTCTGCAGAGCGCCTTTGCCGGGATGCTGACAGGGCGGCGTGGGCCGGCGGTGGTGGATTTGCCTCTGGACGTCCAATGCGAGGCCGCAAACGTCGAGCTGGCCTTTCCCTACGCCTACCGGGCCGGCGGGCAGGTCCTGCCGGACCCCGATCTCGTTCAGCGGGCGGCTGACCTGCTGGCCATGGCCCACCGGCCGGTGATCCTGGCCGGAGGTGGCGTGCTGGCAGCCGAGGCCTGGGACGAGCTGCAGGCGCTGGCCGAGCTGCTGGAGGCGCCGGTGCTGACGACCATGATGGGCAAGGGCGCCTTTCCCGAGGACCACGTCCTGGCGGGTTTGCACGCCGGTTGGCTGGGGTCCACCTGCGGCAATGCCCTGGCACGCAGCGCCGACGTCCTCCTGGCCGTGGGCACGCGCTTTGCTCCGCGGAGCACCTCCCACTATCGCCAGGGCGTGACGTACAGCATCCCTCCCACGCGCCTCATCCACCTGGACCTGGACCCGGGCCAGATCGGCAGGCATTATCCCGTCGAGGTTGGCATCGTGTCCGACGCCCGGGCGGGCCTGGCGGCGTTGCTCGACCGGCTCCGGGCGCTGGGCGTTTCGCCGAGCATTGGTGGGGCGCGGGCCGGCTATCTGGACGAAGTGACGCGGCTGCGCAACGAGTGGCTGACCCGGGTGCGGGAGGTGGCCACGGACGCCCGGAGGCCGGTCACGGTCCCGCGACTGGTGGCCGAGTTGCGGGCTCACTTGCGGCGCGATGCCATCGTCCTGACCTCGTCGGGCACGACCCAGGCCCATTGGCTCCGGGAGGCCACCATCTACGAGCCGCGGACCAACCTGACCCCCGGCGGCCTGGGCGCCATGGGCTGGACGCTGCCCGCAGCCCTGGGAGCCAGGCTAGCGGCGGCCCCCGGCCGGCAGGTGGTGGGCTTGATGGGCGACGGCGATTTCCTGATGACGATCCAGGAACTGGCTACCGCTGCCCAGTATGATATCCCCGTCGTCCTGGTTGTGGCCAACAATGCCGGTTGGATCGGGCTCCGCGACCTGCAGGCCGCGGCCTATGGTCCCGAGCGCGTCACGGGCGCCGAGTTTCTGAAGGGCCGGGAGCCGGTGACGCCCGACCTGGCCTCGCTGGCCCGGGGCTTTGGCTGTTACTCCGAGTGGATCACCTCTCCCGAAGAGGTCGGCCCGGCCCTGGAGCGGGCCTTTGCCGCTCGCCGCCCGGCCGTCGTCGAGGTCATGGTGGAGCGAGACGATATCCCATCGGGTGGGCAGGAGCAAGCCTGGTGCGACGTGCCGGTGCCAGCTTATCTGGCCGAGCGGCGGGCCCGTTACGAGGAGCTGGCCGGCGCGCGATGAGCAACGGGACCAGAAATAGGAAACTCCAGGTTCCCCCTCCTCCGGGCCACGCACAGCCCTGGCGGCCCCAGGCCCGCCCGAGCCGTAGGGCGCGCAAGCGGCGTGGGACGAGACTCCTTTCCATCGCCCTGGTCGCGGCCCTGGCGCTTCTATTCACCTGGATTTGTGTCCTGATCGTCAGCCTGCCCCTCCTCTTCGCCAGCCAGGATGGCGGCCGGGTCAACGTGCTGCTGCTCGGCGTCGACAGGCGAGACGGCAACGATTGGGCGTACCGCGCTGATACGGTGATGGTCGCCAGCGTCGACCCCGGGAGCGGCGAGGCCGTTCTCCTTTCCATTCCCCGCGATCTGCAGCTCGCCATCCCGGGGCATGGCGAGGACCGGATCAACACCGCCAACGTGTTCGGCTACGTGGAGGGCTATCCCGGCGGGGGCCCGGCCCTGGTGGAAGCCACCGTCGAGTCCAACTTCGGGTTCTCCATCGACGGCTACCTGATGGCCGATTTCGGTGCGTTCGAGAGGCTGGTCGACGCCCTGGGCGGCATCCAGATCGAGGTGTCGGAGACGCTGCACGACACCCGCTACCCGGACCCGCGGCCCGGCGACCCCCACGCCTTCAAGACCGTGCACTTTGACCCGGGCTTGCAGACGATGGACGGCCAGCGGGCCCTGGAGTATGCTCGCTCGCGCATGAGCACCAGCGACTTTGACCGGGCCCGGCGACAGCAGGAGGTCCTGGTGGCCATCCGGCAGAAGGCCCTCAGGCCGGGCTCTCTGCTCCGCCTGCCCGCCATGGGCTTCATCGTCCTCGACTCGTTGGAGACGAACCTGAGCCCGCGGGAAGTCCTGGCCCTGGGCTTGCTCGCCGTGCGTCTGGATCCGGCCAGGCTGGAGCGGGTCGTGCTTGAGCCGCCCCTCGTTTACGGCTACGTGCGGCCCGACGGCGCCGCCGTGCAGTTGCCGAACTGGGAGCTGATCAACCCGGTCATAGACGAGCACATGGCGAGGCCTTGACGCGCCCAGCCCGGCCAGGCGGCCTGGGAGCGCCATGGGGCGCATGGGAGGGGGCCGGGCTTGCATGCCCCCCGGCTTTACGGTAGAATTCAGTAACAGGGCTGTCGGCCAGCGCCCCGGCCGGCAGCTTGTCGAGAGCTCGAGCGCCAGCTTTGGCCACGAGAAAGGGAGGAAGGAGACATGTCCAGAGTTGCGGTTATCACCGACAGTTGTGCCAGTATCCCCGAATCGCTCCTGACCGCTCTGAAGATCCGTTGGGTACCCTATTACATTCACCGGGGGCAGGAAGTTTTGCGCGACCTGGTGACGGTCCAGCGCGATTCCTTTTACCGCTGGCTGCCTACGGCCCGCGAGTTGCCGCAGACGGCCAGCCCCGGCCCCGGCGACTACATCCAGTTGTACGAGCAGGTGGCTGAAGAAGAGAACACCGAAGAAATCGTCAGCATTCATATGACCTCCAAAGGCAGCGGCGCCTTTCAGGCGGCGAGCATTGCCCAGTCGACGCTGCGCGAGCGCCTGCCCAACCTCCACATCGAGGTCATGGACACGCTGAACGTGTCCATGTGCCAGGGATGGATGGTCATCGAGGCCGCCCGGGCCGCCCTGGAGGGCAAGCGCCTGCCCGACGTAGTGGGTGTGGTCAGGAAGCTGATGCCCGTTACACGCATGATCCAGACGGCCGACACGCTCAAGTACCTCTACATGGGTGGGCGCATCGGCAAGGCCAAGCACCTGGCAGGCAGCCTGCTCAGGATCAAGCCCCTCATCGGCATGGAAGATGGGGTCATCGTGCCCCTGGGCACGGCGCGCAGCCGGTGCAAGGCCTACGAGATGATGGCCAACATGGTCGAGGGCGCCGTGGGCCGGCTGGGCAAGATCAAGGTGGCCTACGTCCACGCCGCGGCCCAGGAGGAGACGGAAAAGATCCGGGAGCTCATCGAAGGGCGACTGACCTGCGTCGAGTCCCTGGTCTCCGAGCTGTCGCCGGCCCTGGGCGTGCACACGGGGCCCGGCACAGTGGGCCTGTGCTACTATCCGGTAAAGAAGTAGAACGTAACGTTACATAAGGAGATAGACGAGTATGAGCCAGGAGATTTCGCTGCGGGGGGTTTTCCCTCCGATCCCAACACCCTTTGACGGCCAGGGCGACGTCGCCTTCGGAGCGCTGGCCGACAACCTGGCGTGGTGGAACGAGTACGATTTGCGGGGCTACATAGTCCTCGGCTCTAACGGTGAGGGCGTGATGGTGGCCGAGGAGGAAAAGATAGCCGTCTGGGCGGCTGCCAGGAAGTCCATCCCTTCCTCGCGGCTGATGGTGGCCGGCACGGGCTGCCAGTCGACGCGCGAGACCATCACCCTCACCCGGCGCGCCGCCGACGCGGGCGCCGACGCTGCCCTGGTGTGGACGCCCCACTATTTCAAGGCCAAGATGACGGCCGATAGCCTGGTGCGCCACTACGAGGAGCTGGCCGATGCTTCGCCCATCCCGATCCTGATCTATAACGTGCCCGGCTTTACCGGGGTCACCATGAGCCCCGCCGCCGTTGCCCGCGCGGCCCGCCATCCTAACGTCGTGGGCATGAAGGACACCACGGGCAACATCGCGCAGCTGGCCGAGACGGTGCGCCTGGCCGGTCCCGACTTTCAGGTACTTGCCGGATCGGCCAGCTATTTTCTGCCCGGCCTGTCCGTGGGCGCCGCCGGTGGGATCCTGGCCCTGGCCAACATCGCGCCTGACCGCTGCCTGGAGTTGTTCCGCCTGTTCCAGGAGGGCCGCTGGCAGGAGGCTGCCGAGTTGCAGCGCTGGATGCTGCCCATCAACCACGCCGTCACCACCGGCTTTGGCATCGCCGGGCTGAAGGCGGCAATGGACATGATGGGCCACTATGGGGGGCCGGTCCGCCTGCCCCTCCTCGACATCAAGGAGGAGGAACGCCAAACCCTGAAAAAGGTCCTGACCCAGGGAGGCATTTTATCATGAAAGACCGCAAGCTGCTCATGATCCCCGGACCCATCGAGTTCAGCCCCGAGGTGCTGCGGGCGATGGGAGCCTCGACCACGAGCCACGTGGCTCCGAACTTTGTGGATGCCTTCGGGCAGGCCCTGGAACGTATGCGCGACGTGTTCCTGGCGCCGGGCAGCCAACCCTTTGTCGTCGCGGGCTCGGGCACCCTGGCCATGGACATGGCCGCGGCCAACCTGGTGGAGCCCGGCGACAAAGCGCTGGTGGTCAACAGCGGATACTTTGGCGACCGTTTCGCCGCCATCTTGCAGCGATATGGCGCCGAGGTGATCCAGGTCCAGCCGCCGGCCGTGGGCGACGTCCCCGCTCTCGGCGACGTCGAGGCAGCCCTGGAGCAGGCGGCCAGCCAGGGCCAGGGCTTCAAGCTCATGACCATCACCCACGTCGATACCTCTACCGCCGTGATGACCGACGTCCCTGCGCTGGCAGCCCTGGGGCGCCGCTACGGAGTGCTCGTCGTGGTGGACGGCGTGTGCTCCGTGGCAGGCGAGGAGCTTTGCCAGGAGGAGTGGGGGGTGGATCTGACGCTCACGGCCTCGCAAAAGGCCATTGGCGTGCCGCCTGGACTGGCGCTGGTGGTCGCCGGCCCCCGCGCCATGGATGCCTTTTACCGGCGCAAGGTCGACGTTGGCAGCTACTATTCCGACTGGACCCAGTGGCTGCCCATCATGGAAGCCTACGAGGCGCGACGGGCCGGCTACTTTGGCACGCCGGCCGTCAACCTCATCTGGGCGCTGAACGTCAGCCTCGGCCAGATCCTGGACGAGGGGATGGAGGCACGCTTTGCGCGCCATCGCCGGCTGAGCGCCGCTTTCAAGGCAGCGGTGGCCGCATTGGGCATGGGGCAGGTGCCGGTCCGCCCCGAGGTGGCAGCCAACACCCTCACCGCGCCCTACTATCCCGAGGGCGTCGACGCCTCGATGC
>ERZ1026792.1045-NODE-1045-length-19062-cov-3.971112_pt1 | contig 19062 bp, 16 predicted proteins | sample MGYA00520884_ERZ1026792 | MGnify/ENA primary metagenome ERZ1026792 (study PRJEB33270, sample SAMEA104284473) | anaerobic digester metagenome | biome: Anaerobic digester microbiome; feature: mesophilic sludge digester; material: Anaerobic digester biomass... | reverse complement strand
GCGCACCTACAGTATAAACGTCAAACTTGATTTTCGTGCCGCTTGTGTAAGCACGATAGATGCGGCCTGCGGATGTTTTGACCATCGTCAATCCGCCGCTGCCAGCCGAACCGTCTGCCACGAGACATACCCGCGTGAAGACGCCGTTGATCAGCATCGCGCCCCAGCTGGTTGTTATGCCAGCGGCTCCGCGCAAATCCCATTGTCCGTCAGGGACAATGCTGGTCAGCAGGTCAATCGGGACAACGGTGTTCGGGAACATGTAAACCCCGGACGTGTCGGTTGTTGTCTCGTCTCTTACGTCATCGGCATCGGCCGGATTCACAAGTTGCACGGGGCACAGCCCCGATACAGGCGTGCTGACGCCATGAACGATCCCGGCAATGGACCCGCCCAAGATCGGTTGCACCAGTATCGGCTCCGCCGTGCCCGGCCCGAACCGCAGCCAGTCCGCGGCGATCCATGCTGTCCAGTCGGCAACCGAGTACACTCCAGACTCGTCTTCGGCGCTGGTCGCATGCGTCAGATTGTAAGCTTCCGCGCACTGGTTGCAGTAGTCTGCAAATGCGTAATAGGACAGCGTCCCGGCAGTCGACAGGGACCGCGTAGTTAGTCCTAGAGCCTCAACGGTCTCCAGCCCTTTCCGGCTGGTCTTCAGGCGCCCGCGGTCAACAGGCGTTGGCAGGAAATCGTCGTCGCGCGCGCCGTGGATGTTGTCCGACACGTCCTTGATGGTATAGACGGTCTTCGTCTGCGGCCCCTCCCCATCGCCCGGTGACGGGTTGTCTGTCAGGTATCCCGCCTCCTCCATGATCGTCACCTTGCCGGTCTGATTCGCGCTGATGACAGGCTGCGCCCACTGCTCCAGCGGATTCTCACCCTCGGTGTCCTCAATGCGCATTGGGTCTTCCACCGTAACGCACTGGTGGGTTCCATACTGAACATCGGCAAATCCGTTCGGCATCTTCAACGCGGCATGGATGGTGTCAATCAGCACATCGTCAGCCGTAGCGAAGCTGAGCTGCACTGTCTGGGCCGACAGGCCGTTCAGACCCCAGCCCCAGCCGCCTTCCGACAGTTCCCGTTTGCCGTCAGCGTACTCCCGCTCATAACGCGTCATGCTGTAATCTATGCCGGACGCGTTGGACGGCGCGCAGAGGTCCACCGTGAACTTCCCTGTCGCATCGCCTGTGACGGTCCACGTCTTCGTGCCAATCGTCACGGTCAACTCGACGTCCGCAGCGGCTGGCGTGCATTGAATTGCGAGGAAGCGAAACGAGTCCCAGAATACGGGCGTGCCCGGCTCGTAGGTCTTCGCCACCGCTTTCGGATTCGCGCCCTCGATCTTCAACTTGCCGCTGGCGGTTGAGACGGTCTCCGTCCCCACCGCCTCCCAGTCGCTGACGCCCGATGCGAAGTCCTCAATGATGAACGACTCGTAGACCCTACGCCGCAATGCCGGCCACATCAACCCCGGGACATACATTACCACGCGCCAGCAGTTCGGGTCCACGTCAAAGTCTTTCAGGTCGGCCGGGTCAAACGCCCATGCGAACTGGTAGCCCCGGACGCCGTCTTCGCCTGCCTGCGTCTTCGGCCGGTCGTCCACCTCTAGGTCGATGAGTTGTATGTCCCCAAACAGTATTGTGGTTCGGTGGACCCTGCCGCCGAATGACCGCGTGCCCGACACCGGCAGCGTCAGAGGCTCATCCATGCTGTCCACCGTAGCGTGCAGGTATCGTGTCACTACCTCGCCCAACACCGGCGGGTCTGGATGCACCGGCGCGAACGGATCCGCCACTATCGCATCCTCTGGCCATATACCGTCCGGGAGCGTCTTTCCCTGGCAGGTCAGCACGACCGGAATCGCGGGGTCAACCTCCAGGTGTATGTCGTAGGGGCCAGCCCCCGAGGACGGCCAGTCCGTCTGTTCTATGCCCTCTCCATTGCTATAACTCTCATGCCTGATCGTCAGGCTGTTGCCGCCGGACATCACCGCGGAGACGTAGCAGTTTATCCCGTAGTCATATGCGTCCTCTGGACTGCCTCCGAAGGGGAAGAAGCCGCGCATGTTCGCGGCCCAGTTTATGTCATGCCAATTCGGCCCACCGTTGAAGGCGTCCAGCTTGATGGTGCCCTCGTAGGTCGCTGGGAGCGGCCGGAAGCGCAGGTAGTTCCACCCATACAGGTCACCGTCTCCTTCCTGCCACGGTCTCTTCGCATCAGGGTGGATGTTCCACATTTCGTTGTCGCCTATGATGGCGCCCGAGTGCTTTATGTAGGCATCAACGACGGGGCTCGCGATTGGCCCAGGCGTCAAATCGGCCCGGTTCTGCCAGATGTCCGTCGTGGTAAAAGTCAGCGGCGCCATGCCACCCATGGAAATGGTCACGCTTATCTGCTCGTCTTCCGTCGGCCACCACCACCAGTCCACGCTCGCACCGCGCCAGTCGCGCAGGTCTATGACCTCGTCGGCTGCCCCGACCTGTTTCCCCCAGCGCACGGGATCACCAGTGGAGGCGTAGTCGGGGTAGCGCGGATGGTCGTTTATCGTCACCATCTTGCGGACCGGGCACGAGATCGTAATCGTCGGCCCCGCGAAGCTGCCACCGACTGGGTACTGGTAGTATCGCACCGCGCCGGGATCGTTCGTGTTTACTTTAGGGTATTCGATACCCCAATCGTCAACCGACCCGAAGCCTTCGCTGTCGGTCGAAGTCGAGACCTGGACTGCGAAGTACACAGCCCACTTGTCAATTTCCTTACCCTCTTCTTCGTCGAAGACGTTCTCGGGCTCATCCGGCACGGTCATAGCGACGCGCACCGTAACCGCCCCGTTGCCGAGCCTCAGTTGATAGTACCGAGATTTCGGCGTAAGAATCGCAACTTGTGGGAGGCCGACTTCACCAGCATAATGGATAACCTCGACGTACGGTAGGCTGTCTTCGAGCCTGACCGCCGGCATCGCCCGCCCCCCGGTGTCGATAACAACTTCGCTCATGCCGTAGCCGCCGGGTCTTTGACCATATAGCGCAGTTCCAGTTGAGCGCGGGTCATCGTGGTCACTATCTGAATGGGGCCGTTGCAGTTGCCGCGGGACGGCTCCGCGGGGTCAGCGGCAGGTGTTCCCTGCTCAAGTGGCCGGGACTCTGACGGCCGGCGCGAGTCAGGCACGGGCTGTGCCTGACTCACCGTCCAGCCAATAGTCTGCGGAGGCGGTGCCGTGGGCGGGATACGCGGCGGCCCTTGAGGCTGAGGCTGTGTTTGCGGCCATGGTTGGGGTTGGGACTGAGGTCTATTCTGCGGTTGGTTCTGTGGCTGCGTCTGTGGGTAAGGCTGGACGTATGGCTGCGGTCTCTTTTGTGGCTGCGACTGAGGCCGCTTCTGCGGCTGGGTCTGCGGCTGGGTCTGCGGCTGGGTCTGCGGCTGGGGGCTGGGAAGGAACGCCTTGCCGATGGCCTTTTGTGCAGTCGGGCTCAACAGCAATTCCGCAGCTATGTTAATCGCCAGCCCCACACCGGTGCCCATCGTGACACCGCGTGCGAGTAGCCCGCCGACCCGCGCAACCCGTGCAACCCGTGCAACCCGTGCAGCCTTCCTGGCTCTGTCAGCAATTACGGGGAAGTTCTTTATGCGTAGCCCCGTGTTAATCGTAGGTTTGGCTATTCTACGAGCGGTGGTTCCTTCAAACATCATCCCTCCGGTATCCCGTGTACGTCGCGGGGCGGTAGTAAATCCGCTTGGGATCGCCGCTGTCTACAATCATCTGCACGTCAATGCTGCGGATTCGGTAGTCGCCCTTTCCCGTTATCGTCACCGTGTCATCAGGGAATACATCCGGGTAATACTGAGCCTTCCACGTCGCCGTAAGTACAGGATCCATAAACCCGGGCCGCGTGACGAGCGCATACGCCATGCGCTCAATCGCCGCTTGACTGCGCACCACAGAGTCCCGGATCATAATCGTCTTGGGTTCCCTCAAGCCTGTAACACTGTCGGGGGACAGCGAGTCTTCATCCTTCACAATGAACATACACGGGCGGCTGCTCGAATCGCAGTACCAGAACCCAAGGATATTGCACTGTGGCTCCTGAGAGAACTCCTCATAGTCCCAACAGGCATTGTCGCCCATTGTCCCTAACTGAAATGTGCGCACAACGGGTGTCGGGTCGTCAGGGTGATACATCCGAAAGACCCAATTGCCACCGACGCACCGCTCGTCGAAGGTGTATCCGATCTTCTGTTCAATCTTCGTGAACCAGGTGTCAACGGTGTCCCCGGGCTGAGGCTTGTAAAGGTGACGGGTCGCGTGTCCCGAAGTCTCAAAGCGCATCCCCCCAAGGTCGGGGATCACCATATAGGCATCTTCTGCCCCGCACAGCCTGAACAGATATCGCACAACATCCGTCACCAGCCGCCCATCAAACGGCCCGGTCGATGGAAGTTGCACCGCCCGCGCCCTGTGCCGCAGGATACTCTCCAGTTCGTAGTGCAGCGTTTTGGCCGCGTCCACGGGCGCCTCTACCCGCCGGGGTCGCTTGGCGAATCCAAGGAATATCGGGGTGCCAAGCGTTATCTCAGTAATGCGGTTCAGGGGGAACGACGTTCCGCCCCAGTCAGGGCCGTTGCTCAGGCTGATGTTGCCAGTAACTCCCTCGCGCCCCTGAGAGTATTGCAGCGAAAGCGATATGACGTTGTCAGTTATCTCCTTTTCGTCGCTCCCACGGGTACCCGTCTCCCCTGCAAAGTGCAGCCACGCTCCAGTCACGAACGGCGTAAAGTTCGGCCGCGCGTCGGGGTTGTAATCGTCGGGCGAAGCGGTCAATTCGTACTTGACGCAGTACTGATACTTGGTTCCATCCCAGACCATTTCGGTTTCGCTGTCAGTGTCGAGAACCGTCATGTTGACAGATGTCCCCATCAACGGATACCAGACTCGTGGCTTGGTGTCAGGGTCAACTATAGTCCTGACTTCGGCTGCTGCTGGCGGCGGCCAGTTGAGCGCGCGAATCGGCGTGGTATATTCCACCGAATCGGGGTAGACAGCGTGCATCGCCTGCACCATGCCCTGTGATGCGGGGAAGTGAATGGAGAGCGGGCCCGCAGCCGTGATCTCATTGCTTATGTCCGTCTCGTCGAGCGCCGTATCCGTATGAACGAACCCGCCTCCGAGCGTTGGAGACCAGAAGAGAATCTTGTTCCCGAGCATGGGCTGTATCAGAAGGGTCACAACCTCCCCGCTAATACTGCGAGTCGTTTGCGTTAGCTTGCCCTTGCCAAGAGCGGTTGTCCCTTTGTACAGACTCGTCGTCGCGTCTGAGTATACAAAGAGGACGTGTTCGCCGAACTGTATGGTGATGGCGGCGTAATTGCCACCTTGGGGGCCAAAGGCACGGAAGCTCACTACGAACGGCTGATTCGGCACGTACTCCCTGATGGTCTGAATGCGTTCGTTGTGGTTGAGCGATATGAGCCAGTAGTCACCAGTGTAGAGATATTCAATCTCGTCCCACCAGTCCGGGTCTCCTTCCTCTGCTTCAGGGTCACGTATGGGGGTGAATGCACTTTTGCGAAGACGTGCGTAGTCTCCCGTTGTAGTTGTTGACCACTCGCGTTTCAACTGCAACGGCTTGAGTTGCAACGCAGGATAGAGGGGATTGACCCACCAGTCAGTGTTGGTATTTACGTTTGGGACGCACCACCCGAAGTCAAAACCGTCCTCCTGCGGGGGTGTGATTACAGATTGTGCTGGCCCCGCCGTCTTTGCAACGTCAAGGCTGACCTTCAGGTAGTCATGTATTGCCATAGGTTAGGAGTGTGACCTATCCGGCCATGTTCGGGTAGAGTTGGCGCAGGTAGTATTCGTTTACCTGGTGCGCGATGCTTGACGCCATCTGCGCGAGGTAGCCGTCGCCAGCAACGGTAATGGTGAGCCCCTGCATTGTGGGGGTTGAGCGGCGCATTTCTCCTATGGATATCGGGCGCACGCTGTTGGAGTTCGCGCCGATGATCTCCCACGCGAAGTCCTTCCAGTTCTTGGTATTCCCGGATATCTCTTCGAGGCGTCGGTTCGCCGCCTGCATGAGCTGGTTTGATTCTTTGAGTAGCGTGGCCGACATGCCCTGCTCAACGGCGTTGCCGGGGGCAAGCGCTCGCGAGCGCATTTGCCGGGCCAACTCCCGCATTTCAGATACTTCCTTCTCGCCAGCTTCCTCCGGCGTCCGGTTAGCGGCGATGTAGCCTTCGGCCCTCTGGCGTTCTTCCGCTATGCGGTCACGAGACTGCACGCCCTGTGCGTAGGCATTGATCTCGTCGTCAAGCATTCGGTAACTGGCGCTCCCGGTAGTTGCGCGGTTGCGCCGTGCGATCAGCCCCTTGAGGTGGTCGAGTTCGTCGTCCTTTTCGTTGTTACGCCCCAGCAGGGTTAACGCTTCGCGGGCCTCCTGCCCCTTTATGGCGGCAACGGCCATGGATATCATGCTCATGATGCCGCCCGCGACTATCATTCCGCCGCCGAACCTGCCGCCCGTGATGCCGCCGACAATCTGCATGGACATCGCGGCGGACTGCATCCCGCGCACCATCTTGTTCGTCGCGCCGTCCACGTCCATGAAGCTCATTGCGAGCGTTGATGCCGCATACGCGAGGGCGCTCATCTGGACGATGCCGCGCTGCCGAACGCGCATCTCGTTGGCGCGTACGAACTCCTCCTTCTTGTCGCTCCCTATACCGTCCCTACCAGACACTCCGCCACGGTCGCCAAAGCCGCTGGCAACGGTAAGGCCACCACCGCCACCACCTTGACCACTCGCGCCTCCTCTACTTACACGTCTACCGCCACTGCCCGCGCCCGGGGCATGCACTTGGTGGCTTAGTGCTTCCCGGGCACGTTGCGCTTCTATTTCCCTCCGCCAAAAAGCGTCGTCCGAAAAAGAGCCCGCTTGGCTCTGTGAGGGTTGGGTTGGGGTGGAGGGTACGACTGTTTTGCGTGTAACGGGCGTCCATGGGATTCCGAGTGAGGCCGCCGCACCCTTGAGATATTCAACCCCAGGGCCACCTGCCTTACGCTCTTCGGGTGTAAGGCTAGCTATCGCTTCCTCAATAGCTCTGCGCTGAGAACTCGCTACAGAGCTTGCCTGCGCGGTTGTTCCCCGCTGTCCTTGGCCACGGCTTGCCTGGTCGTTGAGCGACTTGACCTTCTGGGACACCTCCTCGAAACCGGCGGTCTTCGCCCGTATTGTTACGTCTACTATTTTGTTCTTTGGGGCGTCAGCCATGTCTCAGCCTGTGGTCACTCCGTCCTCTGCCGCTTCCTCAAGTTCCAGGGTCTCCAACGCGAGCGCGTCCGCTATGAAGTAGTCCGGAAGCTCGTCCGGGTGCCGGTGGAAATACTTCAGCGCTACTCGGAGTCTGCGCCGCTCGGGAGGGTGCCACTCGAACTCTCGTTCGTACTCGTCCCGGAACCGGCGGCGCTGGAGGCGTTTTTTGCCGCCTCCACTGCGAGATACATCCCGTCAACTTCGTTCAGGACGTCCCACACGGCGTTCCACAGGTCAACGTTCGTCCGATAGACCTGAAGCCACTGGGGGAATGTCCACTGCGGGTCAACAATCCGGAACCGCAGGTGGTCCGCGTCCTGAACCACTGCCGCCGTGGGGGCGAACTCCATCCCGTTCGGGAGCTTGATCGGGGCCGCGCCAACACTCAGCACGTGCGCCTCGGACTGCTCGCGAAACTGACGGCGCAGTTCCCCGTCGCGCCACGATATGAACGAGATTTCGTACTCCTCGCCCTGCCCGTCACGGATCACCGCCGTGTGGAGGTCTTCCATGACGGGCTTGTAGGCGTCTAGGTATTCGGCCGTCAGTTTCTTCGCGCTCGATCCCGCTTCTTGCTTACTCATTGTTTTCCGCTTCCTTTGTGCGTTGTGTCGTTATGCTGTGCCGCAGAGCTGCCGTGTCAGCCTCATGCGCCCGGTGTGCCCGGTGCCTGAAAGGTTGTAGGACGCCTCTTCCACGAGGAATGTCCCCGCGTTAACAAGCGTGCCGCCATTATATGCCTGAATGTTGACGATCACGGTGGTGTTCACCAGATCCATGAAGTTAACCGTAGCATCCAACGTATCAATTGCGTGATTTGACTCTATCGTCATGCCTGTGCGGGTTCCGATGGGGTAATCGTAGAGAGAGTTGATTGGGGCGAGTTCCGCGCGTCCCGTCACCGAGTGCGTGATCGTCGCATCAAGCAACACTGTTGCCAGGTTGAGTGAATTGTACTGGTAGACATACACCCGGTATGGTCTGTTTGCGCAAGCCATTGTTCAAAATCTCCTTAGAGTGCTATCGTTCTCAGGGGCAGGGCGTAGCCCTGAACCGCATCGCCTTCACTTCCGCCCGTCAGCGCGCTGATGGCCGTCCAGTTCGCAAACAGCGGCAACACCTTAGCGTGCTTCGCTGTCGTCCATGCGTTCACCAGATTGCTCTTCATCGTGAGCTTGTCGTTCGCCGTCACTGTGTCAATCTGGCAGATTTCCTCGAAGCCGGTGTCGTCGTCAACAATCGCGACCCATTCACCCGCGAGGAACTGGCCAGTCGCCGCGACCTCCACGACATTCTGAGCCGCCGCCGCGTTCTCTGCAAGCGCCTCCGCACCAACTACCACCTGCGTGTCCGCCGTCATCGTCAGGCCGGTCAACGCGATTGTCTTGGTCGTTACCCTGTCCTGAAGCAGGACAGTGACAGTCATGGCGGTCAGGCCCGCGCCCAAGTCAGATGTAATCACGAGAGGAGCGCCAATCACGCTGGTGGGCAACGCGCCGTCCGCAGCCGTGTAGGCCCATGTGCTTGCCCCGCGCACCATGTTCCCGAAGTTGTGAAGGCAGGATGTCGTGTTGTCGGCAATGTCCGTCGCGTAAACGCCCTTCGCCCACACATACTGTGGGTCAAGGCGCACGCCGGCCTTGTTGTAGTAGAGCTCCGCAAAGTCCCACGGAACGCCGACCGCCTTGGCCGCGAGGTAGGTATTCCACGGGTCGGTACTATAGCCCAGCCCGGGCGCCGCCCCGTCTGTGGGGTTTCGGAAGTAGGACTCTATCAGGTTGAGAACGGCGGCAATCTTGGTCTGGTTGCCGAAGTCCGCCGCCGCAAACATGGTGTCCAGGTCAGTGACGGTCTGCCCCTTGACGATGTTCTCGAATACCTCGTCGTCGGCGGCGTCCACGCGGGCCCAGAAATCCGTGCCGCCCGACCAGGAGTCCCGGGACACCTTGCGTATCATCGCAAACCTGTCGAATATGCCCCGAAGGGCCGAATCAGCGCTCATTGTTTATCTCCGTGTCTTCAGGCGCGTGTCCTGAACTGCCTGATATCTATGTCAAACTGCCCGAAGTGGCAGACCATAACGCCCTGCCCGACCTGTATGCCAACAAAGCCGGACCCTGGCGATGTGTAGTTGAGAAGGCTGGACTGAAAGACGTTGCCGTTCAGGTTCGGTTCGTCCTCGAACTTTGCCAGAACAGCGTCCACAAGAGTATCGTAGTCCGGCTCGGAAGGGTGGGCCTCGTCGTCGTCTTCGTCAAGCGTGTAGGGGTAGTAGAGCGACAACTGATAGGTCGCCGACCGTTCTGTCTCTGGCCCGTCGAGGTCGTTCATGGCCACGCCCGGCCAGTCGCACTTTTCACCTGACCTGCGGATGTGCCAGAACGGGCCGCCCGCGGCCCCGACCTCTGTAGCCCAGTCCGGTATCTGCCCCCAACGGTCGAGCCACGTTCCAGAGTTCGCGACCTGCCCGACCATCGTCTTGATCACACCCCGTATCTGGCTGTCAGTCAGAAATGCGGCGTCAACTTGAGGCAATGGCTATACCCCCTTCATCAATTCGTCGGCCGCCTCGCCCAACACCTTATCAATGTAAGGCATGGACTCATCCAGCCCCCGGTCAAACATAAGAAAACCGGGCGTCCCTGTCTCAGTGAAGGCAGGACTTGATGTTCCGTGCCGTGCGATGGACGCGCGAATCCGCTTCGTTGCCTGTAACGCCTCGGTGCCAGACTTTCCGAGTTTCTGTGTCACCCACAGATGCAGAGGCTCGAAGGGAACCCAACGCGGCCTCGCCCCGGTCTCGACAGCGGCGCCGTATATCATATCGGTGTAGACGTGCCCCACAACGTCAACGGGAACCTGGGACACGACCTCCGTCTCTCGGAAAATGTTGCTTCGCAGCAGGCCGGTCACGCCAACAGGCGTATGCTTCTGCACGTTCGCCTGTATGTGCGTGACAATTTTGTTGACGGCATCCAGCGTGACCTCCGGACCGCGCGCTGGCACCTGCGCCAGCACATCGCAGAGCCGCTTGAGCTGGCTAGTGTCAATGTCATAAGCGAGGGTGACAAATCCTCCGCCGGGCTTGTTCAGGATGGATCGGCTGTTAACCGGCAAGGGGGTACTCCCACTGAGCGGTCACGCCATATGACGGCTGGCTCACGGTCCCGCTCGATGTCATGTCTATCCCCAGAATGCGGTAGCCGGTCTGCTCAAAGCGGCGGGCTATGGAAAGCCACTGATCCGACTTGCTCCGATAGTCAATGCTGTCTGCCTGCACGGCTGGGTTAGTCGTTGCCGCGAACTTTGCCGCTATCGCGTAGCAGGCCAGCGCCGCTGATAACTGCGCGACACCCTCAAGTGCATTCGCTGGAACCGTCGTCTCCGTCTGTCCTATCGAGTAGGTAACAATCGCAGATTCGCCTGTTGTCGGCGTGACGTCAAGAAAACGCCAGCTTGACGGGCCAATCAGATAATCGTCTCGCGCAAGATAGTCTGGCTCCTGACTGCCTGATGGGTACTCAATTGAATAAACAGCCGAGAACCCCGGCTCCCAGTCTGTCGGAAGATCGTATTCGTAGTCACCTGTTGCCAGTGTTACTGTGGCCGTCTTGATGTGCGGGTTCAGGCCGCTGTAGAGACGGAGCGCCCCATCAATGTGGCTGGAATAGTTCACGTCGGAGATCAGTTGCTTGGCGTCCACCGTCTGAATCTCGTTGACAAGCGAGCGCAGTCGTGCTTCCAGCCAGCCTACCGATACCGGTGTCCCTGTTCCAGTTCCACTCAATGCTGAATCTCCACTATCTTTCGCCTAGAAACGTCAAGACCTGAGCAATAACCTGTTCCTGCTCCGGCAGGTATTCCGCCCACGAGCCTTCTGGCAACGCTGTCGCGCTTGCCGGACGGCACAGGCACGGTTTCCCAATCACCTCGTCTATCGTCAGCTTCTTGTATAGAGCCGCCGCCTTCCAGTAAGGACTGCCGTGGCGCCAGGGTAGCACTAAGTCGGGATGCCGCGCCGACGGTATCAGGACAATCGCGTTCTCAAACGCGCCTGCCGCGTGAACCGGCCCCGAGTCGTTGGACAGCAGAACTGGACAGCTCTTCACCAGCGCAAACAGGGCGCCCGTGCTTGTCCTGTCTCGCAGGTCGAGAACATTCGCCCCGGCCGTCACCGGCAAAACCCCGTGCGGCTCTCTGTTGTAGCCGCACAGTACCACCGGAGCCTCAAGGGCTATCCGGTCTATAATCGCCTGCCACCAGTCCTCGGGAAACGTCCTGCTCGCCCACGTCCGGCCCGGGTGTACCAACACTGACGCATCGAGCGGCCAGTCACCGGAAATGTCTGCAATCTCCTGTTCGTCAGCCTCGAAGACAGTAAGCCGAATCTCTCTATCCTTCAACGGCAACTGCCTGCGCAGGGCCGAGATGCTGGCCCAGTCCGTCCCCTGCGACGCAACCTGCGTCAGCGTATGCCACACCGCATCACTTGCCGGAGGCTTGGTCATCAGCTTCAGAGCATACGACCCATCGAACGGGTTGTCGTCGCCCCACTCAACGGGGACGTCCGCGTGCCCCATCAGCGGGCGAGGCCACCGGGTCGTAACGCGCACGTTTGCCCCAGGGAACACCTGCTCCTTCAGGTAGCGCAGCACCGGCTCGGCGTCAATCACGTCCCCGAGCCCACCGCCTACGTCCAGCCAGATATGCCTGCGAAACTGATAGTGCGGCTCCGCGCGTTCCCAGTTCACAAGGATGCTCTCGGCGATATGCCGCGCGGCCTGCGCGGGGTTGCCCGCAAGGTGCGCGATATACCCCGCCTCCATCGGCAGCCCCGTCAACGGAACAAGGCTGCCCATGAAGTTGAACTCGTGCCCTATGTCATAGGTGTCAAGACGGTGATGGATAATGCCGATGTTAAGGAACGTCTGTTCGATGAAATTGTCATGGCGAACAGCGGGCGCCGCAAACAACTGCCGGTGCCGTCTGCTGACAACCATGACCCCGGCGTTGAAGTAACAGCCATCCCAATACTTCTGTAGCCCCGGACACCCATAGTCCTGAAAACCCTTCTGCATTGCCCCTGTACGCTCAAGGCATTGCCCCTCGTTGAATGCCCCAAATGCAGACTCGGGGACAATCTCAAACAGGTCTGGACAGTCGGGGCGCACGAGGCAATCGTTGTCCAGATAGATTGCCCGGTCGTAATCCCGCCCGAGAAGTTCATAGAGCCGGAGCTTTTCCCACGATGGGTGCCACATCCCTGTGCGCTCCCTGATGACCTTCAGGTCAGCGCCGATACGCTCCGCATACGCTTCCTTGGACGGGAGCGTCGCGGCCGCAAGATACTCAGCCTCTTCGCCAATGACAATCGTTAGCAGGAGCTTCTTCACGACTGCCCCCCCGCTCCTTGCATTTCGGGCCACCAGACCCAGACCTGCGGGGGGACCATAATCGCCCCGGGCAGAAGCTCGTCTACCGCACGTATCAACCCGTCAAACTTGCCCGGCATGGCATCGTGTCCACAGATTACGCCCCCATCAGCCAAAAGCGGCCTGTAAGCCGCGATGTCAGCCCTTACGTGGTCGTAATCGTGCGCGGCGTCAATCCATATCAGATCAGCCGTCACGCCGCTTTCAGACAGGGTGTGCGCCGCCTCTATCGAATCCATCGCCAGCACGGTCAGCCGCCCTGATGCGATACTGTCAGCATTGTGCCGCATATAGGCTGTCTGCACAGCGGCCTCGTCGTAGAAGCCCGCGTCCGCGTCGCCCTTGAAATGGTCTACACTGTAGACACGTTCCGCCATGTGGCAGAACAGCCGTGTCAATGCGCCCTGATAGGCGCCAACCTCAATGACCGTCCTGCGCGCCGCGCACAAAAGCGACACGACGAACGTGTCGCCGTTTGCAAGCATTGCCGGCGTGGAGCCGACCGTTCGCTCAAGTATCTTCTCTATCTGTTGCAAGCCGCTTCCTTGCTACCCGCCGGGCGGGATTGTTATCGCGATGCACCGGCAGTTCACTGCTTCCTTTGCGCTCAACCTGGGGTCGTGCGGGTGGGAGCAGGCTTCGCCTCCGACAACGAAGTCCTCGGAGAGCGGAATCGCCGGGCCACCGTGGGCTATGACGTGCGTTGGCCGGACACGCCGGTCTTGCGCTGATAGCCACTTCTTCAACCAGGCTTCGGGCTCGCGGCCAAAGTCGCGTGCCACCTTCGCGTTAAAGCCTTCGTAGTCCCTTGAACGCTCGAAGTGAGCCTTCGCGGCAACCCTGCCGCCCTCTGTCCGTACTATCACCTCGGCCCGCCCGATCTTGCTGCCGAAGGACAGGGGTGAATAGGGTTGCTTCACCACCTGTTGCATAATCTCGTAGGGAGTCTTGCCCGTCATAAAGCCGAGCCGCAGAGCGCTCGTAATCTCCGCGCGAACACGCTCGGTTATTCCCTTCGTAAGCAGCTCGCCTTTGTAGGCGGCCCACTCACTCAGGGTGCCACTGGCGATGGCTGGACCGAGCCGTATCGCCGCGTTCTTGACGCCTGCGCGCTCGGCTATTTCGGTAGCCATATCCGCGCCAACATCAGCGTGACGACCGGTATACCTCTCACCAATGCCCCGCAATTGCCGTTCCAGTTGCAGGCTCACCGACCGTATCTCAGAAATGAGACGCTCAAGCCATGCGCGGGTGAACCCCGCCCGAACCGCAGCAAGCCGTTGCACAACATCTGTCTCAGTGGCCGTCAGCAGGAACGCCATGTCGCGGAGTTCATCGTCGCTCACGTCATCAATGCGTGAACGGAACTCCGCGGCAAGGTTATCCGTGCTGTCTTTCGCCATATGTCAGGAGTGGGTGCGGGAAGAAGGGACAGTGAAGCGGACCAGCCCGATCCCGCGCCCACACTTCCTCAGACCGGTCTGAAGCCTATCGTCACCGTCCCGCACGGAACGGGCACTGCCAGCCCATTCCCTGTCAAGGCATTTGAGAACTGAAGGATGTCGCCCTCGTCGAGCGCATACGGCGTGGCCGGGCTCATGTCCAACGGCGTCAGGGTAGACGTCGTCACGGTGGCCGCGTTTGCGGTGACTGCCGCGATGACATCCGTACCCGAACCGTCGTCGCTCCCGTCAATGAACGAGAACGTCCGGAAGTTCGTTGCCCTGCCCGTCATCGCCCCCTCGAACTGCACTTCGATTGACTCGATATTACAGGTCACGGGTGCCCGCCAGACCCCGAGCGTCACCGTTGCCGTATCAGATGAGGCTGTGCCAGGGGTGTAGACCGTGGCGAAGTGCGTGCCGGGCAAACTGTAGAGTTGCTGTTTCGCCATTGTTAGACCGCCTTGAATGCAATCTGGACAACGCTGCGCGGCACAACTGCCGAAAGGCCCGAGCCGACCTTCGCGTTAGAGTAGACCAGGATGTCGCCCTCGTCGAGCGCATACGGCGTGGTCGGGCTCATGTCCACCGGAGCAATCACACTGGCGTTCACGCCAGACGTGTACGCCTTGCTCGACCCCGTCAACGTGGCCGTCCCCGCCCCGTCAGTTCCGCCATCAATGAACGACAGCGTTCGGGAGTTAGTGTCGGCCCCAGTGATTGCCGTGTCGAAGAACTGATAGATGTTCACGATCTCGCAGTCACAGGGCGCCTTCCAGATTCCGTATGTCGCGGTACTCTCCGTAGCGTGGCCGCCGACCTTCGTCTGCGTTGTCGCCTGGTGAAGCCCCGGAATCGAATAGATTTGCTGTTTAGCCATAAATCACCTCATAAGGTTGCCCCGGGGGGGAGGTCCCCCCGGGGCAAGGAACGGGCCGTGTTAGTTGGCTACGTCCGAGTAGTCCCAAGCCAGGGGCTCGAGGTACACGAAGCCGTAGATGAACCTGATCTTGTAGGTCAGGGCATCCTTCGTGAACTCGTCACGGGTGAAGATGTCCGGCTCCTGCCGTCCCTGGTAGAAGCCCACCTCCAGCGTAGGCGCGCTGCGGGGGTCAGCAACGAGAGCCCAGGAGTTCGTATCCGTGAAATGCTCAACACACAAGACGTTGTAACCGAACTGCCGGAAGAAGTTCGGCTCCGTGGAGTTGTTCTGCCCGGCGGTACCGCCAGTGACGCTCACCTCCGACTCCGCGAGCTTCCACGCGGTCTGCTGGAGGGTCGGGGAAACGATGATGATCTTCGGCACGATTGCGCCGGGGTCCATCTTCACGCTGGAAACCGTGTTCCCGTACGTAGCCCGCTTGAGCATGTTGATGCGGCGCGCGTCGAGCTGCGCCGCCGACAGTGCGGTGGTCGCGAGGTTGCCGGATGCGGCATTTGAGCCGTCGCCGCCTCTCAGCACGCTCGTGCTATGGAACAGTTTCGTGCTGTCACCCATTGTCGGGTTGAATCCAGCCGCAGCCTGGTCAATCGGGGCCAGGATGTCGCGGTTCAGCGTGATGCGCGCCGCCTTGCCCATGTCGCGCGGGATGCGCCGGATCGCACCGACGTCGTCGTTGGCGATAGCCTCCAGTGTGATTTGAAACAGGTTGCCGCGCTTGGAAATCGCGTAGCTCTCGGCATCGTCCCCGGGGTTCGCGAGCTCCTGATACGTGCCGTTCTCCGTCACGGTCGAGAGAACCCCGAAGCCGCCCTGATGCAGCCGGTAGTTCGTCCGGAAGTCGCTGATGCTGGTGATGTCGCTCGCAAGAGCGCGCCAGTGCTGATCCGAACCCGAGTTGAACTCGCGGATGACAGCCCTGTGCATCGTGCTGGCGAAGATGCTCGCCCAGTCGCTCGTCAGCAGGGTCTCCCGCGCCGAGTCGTAGCCGCGAATCTGCGTGTCAGCCAGAATCTCGAACCCGCTCGTCAGGTAGTCCTTGCCGGGGTTGCACTTGAAGTAGGCTTCCTTGAAGCTGCGGAACGGCTGAACGTCGTTCTCTTTCTGCCCCGTGAAAAGCCCGAGCAGGGCGTCGCCCCGCTTGTCCCAGTCCTCGCGGCCAACCTCGACCTGACCGCCGTTCTCGCGGACCTTGCCGCTCTCGGTGAGTTTGTCAATGGCCGCCTTTGTCTCGGTAATCCGCGCCTCGAGGTCGGCCATCTCGAATGCCCGGCCCGCGAAGTCCTTGCGCACAAGCGCGTCAAAGTCCGCAGGAAGCCGCGCCTCCGTAAGCCGCCGCTCAAGCTGGATGCCGGAAAGCTCAATCGCCGCCTGCTCGCGCAGAGACCGGGCCTTCTCAAGCTCGCTCTCCATCGCCTTGTTGTCAATGGGGGGTGCCGTGGTGGGCGCAGTCTCTTGCTGGGTCTGCACGACCGTCTCGGCGTCCCTGATATCGTCTGCCATGGTTTGCTCCTCGTACTGCGTCCACCAGGAGTCGGTGACGCTCTCGAATAGCCGCCCTCCGGCGGCGGGGTTGACCACTACGTCAACACTGTTCATAGGGTCTCTGCGAAACGACGTGACCTCGCGCACGAGTTCGCCGTTCTGGCGCTTCACCCTAAACTCTGCTGCCATGTCAATAGACAGCCCTATAAGGTCGCCCGTAGCACGCGCCGCTTCGATAACCTCGCGCGTCGCGGGCAAAATCCGCATATCCGCTTTGAGTGCGTTAGACTCATATCGGACGTTCGTCCACGTCCCGGCAATGTTCCGTGGATCGCTCTTGCCGCCCACGTCCGGCCGGCCACCGGGCGCTACCTGATGCCCGAAGTAAGCGGGAAGCCCCTCAAAGGCGCTCGTGCTTGCCGCAAGCAAGCCTTCCTGGTAGTGCGTGCGGTTCTTGGACACGCCCGCCCTTATCAGCGTCGCGCCGGTGAGAAGGCCATCTTCGGCCGCAAGTCCCTCCAACACAACAGTCTCATTTATGCGCGCCATCTGCGGCGCCTCAAGCTCGTTGTCCGTCATTCTGTTTCCTCCGCGTCTTCAGGCTTGCTGGCGTCTTCCTCTGGCTTGTTCTGGCCGCCCTGTTGCGACAGGAAGTAAGCCGCCATGATAGCGTCGTCGCGCTTCTGCTCCTCGACAAGTTCCTCGATGTTGTCGGGCATGGGCATATCGGAAACCTGGTAGATAAGCCGCCTTGCCGTGGTCATGTCCATGAGCCCGCTGTGAACGGCGGCAATTGTCGCCGGAACGAGCTTTGCAACCGCATTTCCGAGAAGGTCGTTGTTCTGCGGGGTAAGGTCCGGCAACGTCAGCGTTATCTTGCCGACGTCCTCACCGGAAGGCACCCACGCCCCAGCCGCAACGAACAGGTCACGCTGCAACGTGAGCATGTGCATGATTCGCGCGCCGAACTCAGCCTGAAGCCCCTCAAGGAACTTAATTGTCGGGCTGCTGCTCGACTCCGCCGTCGTGCGGTTTACGTCAGCCTCGGCCCCGATCCAGTGCGAGGGAAGGCTGGCCGTGTGCCCGATATATTTCAGAAGCGCGTGAAAATCGTCTATTGCGTCGCTTGCACCAAGGGTGGGGGACACAGCCTTCAGTTCCGCGGCATCGTTGTGGACGTAGGTCCCGCCATGAGGCATTCCCCCCGCCTCTAGCGCCGAACTCTGCTCGCGCACCATCTCACCGGTTGCGTTCTTGAGCGTGAGGTCCCAGCTCCATGCGTTCGCAAAGGTGGCCCGCATCATCCGCTCGGACAGCCAGCGCTCCGCCTTCTGTATCCAGTAGAAAGCCGGGGCAAGCACAGGGCGCCCCCTTCCGGCCGCGCGCCACTGGTAGGGGTAGTAGAGCAACATGTTCTGCCCCTCAGCGACCTGCTCCGCCGTTGTCTCCGGTCCAATTACCGTCCACGTCCGGTCGTCGAGGCCATGCCGCGACTCGGTCACGGATAAGGCGACACGGCTATTGTCAGGATCGAACCGGACCGTCTTGATGTTGCGCGGGTGCAGATACCCAAGCCGCATCAGCCCTTGCTGCTCAGAAACGAAAACGGGCAGGAACAGTTCTCCGTACACCAGCCACTCACGGCAGAGCTTGGGCAGATAGCTGTCCATCTCGTTCGTTGGGTCTGTCCAGAACTGCGACAGCAGCTTGTCGAGCTGGGCGTTATCGCTATCGTAGGTGATTGCCCTACCTACGATATGGGATGCGAGCGAATCAATCAACTTCCGCGCGACAGGCGAGTTCTCCGCGAAATGCTGCGCCAGTTGGAGTTCGACGTCAATCTGGCGCGGGGACAGCTCCGATGCGGGATCGAGGCTCCCTATCCGCTGCCACTCGCGGTCTTCTTCAATCAGGCTCGTGAGCGCGTCAGACGACTCCCGCATCCGCGCAAGTTCCGCCACAACGCCGCTTTCCTGCGGAACCACGCGGCCAGCACTTGCGCGACCCGTCAGAGCACCCCATGCCTCAGTAAACCTGCTCATGCCGCGGCCACCGTCTCCTCGTCAGGGTTCGCAAACAGATATCCCGCCTTCATACACCAGACATAGACAGTGCCTTCGTCCAGGTAGAACGTGCAGCTTCCAGCGGCGTCCGTATAGAGCGGCCCGCCGATAACAACGCGGCCCTCTTTGTCACTTGTGACCCATACCCGGCAATCGGTGATAGGGTCTCCAGACCCTTCTTCGGTAAGGCTATATTCCCACTTAACCGCCCCCGCGCCTGAAGCGCTGCTGCCGGTGTATCTGTTCTCGATGGAGAACTGCGCCAGCACCGTGCCCGCGACTGACGTGCCGTCCACCGTGCCCGCCGACAGCACGACCTTGTAATCGGACCCGGCCACGAACGGGCTGTTCTCCTGCTTCACATAGACCGTAACGTTATAC
>ERZ1026792.1041-NODE-1041-length-19094-cov-3.116676_pt1 | contig 19094 bp, 17 predicted proteins | sample MGYA00520884_ERZ1026792 | MGnify/ENA primary metagenome ERZ1026792 (study PRJEB33270, sample SAMEA104284473) | anaerobic digester metagenome | biome: Anaerobic digester microbiome; feature: mesophilic sludge digester; material: Anaerobic digester biomass... | reverse complement strand
GCCAGGGAGTTCTCCGTCTGGTTCGTGGACCGCAGCGAGATGCAGGATCGGCTCAACTCCATGAAAGAGGAGAACGACCGCCTGCGGCTGATGTGGTCCGTGGAGAACGCGGGCAGCCTGCGCAGGGAGCTCGAGGGTTTCGCCGGATACGCCCGGATAACGGCCAGGGAGCCGCTCTCATGGTGGTCCGAGGTAAGGATAAACAAGGGGCGGAACGACGGTGTGGCGGTGGGAGCCCCCGCACTTCAGAACGGCTACCTGGTGGGGCGGGTCGCCAGCGCGGAGGGTGGGTTCTCGTGGGTGGAGCTGCTGACGTCCTCGTCGCTCATGATACCGGTGGTCGTGGAGGAGACCAGGGACCTGGGCGTGGTCGCCGGCGACGGCGAGGGCGGCGGCATGAACAAGCTCTACATCTGGGCCGCCTTGGGTCTGGTGCTGGTGCTCGGCGTGGGCATTGCTCTGTTCGTGAGCGGCGACGACTCCAAGTCGGTCACCGCCGACAGCCAGACCACCGTGGTGTCGGGCCTGCCCGACAGCCAGCCGGTCACGGTCATCGGCGAGGCGTTGCCGGCGTTCGCCAACGATGGCCAGGCCGACCCCGCCATCGGTCTCGCCGCGCCGATGATCGAGGGCCTCAACTTCGTCGGTGAGACCATCACCGCCGACGCCACCACCAATGGCGCCTACATGCTCGTGTTCCTGGCGCACTGGTGCCCGCACTGCAACGCCGAAGTGCCTCGGCTCAACGACTGGAAGCACAGCGGCGCGGTGCCGCCCGAGCTCGATGTCATCGGTGTCGCCACTGCCGCCTCGCCCTCCAGCGCCAACTACCCGCCGGCGTCGTGGTTCTCCAACATGGGTTGGGAGTGGCCGGTCATGGTCGACGAGTCGCAGGGCGATGGCACTGCCGGCACGGCGGCGCAGGCCTTTGGTGCCACCGGCTGGCCCTATGGCGTGATCGTGGGTGCCGACGGCAAGGTGAAGGCCCGCTTCTCGGGCGAGATCGAACCCGCCGACCTGCAGGCCATCGTCGACGACGCGCTCGCGTCCTGAGTCGTTCAGCCCGGTTCCAGCCCGCCTGCCAGTTGTGCAGCGTGGGCCAGCACTTCCCGCAGCGGTAGGCCCAGCGCCGCCGCGGCGGCAACAGCATCGTCGTGCTCGGGCTTGGCCCGACCTGGCGCCAGCTTCACCCTGATCGGATGGCCGTGCACATGCACCACCGCTTCCTCGCGGCGTTGCGGCCAACGTTGCACGGTGCTGCCGCGCATGCCCAGCGAACCGGTTTCGCGCAGCAGCACGGCACCGATCTCGTTGGCCCTGGCCGGGTCGCACAGCGCGTGCACGGTGTGAGCGGGGCGACCCTTCTTCATCACGATCGGGCTGGCCCACGCGTCGTGGGCACCGGCAGCGAGCAGCGCGGTGATGGTGTGCGCGATCACTTCGCCGGTGGCATCGTCGACGTTCACCTCCAGCAGCTGCGCGGGTTGGCCGGGCTGCGGGGTGAGGCTGGGTGGGGTCTCCAGGCCGATGACCACCTGCACCACGTTGGGCCGGCCGGCGATGTCGGCGGTGCCGGCGCCGTAGCCCACTCGGTGCACGTGCATCGCCGGCATCGGGCCGAACTCGTCGGCCAACGCCACCATCAGCGCCACGCCGGTGGGGGTAGCCAGTTCCTTGCGATCGGCGATGCCGCGGCTGGGGGCCCCGGCTCTGGCCAGCAGTTCCACCACGGCGGGCGAAGGGTTGGGGATGTCGCCATGAGCAGCGCGCACCGTGCCCTGGCCGACGGTGATCGGGCTGCACACGATGCGGTCGACGCCCAACACCTCCAGCGCGGCACAGGTGCCCACCACGTCGATGATCGCGTCGAGCGACCCGACTTCGTGCAGCTCCACCTCATCGGCCGGCACGCCGTGCATCGCGCCTTCCACTTCGGCCAGCATTCGGAACGTGCGCTGAGCACGAGCGGCCACGCGCGCCGGCAGGTCGGCCTGCTCGATGATCTCGCGCACCACCCGGTAGGGCCGGTGCGCACCATGCCCGTGGCCGCCATCGTGGCCGCCGTCGTGGTCGTGGTCGTGGCCGTGGTCGTGGCCCGCGTGATGGTGGTCGTGCTCGCCGTCGTGGCCGTGGTCGTGGTCGCCGTCGTGGTCGCCGTCGTGCGGGTGGTCGTGGCCGTCGTGGCCGGCATCGGTGGCCGGGGCTTCGTGGTGAGGGTGGCCGTGCTCGTCGAACACGGCCACGACGGCCTTCGTGGCCGACAGCCCGCAGCGCATCGCGGGCTCGAAGCTGAGGGCGTAGTCGTGCACCGGCAGGCCGGCGAGAATGGCCGCGACGGCCACGGGGTCGGCGCCGGCGTGCACCAGCGATGCCATCGTCATGTCGCCGGCGGTGCCTGCGAAGCAGTGGAACCAGGCGGTGCTGCCGCCTTCGGTGCTCATCGGAACATCCTGGCCACCGCGCACGCGGCACCGAAACCGTTGTCGATGCCCACCACGGTCACGCCGCTGGCGCACGAGGCGTGCATCGCCAGCAGCGCGGTGACGCCTTCCAGGCCGGCGCCGTAGCCCACGCTGGTGGGCACGGCCACCACCGGCCCGGCGGTGAGCCCACCGATCACGCTTGCCAGCGCGCCTTCCATGCCGGCGACCACCACCACGGCATCGGCGGCGGTGACGTGGTCGATGCGGGCGAGCAGGCGGTGCAGCCCGGCGACACCAACGTCGGTGAGCCGGTCGGGCGCGAACCCGTGTGCCTGCAGGGTGAGCACGCACTCGTCGACCACCGGCACGTCGCTGGTGCCGGCGCTCACCACCAGCACACGCGCTGTTCGCGACGGTGGCGGGCAGCGCCACAGCACGCACCCGGCGCGTGCGATGCCGCCGGGGTGCACTTCCAGAACCGCCGAGGCGGTGGCCGCCGACACGCGCGTGAGCAGCACCGGCCCCGTTTCGCCCGACAGAAGCTCGCCGACGATCTCGATGCACTGGGCGGCGGTCTTGCCGTGCCCGTACACGGCTTCCGGCATGCCCTGGCGCAACGCCCGGTGGTGGTCGACCAGGGTGTCGCCCACTTCGACGAAGGGCAGCCGGCGCAGGCGCGCCACCGCATCGTCGGGCGCGACGATGCCCGAGCGCACGCCATCGATGAGCTGCTGCAGCTCCCCCTCGTCCATTCCGACCATTGTGCCGGGCAACGAGCCGCGCCGCGCCACGCGGCGCTCGTTGCGGCCGCCCCGAGCCTGCGCGGCGGCAACACGTGGGCGACGGGTACCGGACGGGATCCGTCTCGGACACCGAGATTGTGTTCTTTCAGCACATCCCTCATGGGTGTCGCGGGACATGCCTCATGGTTTGGGTGAGCCTTGTGGCTCATGGGATCAAGGGGTGTTCCGGTGAGCGTGAAGCGCGCGGTGGTCGAGGCGGATGTGTCGACGTTGAACGTGAGCGAGTTCTGTCGCTCTCATGGGATCAGCACGTGGTTGTTCTATGACCTTCGACGACGATTCGCGTTGGAGGGCGCGGCGGCGTTGGCGCCGAGGTCGCGGGCGCCGAAGCGGGTCGCGAACAAGACCAGTGTCGAGGTGCAGGACCGGATCGTGTCGTTGCGCAAGGAGCTCGCCGAGGACGGCTGGGATTGTGGGCCGGCAACGATCCGCTTCCATCTTGAGCAACGCGATGGCCGGTCGCCATCGGAAGCGACGATCTGGCGGGTGCTGCGCGATCGAGGGTTCATCACGCCGGACCCGAAGAAACGACCCAAGCACACCAGTCGAAGGTTCAGTGCTGAACGGGCGAACGAGTGCTGGCAGATCGATGCGACGAAATGGCAGCTGCCGAACGGGTTGTGGGTCGAGATCATCAATGTGATCGATGACTGCACCCGGCTGTTGATCGCATCAACGGCGGTGGGCACGTGCACGACCGCGAACTCGTGGGACGCCCTCTGCCACGGCGCCGCCCGTTGGGGATGGCCAGAGCGTGTCCTATCGGACAATGGGACTGCGTTCCGCGGGCAGGGCAATGGCGGGCTGATCCCGAGCCTGTTGGCGCTCGGGATCCGTGACACCCACTCGCGCCCTTATCACCCGCAGACCTGCGGCAAGATCGAACGCTTCCATCAGACCCTCAAGCTGCACCTGCGTTGCCAGGACGCTGTCACCGCGATCGATGATCTCCAACGACAGCTCGACCGGTTCAGCGACTACTACAACCATCGCCGTCCTCACCGAGCGATCGGCCGTCGGATCCCGGCCGACGTATGGGCTGAGACGCCGCGCAGCGGACCAGCCGACCGTCCGTTGAACGCGGTCACCAGCACACATCACTCTCCGGTCGGGCGCGACGGACGAATCAGAATCGGCGACAAGACCCGGATCAGCCTCGGCGCACTCCACGCCGGACAGTCAGCACAGGTCGTGCTCACGGGCCGCGTCGCTCATGTGTTCATCAATGGACGACTCGTTCGACAACTCGAGATCGACCCGGCGAAACGGAACCAACCCCTCTACACCCAGGGCGGCCACCCTAGAAAGCGAGCGTGAGTAATGTCCCGCGACATCCCTGAGGCATGCCCCGCGACATCACAGTCTCGGACACCGAGATGAATCCCGCCCAGAAGCCGTTGTGGAACGAATCCCGCCCAGAAGCCGTTGTGGGACGAATCCCGCCCGAATCGCCGAGGAGGGGCCGGCCGGGATAACGGAGCGTCGCGCACGGCCACGCGGGAATAGCCTGCACGCATGACTTCCGCTCGCATTCGTGTCGGCTTCCTGGGGCCGCTGGGCACGTTCACCGAGCAGGCACTGAAGACGCAGCCCGACCTCGCCGCGGCCGAGCACGTGCTGTACCGCACGATGCCCGACGTGCTCGATGCGGTGGAGAGCGGCGAGGTCGATCTCGGCTTCGTGGCCATCGAGAACTCCATCGAGGGCATGGTCAACCTCACCCAGGACGAGCTGGCGTTCGCGCACGATCTGCTCATCCAGCGTGAGGTGGTGCTCGACATCGAGCACTGCCTGATGGCCAAGCCGGGCACCACGTTGGCCGATGTGAAGGCGGTGCTGTCGATTCCCGTGGCCAGCGCGCAGTGCCACACCTACTTGCGCACGCACGTGGGCCAGGCCGAGCTGCGGGCCGCCAACTCCACCGCCGAGGCCGCACGCATCGTGGCCGACGACCTGGGGCCGGGCACTGCCGCTGTTGCTCCGCGTACCAGCGCCGAGCTCTACGGCCTCGAGATCCTGGCCGCCGACATCGCCGACCACCCTGGCAACCAGACCCGCTTCGTGGTCGTGGCGAAGGAGGGCATTCCCGCCCCAACCGGGCACGACTGCACTGCGCTGGTCATCTATCAGCGGGCCGACGAGCCGGGCAGCCTCATCTCCATCCTGCAAGAGTTCGCGGCTCGGCGCATCAACCTCAGCAACCTGCTGTCGCGGCCCACGAAGGATGGTGGCCTGGGCGACTACTGCTTCGTGGTCTACGCCCACGGCCATGTGGCCGACGAGCTGATGGCCGACGCCATGCGTGCCCTGCATGCCAAGCAGGGCAAGGTGAAGTTCTTGGGCAGCTATCCGGCGGCCGGCGAGCACGCCACGTCGGCCCGCCAACACGCCGATGCCCGGTGGCGCGACGCCGACGACTGGGTGCAGCGGCTCCGCGGCACCGTCGGCTGAGCAGTCGCGGCCGGCAGTGACACACTGTGGCCGACACCACATCGCGAAGTTGACGGGAAAGTGTTGTACCGGGGCAACTCGTGACTCTATGGAGCACACGGCTCACCCGAGCACCCTCAAGGAGACTCCCTCATGAACATCCGCCGCAGTCGCACTCGCCGTACCGGCGTGGGCCTGCTCGTCATCGCAGTCGCCGCTCTCGGCGCTTGCAGCAGCGAGACCAAGCGCTCCATCGACGATGCCAGCACCACGGTCGCCGGCCCCTCCACGACGGTGCTCGCCGACGTCACCACCACCCTCGCAGCCACGACCACCGTGCCCGTAGAGGCGACCACGATTCCCGTGGTCACCGACGCGCCCACCACCATCCCCGCTCCGCAGCCGACCGATCCTCCGGCCACCGATGCGCCGGGCTTCGGCCTCTACGACGAGGTCAGCCCGCCAGGGGTGCCCAGTGGGCACACCGACCCGTTCGCCTCCAGCGGCGTGCTGGGCAACGGCGTGTACTGGGTGCAGTACAACGGCGGCGAGACGTTCACCCCCGACATCGAGGTGACGCAGGCGTTCTTCGGCGCCGAGTGCGAGACCCAGGCCGCGGCGGCCGGCGACGAGTGCCTGAACGACATTTTCGTGCTCGGTGATCCGTCGCGCGAGATCGACGATCTGCCGTTCGCCGACGATGTCTTCCTCACGGTCGCGGATGCCAACACGCAGAAGAGCTACTGGATCACGCCCGACGAGCTGCGCTCGGTGCGAGCCTCCAGCCCCAGCGATCCGGCGCCCGACGGCTACGGCTTCGCCTCGTTCCCGTGGAAGATGACGTTGCAGGGCGGCATGATCGTGAAGTTCGAGCAGGTGTGGGTGCCGTAGCGCCGAGTCCGTAGCACCGGGGCCCGTGGCGCCGTGGTGCCCTGCTCACTCGTGACCCATGCCTCTGACGAGCAGCCGGCTCGTTGGGCTGAATGGAGGCATGGTCACATGCAACGTCGTCCCTGTGGCATCGGAGCTTCACGGCGCCGATGCCGTTTCAGCGCTCACCGCCTCACTGCAACCGGCGTTCGATCGTGTGGGCGCTCGGCTGGTTGCCTCGGTGGAGGCGGCCAACACGTCGTTGCCGATGGCCGTGCTGGTGCTCACCGGTGGTACCGAGCGGGCGGTGCTGGCGGCATGGTCGGCTCGCCAGCAGTTCCTGCCGGGCGAGCCGCTGCTGTTGCTCACACACGCCGGCCACAACTCGCTGCCAGCTGCGCTGGAGGCACTGGCGCGGTTGCAGCGCGACGGTGCCAACGGCCGCATCGTGATGGTCGACGGCGAGCTACCCAACCCCGATCTGATCGAGGCGCTGCACGACATGAAGGTCTGGCACCAGTTGCATCGCGCGCGGCTGGGTCTGTTGGGTGCGCCCAGCGACTGGCTGGTCGCGTCGGTGCCCGATCGCGAGGCGGTGCAGCGGCGTTGGGGCGTCACGATCGTGGATGCCGACCTGCCGCAGGCGCTGGATCGGTTCGCGGAGAACATCGATGCACCGGTGGCCGAGCCGGTGCGGTTGCGAGCGCGACATCACGACGGCGAACCGGATGCTGCCGAGGTGGAGACCGCTGCCCGCTTCGAGCCGGTGCTGCGCGAGGTAGCCGTTGATCTGCAGTTGGATGCGATCTCGGTGCGCTGCTTCGATCTGCTCTCCGCCGGCCACACGTCGGGCTGCGTGGCGCTGTCGTCGTTGAACGACTCGGGTGTGATCGCCGGTTGCGAGGGCGACGTCGCCAGCACGGTCGGGTTGTTGTGGGGCAAGCTGTTCACCGGGCAGCTGGGGTGGATGGCGAACCCGGCGATGGCCGACCGCACCACCGGGCACATCGAGCTGGCTCATTGCACGGTGCCACTGTCGATGGTGCACGACTACGAGTTGCACACGCACTTCGAGAGCGGCTTGGGCGTGGGCATCTCCGGCCAGCTGCCACCCGGCCGGGTGACGGTGCTGCGCTTGGGCGGCATGGCGCTCGAGCAGCTGTGGTGCTTCGACGGTGAAGCGTTGCCGACCACGCCACGCGACGGTCGCTGCCGCACGCAGGTCGACGTGAAGGTCGACCCGGCCGCCGTGGGCGAGCTGCTCGACCACCCGCTGGGCAACCACTTGGTGCTGCTGCCCGGCCATCATGCGCAACAGATGCGCCGCTGGTTCACCGAGCTGCTCTCGGCCGAATAGGCCCGTTGCAGCCGCTCGCCGCCGATAGATTCGAGCCCGGAACGGTGGCAGAGTGGACAAATGCGCGCGCCTTGAAAGCGTGAGGGTGCAAGCCCCGGGGGTTCGAATCCCTCCCGTTCCGCCAAGGGTGTCCGTGGACGTTCACCGAAGTCCACCGACGTACAAACTTAGGTGCTCTGAGCAGGTCTTTCGTTGCGTGGACGTCCACTGGCGTTGTAGCGTGTCACTCCCAGGGTTGCTCCCGGTTGCTCCCGTTTTGGGGTGCGTTGCTCCCGGCGTTGCTCCCGGTTTTGGAGGCATTCGAACCATGGCTCGGAAGGTGACCGGCAAGCGAAGTGTGGGCCGAAACGGCAGCGTGCGGGTGCACGGCAAGGCATCGAACGGCGAGGGATCGGTGTACCTCGACGCCGACGGTTCGTGGCGGGCGACGTTCGTTGCTCCCGGCAGCGCCCGCCCCAAGCGAGTTCGCGGCAAAACCCGTGAGGAAGCGATCGCTCGCAGGGCCGTGAAGCTGGAGGAGCTGTCGCAGATCCAGTCGTCGACATTCCATCGCGAAGCGACCGTGGCCGAGCTGGCGGCCTGGTGGCTCGACGTGGTCGCGCGGCATCGCGTGCGAGCCTCGACGTTGGGCACCTACAGCCAACGCGTCGAGCGGATCACGAACACGATCGGCCAGCTGCCGGCGCGATCACTGAAGCCGGAGCGAATCGCCCGCTGGCAGTCCGACCTGTTGAAGTCCGGGCTCGCGTCAGGGACGGTCGCCGACGTGCGAGTGACGCTGCACCAAGTGCTCGAGCAGGCCGTGATCCACGAACTGATCGCCTCCAACCCGGTCGATCGCGTGGCCGCGCCGAAGGTGGTCCGTGGTGCTCGACGCGCGCTCGTGTCAGACGACGCGCGCCACCTGGTCGGTGCGGCGGCAGACGATCGACTCGGCGCAGTCGTCGCGTTGCTGTTCGTGCAGGGGTGGCGTGTCTCCGAGGCACTCGGGCTCGGTTGGGAGGATCTCGATCTCGACGCCGGGGTTGCTGTGGTGCGGCGGGCCGCGATCTACGTCCACAAGGTCGGCATGGTGCTCGGCCCGACCAAGAACGCCGGTGCGTCCGGCACCCACCACCTGTCGGCCGGAGTGGTCGAGTTGTTGCGTGCTCGCCGCGAGGCACAGGCAGCAGAGCGACTCGCGTGTCGCGAGGCGTGGCCAACGCACACCTACGAGGGACAGACCGTGTCGCTGGTGTTCACCAACGCGCGCGGTGGCTTGGTGAACCGGCAGGCGGCGGCGAAGGCGGTGACTCGTGCGGCAACGCAAGCGGGCCTCGACCCGCAGGGCATCGCGACGCACACCGGCAGACGGACAGCCGTGACCGTGCTGTACGCCGAAGCCGGCCTCGACCTCAGCGACATCGCCAGATACGTCGGCCACAAGGGCGAGGCGACAACAGCCGGCTACGTGCGATCGTTGGGTGAGCGTCCGAAGGCGACGGCCGCGATGGCTGCGTCGATGTTGGACCCGGTGGCGGAAGCGCGCCTCGGGGGTCAACGCCCCTCTCTGTGACACCCACCGAACACAGTTACGAGGGTGAGGGACACTGATGCCTCGTTGGCCTGCGAAGATGCAGCAAGAATGGAGTGATCATGACGATCGAGGACCGCCCAGACAACGCTCCGTCCTTGCAACTGGTGCTCGAAGGCGGGTTAGCGCGCCTTGGCGAGGTCCCGGCACTTGACGTCGCTCGCCTCATTGAAGGCTCCATCAGAGCTATTGCCCGTGCGGCTGAGATGATCGCTGGACGCGAACCAGGGCAGGTTGGACGCCGAGGCAGTGCCACCGAGAACGCAACGCGCTTCGTACTCGACGGGATCTACGCCGGAAGTGTCGCTGTTCAACTACATGCGCCACCCTCGGCACCGCCTTCGGGCGACGGAATGGTGCTGGACGACCCACGGCTTACGGAACTCGCTCTCACAAGTGCATTGGACGCATTGTCGGGCATGGAGCTGGACGCCTACGTGGCCCGAGGGCTTGCTGACCTTGCGGACGACCTAGCAATCGGTGCGCGCTACGACAGCTTGCGATTCGTCGCGAGAGGGGGGTCTCTCGGCGAGCGCTCTGCAGTACTAAATCGCTCTGCGCGCACTCGACTGCGCCAACTCGCCGACCAGATGCCCTCGACGGCTCCAACTGCACTCACGGGAACGCTCGTGGAGGCGGACTTCGAACGGCGGACCGCCCGCCTGCGAACGTCATCCAACCGCGTCGTGAGGGTTGAGTTCGACGATGACCATGCCGATGAAATCCAGCGGGCGCTTCGTCAGAACGCAGAGTTCGAAGGGATCGTCACCTTCGACCCCACAACCAATCAGGCGGTGGCCGTCGAAATGCGATCGATTCGCCGAACTTTACAACTTGGCATGGACCTGGACAGCGGGGACTACTGGCGCGTCATGACCGTGATGGAACTCGCGGCGGAGCAGGGCGTTGAATCGGTCGAGGATTTGGCACCGATGCGGGACTCCGAGGCCGCAACGGACGAGATCGACGACTTCTTCGAGGCGCTACAGCTGTGACGCCGGCGGACCTCGGCGACTCTCCGATCTTGCTCGATACGGACGTGTTCTCATTCGTCGTGTGGAGTCGGGGACCAGCGGCGATGTACGAGCCGTTCGTGGTCAACAGGCTCTGGGTGCTCTCGTTTGCAACGGTCGCTGAGCTCCGCTATGGAGCCATCAAGGCAGGCTGGGGTCCAACGCGCCTCCGCGAACTGGATCGGCGTATCCGCCTGTGCGTAGTCGTTCCCGGCACCGACGCCGTGGCCACCCGGTGGGCCGAGCTGAACGCGAAGTTCAAGGACCAGGTCGGAATGAACGACCTCTGGATCGCGGCCTGCGCACTATCGCAGAATCCCGTGCTCCCCGTTGCTTCGCATGATCACGCGTTCGAGATGATCGCAGCGGAGTTCAACCTGCCGGTGGTTCGCATCAATGCGGCTTGAAGTCGACCTTGCGCTACTGGCCCACGGCGTCCGAACAGTGCGACCGGCCCTTCGTGACGCAGCCGACGGGTGGAACGTGATCGTGATGCGAGCAGCGGGCGACGCGCTAGAGCTCTCAGCGACCGGCCGATCAATGAGCATCACCCGTGACATCACGGCCACCGTGACGGAGGAGGGATCGGTCACAGTTCCCGCACGAATACTGGGCGACCTATTGGCGCGTGGCTCGTCACCGTTGGCCACCCTGGGCTCTGACGGGCTGAACCTAGAAGTTGGCCTGGGGGATCTCGAGGCAAAGCTACGGCTCATCGACGACACTCCGCCGCCGCCGATCCGCGTTGTCAGCGCCGAGTCCACCCCAGCCTCGCTCTCGGCCCTCGAGGTGGAGCGGGCGGGAGCGGTAGCAGTCGCTTCCAGCGGCGATCTTCAGCGACCAGTTCTTGCCGGCGTCCATCTAGGACCAACGATGGCCGAGGCCACCGACACCTACCGCGTCGCTCGAACCATTCTGACCACATGGGATCTTGACCTCGTGGTACCAGCAGATCTCGTCCGGCTCGTTGCCGCAGAGCGGTCGGATGTGACCGTCTCGTTTGATGGCCGCGTGATCGCCTTTCGGACTCACGACGCAAGTTGGACCACCCCGGTGATCGCAACAGCGTTCCCCGCGATCCCACACTTCGCGATCCCGACGAATGAAACGCTCACCTGTGACCGGCACGGGATCATCACAGCCGTCGAGTCCGCCGCGGTTCTGCCGGGCGCGCTCATCGAACTGCGTAGTACTGGTGGCGACCTAGTCGTCAGCTCCGAAAACCTCGAAGTCGGTCGCATCGAGAGCAAGGTGCCGCAGGTCGGTGCAACTGCAGTCGAAGCATTGTTCACCGCGCGCTATCTGCTCGACGCCCTGAAGCTGGCGACGACCGAACAGATCACGTTCCAGTTTGCGGAACGCCATGTGGTGATTCGATGTGGCTCATTCACCCAGCTGATCATGCGGCGGGTGACGACGCAGTGACGGAGCTGGGGCCGGGACTCTACGAGCAGCTCATAACGGACGGGCTCAGGGCCCAGCTCGACGAACTGGTCGGGCATCTGCCTGTCGACGAGCGGCCTCTCAACAGCGCCGACGCTTCGGATCGGATTGCCTGGCACGTGAGTCAGCAGGTCGAGCGGGCGCTGCTCGATGTCGGCGACGAGAAGCGAGTGAAGGTCGGGCTTCAAGTGGCCCGCGCGCTGCTCGATCGTCTTGGTGAACTCGTCGACGTTGACCAGCAAGCGATGCTCGCCGACCCGGCCTCAGTCCTGCATGCCATCCTTCGCCGCAAACCTGATGGCACGCCTGCCGCCATCGCTGGGCCGCTGATCCCGCTGCTCGACACGACGCTGCCCACGAACGCGCCCGGTGAGCCGACGCTGTGGAGTCAGTTGCGGTCCGAGATCGAGTCGGCCGACGCGATCGACGTCGTGATGGCGTTCATCCGGCGCAGCGGCATCGGACCGCTCCTCGACTCGCTGCGCCGCCACCGTGAGGCGGGCAGGCCGCTGCGGGTACTGACGACCACGTACACCGATTCGACGGAGCGCCGGGCGCTCGATCAGCTCGTCGATCTCGGTGCAGAAGTTCGCATCTCCTACGACCTGAGTACGACACGCCTGCACGCGAAGGCGTGGGTGTTCCATCGCCACTCCGGCTTCTCGACTGCCTATGTCGGTTCATCGAATCTGACCCACTCGGCGCAAGTGACTGGGTTGGAGTGGAACGTTCGAGCATCGGCTGCCCGCAATCCTGACGTCATTGCGAAGTTCGGCGCTGTGTTCGACAGCTACTGGGAGGCCGGCGACTTCGTTCCCTACGACCCCGACCAGTTCGACGATGAGCGGCAGCGGGTTGGCCGCACCGACAGCGGCCCGTATGTGATCCTCAGCCCGATCGAGTTGCGGCCGCACCCGTTCCAGGAACGGCTGCTTGAACTCATCGAACTCTCTCGACAGCGGGGCCATCATCGCAACCTCCTGGTTGCCGCCACTGGCACGGGCAAGACCGTCATGGCGGCGCTCGACTACGCCACGCTCGCTGGGCGGCTCGGCCGATCTCGACTGCTGTTCATTGCCCACCGCGAGGAGATCCTCGATCAGAGCCTCGCCACGTTCCGGTACGCACTGCGCGACGCGTCGTTCGGAGAGAAATGGGTAGGCGGTGCACGACCGACGAGGTTCGACCACGTGTTCGCATCGATACAAAGCCTCCATGCCGGTGATCTCGATGCGCTGCCACCGGATCACTTCGATGTCGTGATCGTCGATGAGTTCCACCACGCCGCCGCAACGTCGTACCGGCGCATCCTCGATCACCTCCAGCCCGTCGAACTGCTCGGTCTGACCGCCACCCCGGAGCGCAGCGACGGCCTACCGATCCTTCAATGGTTCGACGATCGCATCGCCGCCGAACTGCGACTCTGGGAGGCCATCGACCAGCAGCACCTGTCGCCCTTCCTGTACTTCGGGATTCACGACGGACTCGACCTGCGCGAGATCCCATGGCGCCGCGGACGCGGCTACGACGTCGACGCACTGAGCAACGCGTACACGAGCTCCGACGCGTGGGCTCGGCTTGTGGTGAAGGAAGTCGCCGACCACACGGATCCGTCCTCGATGCGCGCCCTCGGGTTCTGCGTCAGCGTCGAGCACGCCCGGTTCATGGCCCACCACTTCAACCACCATGGGATCCCTTCCGTCGCCGTGTGGGGCGACAGTCCTCGTGCCGACCGCGAGGCGGCACTGAGGGACCTCGCGCACGGGCGAGTCCGGGCAGTGTTCTCCGTTGACCTGTTCAACGAAGGCGTCGACGTCCCGGCCGTCGACACGGTGCTGATGCTCCGCCCGACCGAGAGCCCGACGCTCTTCCTGCAACAACTCGGCCGTGGCTTGCGCAAGTCCACGGGCAAGGGCTTCTGCACTGTCCTCGACTTCGTCGGCACGCACCGCAAGGAGTTCCGCTTCGACCGCCGCTACCGAGCCCTGCTCGGTGGTTCGCGCCGAGACGTCGAGCGGGAAGTCCAGCTGCAGTTCCCCTTCCTTCCGGCCGGCTGCCACATGCACCTCGACGCCAAGGCCTCAGAGGTCGTCCTGCGAAGCCTGCGTGATGCGATCCCCACTCGCTGGCCGGCGAAGGTTGACGAGCTTCGTTCGCTTCGGCGAGAGCGGCCCGACCTCGGACTCGCCGAGTTCCTGATCGAATCCGGGCTCGACCTCGATGACGTCTACGACGGCAACAAGAGCTGGTCGGATCTTCGGGAGGCCGCCGGCGCTGACGTGCTGGCACCCGGCCCGGACGAAGCGGTGATGCGCCGAGCCATCGGACGCCTCCTGCACATCGACGATCGGGAGCGCATCGACACGTACCGGCGACACCTCGCATCGCCGGTAGCCCCCGAGATCTCACGGCTGCCCGAACGAGAGCGACGTCTGCTGCACATGCTCCTCGCCGCCGTTGCCGATCGTGTGTTGGGTCGCGACACCAGTGTTCAAGAAGCTGCCGAACTGTTGTGGGGCCACCCGCAAGTCCGCAGCGAACTGTCGGAGCTATTCGGGTTGCTCGATGGCCGGATCGACCACCTACACACACCGCTCGCTACGCATCCTGACAGCCCTCTGCAGATCCACGCGAGGTACACCCGGATCGAGATCCTCGCCGCATTCGGGCTGGGTTCGGGCGCCAAGATCGCGGCTTGGCAGAGCGGCGTCTACGAGGCGAAGGCGGCCAACGCCGAGCTGCTCGCGTTCACGCTCGACAAGAGCAGCGGGGGCTTCTCGCCGACCACCCGGTACCGCGACTACGCGATCAGTCGAAGCCTCATTCACTGGGAGAGCCAATCCTCCACGCGGACGGACAGCTCGACCGGTCTGCGCTACCGGCATCACGAGCGGGATGGCCGCACGATCCTGTTGTTCAGCCGACTCAGTGCCGACGATCGTGCCTTCTGGTTCCTGGGTCCCGCCACCTATCGCGGCCACGTGGGCGAGCGGCCGATGGCCGTCACCTGGGAGCTGGCGCAGCCGCTCTCCGGCGATCTGTACCAAGCGTTCGCCGCAGCGGTGGCGTGAGTCGACACGGCGTTTGTCCTTGACGCGCCGTGCGCCTACTCGAGACCATTCTTGGATGGATGTGAACATCACGCTGTCGGACGTGGACCTGGCGACGATCGTCGAGGCGCTCGACTGCTACGACTACTGGGAACTCGGGCAGGGCCTGCCACGCAACAACGGAGCGGTGCTGCTTCCTGGCGACGCCCTTGGCGACTCCGACCCGTACTGGACGGAGCCGCCGACCGACGCGGAAGCGGAGGCGATCGAGAGTGTTCGGGCGAGCCGGATGCTCGCCGAGCGTCTGCAAGCGCTCATGCAGTAGCCGGCGACCGAATCAATCCGCGCTCACACCTCGGCGGTGTGGTCGCCGAGGTCATTGGCGTCCTCGGCGTGGATCCAGGACATCGGGTCGGACCGGTCATCGAGGACGGCGGGCTCGCCGCAAAGCCGGCACCGATGACGCGCACCCTGCAGCACGACCTCTCGAACGAGCGGGCGCCCGCCCGGGTCGGTGACTCGGAGCGCCTCTGCGTACGTCACCGCGTCGGCCTGTTCCCAGAAGCCCGCAATCGGAGCATCCGCTTGTCCAGTTACAAGCACCAGCCACGCCCTGGTTCCGCCAGGGCTCACACTCTGACTCGTCTCCCGCTCGTCTGGCATCGTTCTCCTCCCAAGCCAGAGTGAGCTCGATCGGCGGGCGACTTCGCAACCAGAGTTGCATCGATTCTCGACTTCTTACAAACTGAGAGATATCATCCAGTTTGTGGACAAGTCACCGACGCCGTCGCTCTTGCCGATCTTTCGATCGCAGCAGCAAGCCGAGTTGCTCGCACTCATCCTCGGCGACCCCACGGCCGAGCACAGCATGACCGAACTTGCCGAACGTACCGGCGTTCCGTACGCCTCAGTTCATCGCGAAGTCGAACGCGCCGATGCTGCGGGGCTCGTGTCGAGCCGCCTCGTCGGGCGGACGCGGCTCATTCGGGCCGACGTGTCGAGCCCCTACTTCGCTGGCCTGTCAGACGCACTGGTCAAAGCGTTCGGCGTGCCGTGGGTGATCGGGCAGGAGCTGGCTCGAGTCAAGGGCATCGACGCGGCATACGTCTACGGATCGTGGGCGGCACGGTTCTCGGGCGAAGACGGTGACCGACCGGTCGGCGACATCGACCTTCTCGTGCTCGGAGGACCGGACCGTGACGAGGTGTACGCCGCAGCCAGCGCGGCCGAGCACAGGCTCGGACGGGCGGTACAAGTGACCATCCGATCGGCCAACTGGCTGACCGACGGCAGCGGCACGTTTCACGACACCGTCGCCGGCCGACCCATGGTTCCGGTGCCGATGGCTACGCGAACAGCTCGGGAGGATCCGTCCTCAGCAACCGCTCGACCTCCTCGACGACCGTCCGCGAAGTTTTCAGGGCCCAAGCAGCGTCGTCGCGGCTGATCTCCGCGCTCGACGGGTCGAAGTATTGAGCGGCGTGGCGCGTCCGGCGAAGGCGTTCGAACGTTGGCTTGGCGAGGCCGGGGATCGCCTTCGCGAACTGCCCGCTGATGGCGTCCTCGACGGTCACGTGCGAGCCCTCGCCACCGGTGGCGCGCAGCCCTTGTCGAATGAGCAGTGCCTCGGCGGCCATGCGGTAAGCGTCGTAGGCAGCGGCGAACGCGCCCTCGACGTCACCGGCCGCGAGGCCACCATCAGCAGTCAGAAGGCGCCGGGTGGCTCGTCCGATGATTGTCGCCGATGACTCGCCCGCGGTACTCCCATCGATCCGTTCGAGTCGGCCGCGACCGAGCAAGTAGTCGATCGTGTTGCGTCCCTCCGTCGGCGTCGCCATGGAAGTCACCGTACTTGGAGGGTGTCACGCTGCAGCCGGTCACGGACGTAACGCCGGATCTCGCCGAGCGGGATGCGGCGTGAGCGGCCGATGTGGACCGAGGCGAGCTGGCCGGTGGTGAGCAGGTCGTAGAGCGACCCTCGGCTGACGGAGAGGAACCGGGCAGCGTCCGGCAGGGTGACGAGGCGGAGATCATCGTCGAGGTCGGCGAGGTCAGCTCCAGTGGCGTGCATCGGATGCTCCTTCTGATCGTGCGAGTACACCGGGATACAGAGGCGCGTTTCGCTCGGGCGCAGCACTTTGCCGGCAGATTTCTCACGCGATCGCGTCGACAGTCGCGATGCCCTCACGCGACTGACCACGCGATCGCGTCACCTCAGCGCGATCGCCGACGCGACTGTGCGCGCAGTCGCGTGGTCAGCAACATCGCTGGCGCACCTTTGGCCTCTCAGGCCGACATCAGGTCGGACTCGACGCGCCGGAGGCCCTCATGCCCTGCCCCTCACGCCGCTTGGTACTCAGCCAGGCGTGGCCCAGCTCGCCCGTCCGCGACTCGAAGCTGACGAGCCACAGCTCGCCGCTCAGCGCCGACGCATCGCCAGGGACCTACAGGTGGGCGCCGAGTGCCTCTGCCGCCGGAGGCGCACGCGACTGTGCCCGCAGCGACGCCATCGCAGCCGTGATGCAAGTGCGTCCACTTTCTGTCGTGTCCGGCACGGCCGACTCGAGCCCGTTCGGTCAATCGCCGTTCGGCGACCCGGGGTGGTTGTGATGCTGTCGTTGGCGAAGCTCGGTCGAGGCAGCGAGGGGTACTACCTCGACGCAGTCGCGAAGGGCGCTGAGGATTACTACGTCGGTCGCGGTGAGGCGCCGGGGTACTGGGCCGGACGCGGAGCTGAGCTGCTCGGCCTCGATGGTGAGGTGACGCCCGAGGTACTGCGGGCGGTTCTCGCCGGCACCGCTCCCGACGGCTCGATGCTCGGCGCGGCCAACCGAACCGTGCCCGGCTTTGATCTCACCTTCTCGGTGCCCAAGTCGGTGTCTGTGCTCGCCGCGCTCCGTCCCGAGCTGTCGGAGCAGATCGTCGACGCGTGCGAGGTCGCCGTCGCCCGCTCGATCGCCTGGTTGGAGGACAACGCCTGCTTCAGCCGGCGCGGCCACAACGGTGTGGAGCATGTCGACGGTGACGGCTACGTCGCCGCCGCGTTCCGCCACCGCACCAGCCGAGCCGGCGACCCGCAGCTGCATTGGCACGTGCTCGTCGCCAACACGACCCGAGGGCCCGACGGCCGGTGGCGCACGCTCGACGGCACTCGTGTCTACCCGGCGCTGCGCACCGCTGGCTTCCTGTTCGAGGCCGAGATGCGTAACGAGCTGACCAACCGCTTCGGCGTCCAGTGGCGGGCGGCCCGCAACGGCATCTCCGAGATCGACGGCGCTCCCGCCGCGGTGTTGCGGCACTTCTCCAAGCGGCGGAGCCAGATCGAGGACCGGCTCGCGATCAAGGGCTACTCCAGCGGTCGGGCCGCGCAGGTCGCGGCGCTCAGCACTCGCGACTGCAAGGCGGAACCGGAGTCGGACCAGACCCTGCGCGAGCGGGCGCCCCTGGTCATCGGCACGGTCCTGGTTCTCGGGTTTCTGCTCCTGCTGCTGGCCCTTCAGGCGGTCTTCATCGCCGTCGCCGGAGTGGTCTTCAACCTGCTCTCGGTGGGCGCCGCGTTTGGTGTCGGCGCGCTCGCCTTCCAGCACGGATGGGCAGCCGGGCCGATGGGCTTTGAGAGCCAGGGCTACCTCACCTCGTGGGCGCCGCTCTTCTTCTTCACCCTCGTGTTCGCCATTTCGATGGACTACACGGTCTTCCTGCTCGCCTCCGCTCGTGAACACTACGAACACTCCCACGACGGCGCCGAAGCCGTCCGCGGTTCTATCGCCCACACCGGCCGGCCAATCGTGGCCGCGGCAGCGGTGATGATCGCGGTGTTCTACACCTTCGCCATCGCCGGGCCGCTCCCAATGAAGGAGATGGGCATCATCCTCGGCGTGGCGGTGCTGTTGGACGCGGCGCTCGTGCGCCTACTGCTGGTACCGGTGCTACTCAGGCTCACCGGGACGGCGGCCTGGTGGCGGCCCACCGTTCCAGCGGCCGGCTGGTCAGGCTGCCCCGTGACTACGTCACCACGGCGACCGAACTCGGCTACGCGTGCACGATCCACTCCGCGCAGGGGGTGTCGGTCGACACCATGCACGGCGTGCTCACCGGAGCGGAGAGCCGCCAGCAGCTGTACACGATGCTC
>ERZ1026792.1039-NODE-1039-length-19129-cov-3.781076_pt1 | contig 19129 bp, 18 predicted proteins | sample MGYA00520884_ERZ1026792 | MGnify/ENA primary metagenome ERZ1026792 (study PRJEB33270, sample SAMEA104284473) | anaerobic digester metagenome | biome: Anaerobic digester microbiome; feature: mesophilic sludge digester; material: Anaerobic digester biomass... | reverse complement strand
TGCTCGGTGAGCACCAGGTTGAACGCGTGGATCTCAGGCTCGCGACCGGCGATTGCTGCCAAGTGCTGTTCGAGGACCTGGGTCGCGGTGGTGGCGCCCGAGCGGACGGCGGCAGCGACGGCTGCGGCCGTCGGCGGGGTGGCACGGGCTGGCGCGGCCATCAGCCTTCGCCACCGATCGGCGGCACACGGAAGCACCCGTCCTCGGCGGCGGGCGCCGACGCCAGCACCTCGTCGCGATCGAGGCATGGCCGCACGACGTCGGCACGGAACACGTTGACCAGCGCGAACGGCTGGGTCATGGGGGTGACCTCGGACAGATCGAGAGCATCGACATCGGCGAAGTGCTCGAGCATGCCGTCGAGCTGCGACGTCATGCGGTCGATCTCCTCGGCGGTGACGTCGAGCCTGGCGAGCCGGGCCACCTTGGCCACATCAGCGGCAGAAATGCGTTCAGACACAGTCGAGAAGCCTACGGGCCGACGGCTGCCGGCAAGCAGGCGTTTGCGGGCAGCCGTGGGTCACAGCGCGCGCAGGTGCAGCAGCATGCCCGACTCGGGGTGCTGCCACGGCAGTTGCACCCCGTGCGTGGCCAGCTGTGTGCCGGTGAGCACGATGCCGCTGGCGGCCCACACCAGCATCGCGCCGGGCAGCGGCACCTGCTCGACCACGTAGCGAGCGTCGGGCTGCAGACCTTGCAGGCGCACCGGCGGCGGCAGCAGGCTCATGCCGGCGGTGAGCGTGGCGTGCACGATCAGCGCTTCCCGGCGGTCAGCGGCGTAGACCCCGTAGACCTGTGTGGCCGCGATCTGACCATTGAGCACCGGGTCGAAACGCACGGCATCGCCGCTGTGCAGCAGCGGCCGGAACCGCTGGTGCAGGGCGATCACCTCGGCCAGCCTGGCTCGTTCGCCGTCGTCGAGTGTGAGCACGTTCCACTCCACCCCGAGGTGGCCGAACAGTGCGGTGACGGCCCGGAACGCCAACGAGTGCACCCGACCCGTGGTGTGCGAACGGCTGGGGCCGATGTGCGCTCCCATCAGCTCGAACGGGATGAGCATCGACGCGCCCCACTGGATGGTCTGGCGTTCGAGCGCGTCGTTGCAGTCACTGGTCCAGACACGCTCGGCGCGACGCAGCACCTCGTGGTCGATTCGCGCGCCACCGCTGGCGCAGCTCTCGAACTCCACGGTGGGGTGCCGCTCGCGCAGCGCATCGAGCAGCGCGTAGAACGCCAGCGTCTGCGCTCGCGTGCCGGCAGCACCGTCGCTGCCACTGGCTTGCACGTGGTTGCGGTTCATGTCCCACTTCACGTAGGCCACGTCGTGGTCGCGCAGCACGGCGTCGAGCTGCTCGAAGACGTGGGCGAACGCGTCGGGGTGCGCCAGGTTGAGCACCAGCTGGTTGCGGCCCAGCACCGGGTCGTAGCCGGGGGTGGTGAGTGCCCACTCGGGGTGCTCGCGGTACAGGTCGCTGTCGGGGTTCACCATCTCCGGCTCCACCCAGATGCCGAACTCCATGCCCAGCCCGCGCACATGCGCGATGAGCGGGCCGAGACCGTCGGGGTACACCTCCGGCGAGACCCACCAGTCGCCCAGGCCGCGGCGATCGTCGCGGCGGCCGCCGAACCAGCCGTCGTCGAGCACGAACCGTTCGACACCCAACGCGGCGGCGCTGGTGGCCAGCTCCTGCAGCCGCTCGGTGGAGTGATCGAAGTAGACCGCCTCCCACGTGTTGAGCAGCACCGGCCGCGCCGACCGCGGGTGCACGGGTTGGCTGCGCAACGAACGGTGGAACCCCCACGATGCCGGCGTCAGCCCGCCGCTGGAGTAGGTGGCGACGATCTTCGGCGACTGGTACGACTGACCGGGTTGCAGGCACACCTCACCGGGGTGCAGCAGCTCGCCGCCCTGCACGTACCGGCGGCCATCGGGCATGCATTCGGCGAACAACGTGTGGTTGCCGCTCCATGCAACGTGCACACCCCACACCTCGCCGTGCCACTCGCCGAACCCCGGCGTGCCCGCGAACACCAACGGCGTGTGCTCGTGCGAGGTGCGCCCGGCCCGGTTCTCCGAGACCCACGCCCCGCTGGCCCACTCGCGGCGCACAGGGTGGAACTCGCGCGTCCACCGCCCGTCGAAGGTGAGCAGTTCTGCCGCGTGCGCAGGGATGGGCAAGGTGGGCAGCAGGCTGTCGAGCAGGTAGCGGCTGCTGCTCTCGTTGACGAGCGTCAGCTGCACGGTGAGCACCTCGTCGAGCGTGATGGTGCACGCCAGGCGCAGCCCGGCGACGGCATCGACGGCCACCACCTCTACGCCGTTGTCGACCGAACGCACTGCATGGGGCTGAAACCTGGGCGCCCACGCGGTGCCACCCTGACGGTGGCCGCTCAGCCCCGGGCGGCCCTGGAAGCCGGCCCCGTGCTCGGGCACGACGCTGATGGGAGCAACCACGTCGAGCGCACCCGGCACCAGGCTGCGAGCGAGCGCCCGGCCGATGGTGACCGGGTCGACCTCGCCGAGCGGCGCGCCCCAGTGCACGACGACGGGCACGCCGAACGACTCGTCGATCACCACGTCGGTGTGCTCACCGCGAAGGTGGATCATCGATTACCCCTTGTTGGCGCCGAGCGTCAACCCACCGATGAACTGGCGTTGCAGCGCCAGGTACACGATGAGCGTCGGCATCGCCACGATCATCGACGCAGCGGCGATGAGGTTGTCGTTGGAGAAGAACTGACCGCCGAGGTTGGCGATCGAGGAAGTGATCGGCCGCTCGTCACCTTGGTTGATGAGCACCACCGCCCAGAAGAAGTCGTTGTACAACCAGGTGAACTCCAGCGTCGCCAGTGCGGCGAGCACGGGGCGGCACAGCGGCATGATGATCTGGAAGAACTGCCGGCTGACGCTGGCGCCATCGACCAGCGCGGCTTCGCCCAGCTCCTTGGGGATCGTCTTCATGTAGTTGCTGAGCACGAACGTGCAGAAGCCGGTCTGGAACGCGACGTGCACGATGATCACCGCGATCTTCGTGCCGAGCAGGCTGCCGGTATCGGTGTCGCTGAGGAGGTCGGGCCACGGGGTGGCCTTGAACATCTGGAACAGCGGCTGGAAGATGACCTGAGCAGGCAGCAGGTTGCCGGCGGTGAACAGCAGCAGCAGTGCAACGTTGAAGCGCCAGCTGAAGCGACTGACGGCGAAGGCCATCGTGCTGGAGAAGAAGAGGATGAGCACGATCGACGGGATCACGATGAACATCGTGTTCCTGAACGTGTGGGTCATGTTGCCCTGGGTCCACGCGTCTTTGAAGTTCTGCAGCGTGAGCGCCTTGGGCAACGAGAAGATGCCGTACTTCTGCGTCTCTGCGTAGGGGCGGAAGGCGGCGTAGATGGCACTGACCACCGGCACCAACCAGACCAGCGCCATGAAGGTGAGGAACACGTACAGGAACGCACGCGACCACCGGCTGCGCCTGGCGGGCCGCTTCACCACCGTGAGCTGCGCGCTCATGTCTCGACCTCTCGATAGTTGTTGAAGAGGTACCAGATGATGAACCCGAGGCACAACAGCAGCAACACGACGCCGTATGCCGACCCGAGACCCACCTGACCACCTCCCTCACCGACGAGGTTGTCGCGCACCAGCACGCCGAGCACCTTGGTGCCTGGCGGCGACTTGAGCGCAAAGATGATGTCGAACGCTCGCAGCGCTTCGATGACGGTGATGACGAAGACCACCACGTTGATCGGCTTCATCACCGGGAAGATGACACGGCGAAAGGCCTGCCACTCGTTGCAGCCGTCGATGGCGGCGGCTTCGCGCATGGCCGGGTCGACGCTCTTCAGGCCGGCGAGGTACAGCACCATCACGTACCCGATGTGTCGCCACGCCATGGCGATGAGGATGGCGGCGAAGTTCTTGGTGAGCCCCAACGGTGTGTCGAGGCCGGGTATGTGGAACTCGAAGATCTTCTCGGCGTTACCCACCCAGTCGATCTGATTGCCCTGCTCGGTGCGGCCGAGCACCACGTTGAACAGGCCCTGGCGAGGCGAGTACATCACGCTCTTCCAGATGAACCCGACGATGGCGAGCGACAGCACGACCGGCATGTAGAAGATGCTCTGGTAGATGGCCGACCCGCGGATGTTCTTGTCGAGCAGGTACGCGAACAGCACGCCCACGATGCTGCACAGCGACAGGAAGACCAGCAGCAGGACGTTGTTGAACAGTGCCGGGAAGAACTTGCCGTCGAAGACGGTGAAGATCGCCCAGTAGTTACGGAAGCCGATGAGTTGCCACGACCCCAGCTTGAGACCGTCCCACTTGGTGAACGACAGGGAGATCGTCATGAACGCCGGAACCCACACGAACACCACGTGCACGAGTGTGGGGATGCCGGCCATCAGCCACAGCGTGATCTTGTCACCACGCGACAACTGGGAATACCGCCGCCGGCGGCGGCGCCCCACAGGGGGCACCGCCGCCGTTTCGACGGGAGCTGTGATCTCAGCTTCCATGGCTCATTCTCAGAGGTACTGCGACTTCTGAGTTTCGATGTCGTCGAGGATCGAGTCGATCGTCGACGGGTCAGCATGGAAGTTCGCGAAGGCGTCGGAGATGACGTTCGACACGAAGTCCGGGCTGGTGTCGCGGTCGAGGAACTGCGCGATGTTCTTCGCAGCCCCGACCAGCTCGGCCGACTTCTTCTGGATCGGCGTGAAGACCGACGAGTCGAACTTGCTGTTCGCCGGCACGGCACTGGGGTTCACGGCGTTGGCGGCAGTGATGAAGTCGAGCCCACCGATCGCCGTCAGCATGGCCTTCGCGCCGTCTTCGTTCTTCGGCGAGGCGGCCATCATGAAGCCGTCGATCGGGGCGTCGAGTGCGTCGGCACCGATGGCCGGGTCGAGCTCGGGGAAGTTGAAGAAGTCGAGGTCGTCGAGGTACTCCTGGTCGGTCGAGTTGCTCGAGACGAAGGTGCCCAGGTAGTACATGCCGGCTTCCTTGCTCTCCAGCGCGGTCGCTGCTTCCTGCCAGGTGCGCCCGTTGGGGTTCTCCTGGTGGAACGGCAGCAGGTCGGTCCACAGTGCGAACACGGCCTTCACCTTGTCGCCCGTCCAGTCTTCCTTGCCGGCCAGCAGGTCGACGTGGAACTGGTAGCCGTTGAGGCGCATGTTCAAGATGTCGAACGTGCCCTGCACCGGCCACTTGCCGTCGTTGGCGTACGCGAACGGCACCAGGCCATCGGCCTGCATCTGCGCGGCGAGGGCGAGCAGCTCGTCCTTGTTGGTGGGGACGGTGTAGCCCTTCTCCTCGAACAGGCTCTTGCGGTAGTGCACGGCCCACGGGTAGTAGCTGGTGGGCACGAGGTACTGCTTGCCGTCGTTACCGGTAGCAGCGGTCTTGAAGCCTTCGGTGAAGTCGGGCAGGTTGTCCCACACCGAGCTGATGTCGCCGGCGAGACCCTTCTCCGCGAAGAAGCGCATGCGGTAGCCGGCGAACCAGGTGAACACGTCGTCGGGCTGCTGCAGGTAGCTGGTGATGTTGTCCTGGAAGCTGTTGTGGTCGACGAAGTTGCCGGTGTACGGCACGCCGGTTGCATCGAGGCCGGCCTTGGCGCCGTCGTAGGCAACGCTGCCCGCTGCCTCGTTGATACCGACGGTGACGGCATCGCCCGAGGGGGCGGCGGTGGTGTCGGTACCGGCGGCGGCGGTGGTGTCGGCACCGGCGGCATCGGTGGCGGGCGTGGTGGAGCCTGAATCCTTGTCGTCGCTGCCGCAGGCTGCAAGCAGGCCGGCACCGGCAACAGCCGCGGTGCCGATGATGAGGCCGCGGCGAGACACGATGTTGAACCCGACATCACTCGGGCTGGGTGATTGTTCGTAACCTTCTGACACGGTTCCCCCTAGTGGATGTGTGTTCGGAACTGCTGAGACGCTCGCAGACTTGTCGAGCGCTGGCATGAACATCCCATGAACGACGCGTGCCTGTCAAGGGCCACTGTTCGTTATTCGCACACCGTTTGTGAGTTTTTCGGGGCTTTGGCGCGACTCTCACGCTCAGGCAGGCATTTTCTGTTTGAAACTGTTGACTTTCCCAACACCTGGGGGCAGGCTACGCACATGTCCAGCACAGTCGTCGACGCAGTTGCGGTGCGCGCACTGGCTCGCCAACGCCACGACGTGATCGTGGCCGAGGTGCGCCGGCGCGGGGCGGTGCGCGTCAGCGAGCTCTCCACGCTGCTGGGTGTCAGCGACATGACGATCCGTCGCGATCTGGAGATGCTCGACGAGACCGGGCTGGTCACCAAGGTGCACGGCGGTGCCACCCTGCGCGCCGAGCGCAGCAGCGACGAACCCGGCTTCGAAGCCAAGTCGTTGCGCAACATGGCCGAGAAGCACGCCATCGCCATGGCCGCGGCAGCGATGATCACGCCGGGCAGCGCCATCGGCATCACCGCCGGCACCACCACCTGGCAGCTGGCCTACCACCTCGTCGACATCCCTCACCTGACGGTGGTCACCAACTCGGTACGTGTGTCCGATGTGCTCTATCGCGCGCCACGCACCGACCGCACCGTCGTGCTCACCGGCGGCGACCGCACGCCATCCGATGCGTTGGTCGGGCCGGTGGCGTTGGCCACCCTGCGCACGTTGCACCTCGATGTGGTCTGCATGGGTGTGCACGGCATGGCCGCCGACGCCGGCTTCACCACACCCAACCTGCAAGAGGCCGAGACCAACCGGGCCTTCGTCGACTCCACGCAGCACCTGATGGTGCTCGCCGACCACACCAAGTGGAACATCATCGGTCTCAGCACCATCGCCCCGCTCGACAGAGCAGCCACGGTCATCTCCGATCGTTGGCTGCCCGCAGCTGCCCGCACCGCGCTCAAGCAGATGGTGCCGCAGCTGGTGTTGGCGGACCCACAGTTCAACGAAGTACCAGCGCCGTTCGAGACCCGGGCGGCCGACCGAAGGAGAGCGAATGGCTAGCGTCACGTTCAGCGAGGCGTCACGCGTCTACCCGGGAATGAAGCATCCCGCTGTCGACCGCCTCAACCTGGAGATCAACGATGGCGAGTTCCTCGTGCTCGTCGGCCCGTCGGGCTGTGGGAAGTCGACGACGCTGCGCATGCTCGCCGGCCTCGAGCCGATCGACGCCGGGTCGGTGCTGATCGGCGATCGAGACGTCACGTGGGTGCCGCCGCGAGACCGCGACATCGCCATGGTGTTCCAGAGCTACGCCCTCTACCCGCACATGACGGTGGCGGAGAACATCGGCTTCCACCTCAAGATCAAGAAGCTGCCCAAGGACGAGATCCGCGCCCGCGTGCAGGAAGCCGCAGAGCTGCTCGATCTCGACGAGTACCTCGATCGCAAACCGGCCAAGCTGTCGGGTGGCCAGCGTCAGCGGGTGGCGATGGGGCGGGCGATCGTGCGCAACCCGAAGGTCTTCCTGATGGACGAGCCGCTGTCCAACCTCGACGCCAAGCTCCGCGTGCAGACCCGTACGCAGATCGCTGCGCTGCAGCGCCGCCTGGGCGTCACCACCGTCTACGTCACCCACGACCAGGTGGAGGCGATGACCATGGGCGACCGGGTGGCCGTGCTCAAGGACGGGTTGCTGCAGCAGTGCGCCTCGCCCCGCGAGCTGTTCACCCGGCCGGCAAACGTGTTCGTCGCCGGCTTCATCGGGTCACCGGCGATGAACGAGATGCAGTGCACCGTCAACAGCGACGGCGCCGAGTTCGCCGCGCTGCAGATCCCGCTCACACCCGAACAGCGAGCGGCACTCACGTCGGATCAGCTCACCGTCGGCGTGCGGCCCGAGAACCTGCATCTCAGCCACGACGGCACCGGCATGCACGCCACCATCGCCACGGTCGAAGAGCTGGGCAGCGACAGCTTCCTGTACTGCACACCCGAGGGCCACAGCGAGGCGACGATGGTGTCGCGCGCAGAGGGCCTCTCCACCGCCCGCGCCGGCGACACGGTGCAGTTGCGCCCCGACCCGGGGGCGCTGCACCTCTTCGACACCGCTACGGGTCTTCGCCTTCCAGATTGATTGCCATGACCGAACCGCACGACGTTCGCATCGACCCCTACCTCGGCACGGTGGTGCACGTGGTTGGCACGCGCCAGGCACGGCCCAACCTGCCCAGCACCGGCTGCCCCTTCTGCCCCGGCGGCCGCGAAGCCCCCGAGCCCTACGACGTGCGCTGCTTCGAGAACCGCTGGCCGGCAATGCCGGGCGGGCGTTGCGAGGTGGTGCTGTACACCTCCGAGCACGACGCCACCTTCGCTTCGCTGGGCACGCACGGCGCACGCAAGGTGATCGATCTCTGGGCGCAACGCACCGCTCAACTGGGTGCACGCGCCGATGTCGACTTCGTGCTCGTGTTCGAGAACCGCGGCCCGGAGGTGGGTGCCACCATCGCGCACCCTCACGGGCAGATCTACGCCTACGACCACGTTCCCGAGCGGCCGGCGCGGTTGCTCGACGCCAAGTGGACCCCCGATCTGCACCCCGGTGAGCGCCTGGTGGCCGAGCACGGCGGGTGGTTGGCCGCGGTGCCACCGGCCAGTACCTACCCGATCGCGTTGTCACTGGCGCCGCGGCTGCAGGTGCCCGACCTGGTCGCACTCGACGGCGCCGGCCGCGACGATCTCGCGGCGCTGCTCACCGATGTGATGGCTCGTCTCGATCGCCTCTTCGACCGGCCGCTGCCCTACATGATGTGGCTCAACCAGCGCCCCACCGATGGCGGTGAGTGGCCGCAGGCGTGGTTCAACATCGAGATCGTGTCGCCGTGGCGCAGCGCCGGCGTGCCCCGCTTCATCGCGGCTGCCGAGGTGGCGTGCGACGAGTTCTTCAACCCGGTGATCCCGGAGGTGCTGGCCGAGCAGCTGCGCGCGCTCGGCTGAACTGCGCAGCGGCGGCCGGTGAGCCGGTCAGGCCTCTTCGTCGACCGCGGCGAAGGCCGGTGGGCGCTTCTGCAGGAAGCTCGCCACGCCTTCCTTGAAGTCGCTGCGGCGCAACGACGCCTTCATCATCTCGATGGCGTCATCGGTGGCAGCCACGAGGCCGCGATCCCAGTCGCCGTACACCTGTCGCTTGATCACCGACATCGACGTCGGTGAGGCGTAGGTGGCCAGCTCGGCCGCGAACTCGAGTGTGCGATCCAGCAGGTGCTCGGGGGCGACGACCTCGTTGACCAAGCCCATCTGCGCCGCTTCCTCTGCCAGGAACACGCGGCCCGAGTACAGCAGATCGAGCGCACGCGCCGTGCCCACCAGGCGCGGCAGCACCCAGCTCATGCCGTACTCCGCAATCAGGCCGCGACGCGAGAACGCGGTGGTGAACTTGGCGCCGGCAGCTGCGAAGCGCATGTCGCACATCAGTGCCTGCACCATGCCGATGCCCGCGCAGGCGCCGTTGACAGCAGCGATGACCGGCTTCGGGATGAGCGTCGTGTGGTACTGCGGGCGGCCGCCGGCTGCGGCCTCGGCACCGCCAGCACCCTCGCCGCGACCAGCGCCCTCGCTGGCGCCGATGCTCTGCAGGGTCTCCATGTCGGCGCCGGCGCAGAAACCGCGACCGGCACCGGTGACCACGATCACCTTCACGTCGGGGTCGGCGGCGGCCTGGTCGAGCAGCTCGAAGTAGCGAGTGGCCAACGGGCCGTTCCACGCGTTCAGTCGTTCGGGACGGTTGAGGGTGATCAGCGCGATGCCAGGCTGGCGGTGCTCGAACAGGACGACGTCGTCACTCATCTTGCGGAACGTACTCGCCGTCACCGTCGGCGGCCGAGACGGGCTGCGCACCCTCGACGTCTCCGTCGCCGTCGACCGCCTCGTCATCCGTGCCGTCATCGTGTTCGTCGATCACGTCGTCGGTCACGTCGTCGTCGGTCACGCCGTCGTCGGTCACGTCGTCGTCGGTCACGTCGGCCGGCGCGCCGCGATGCAGCCGATGGTCGACGAACAGGTAGAGCACCGCGGCGGCGACCACGACCAGGGCCACCCACTGGTTGAGGCGCAGGCCCCCGCCGGCGTTGGCGGGGTCGATGCGCAGGCCTTCGACCCAGAAGCGACCGGTGAAGTACCCCGCCACGTAGACCGCCAGCAGCCGGCCGGGGCGCAGCGCCATCCGCTTGCCGATCACGATCAGCAGCGCGCACAGCGCCAGGTTCCAGAGTGCTTCGTACAGGAACGTCGGGTGGAAGGTGGTGCCCGACGGGTAACCCGCGGGCAGGTGCTCATCGTCGATCTCGAGCCCCCACGGCAGCGTGGTGGGGCGACCGAACAGCTCCTGGTTCCACCAGTTGCCGAGGCGGCCGATGGCCTGCGCCAGCGGGATCGCCGGTGCGGCCGCCGTGAACACACCACCCACCGACAGGCCTCGGCGGCGGATGGCCCAGATGCTGACGAGCACCCCGGCGAGCAAGCCACCGGGAATGCCCAGGCCGCCTTCCCAGATCTTCAGCCAGCGGCTGGGCTCCTTCCACGGCTGGCTCTTGTCGGTGACGACGTAGTACAGCCGGGCGCCCACCACACCGGCGCCGACCGCCCACAGTGCGATCGAGCTCATGTCGTCGCGGGTGCCCACGCCGGCGGCCTCCATGCGACGACCGGCCAGCCACACTGCCGCCACCACACCGAGCGCGATCATCAGGCCGTAGGCGTGGATGGCCAACGGGCCGATGTGCAGCACTCCGTCGGAGGGGCTGGGAATGGAGGCGACCAGCGACATCGCAGCGGCGACCACGGGGTCAGGCAGTGACGCTGTTGGCGAACGCGACCGTGGACTCGAAGATGAGCTCCTTGTCGTAGTCCTGCGTGGCGACGTGATAGCTGCGCTCGAGCAGGATGCGCTGCACCGGGCCGCCGTAGTTGGCGGCCAGGAAGTCGCCCTGCACCGGCTCGACCACGTGGTCTTGCGGCGAGCTCAGCAGCAGCAACGGCTGATGCATGCGGCCGTACTCCGACGCCAGCGGGGCCAGGCCGTCGTTGACCAGTGACAGCAGCGGGGCGAGGGGTGTGGCCTCGTAGGCCGACTCGTGAGCTGCGGGGTCGGCGATGTCGCTGCCGATGGCAGGGATGAGGTGCGTGCCGCCGTCGATCATGCCCTGCAACATGGCCACCACCTCTGGCGCCTGCGGTTGCGTCGCGGGGTTGATGCACACCAGGCCGGCCACTTCCGGATGGTCGGCGCCGAGGCGCAGCGTGAGCGCGCCACCCATGCTGAGACCGACCACCACCACCTTGTCGACGCGAGCGGCGAGGGCCTGGTAGGTGGCCTCTGCGGCGCCGGCCCAATCGGCCCAGCGGGTAGGCATCATCTCTTCCACGGTGGTGCCGTGGCCCGGCAGCAGCGGCATCTCCACGTGGTAGCCGGCGGCGGCCAACGCCTCGGCCACGCCGCGCATGCTGCCGGGGTTACCGGTGAAACCGTGCAGGACCAGCGCCCCGTGCGACGAGGAACCGAGGTGCGACCAGGGCTCGGCCCCGGGAATCAGTGCAGTCATGGCCTGCAGTATGTCAGCAGCTCACAGATACGGGTCGTCGGGACCAGCGGCATGATCCCACCACTCGACCGGTGACCCCTTGGCCTGCCAGTCCTCGAACGGGTAGATGCAGTTCACCGGGCATGCCGGCAGGCACTTGTCGCAACCGCTGCACAGCTCGGGCACGATGACCACGTCGGGCCCGTGGTTGAAGATGGCCCCGAACTGCGGCGGGCAGTGGCGCAGGCATGCATCGCAGTTGATGCACTCGAGCATCTCGATGTACAGCGGCGGGTTCTTCCACTTCTCGTTGCGCGCGCGCTCGGTGATGCGGTCTGCTCGCGAGCCGGCCTTGAACGCAGTCATGGCGTGCAGTGTAGAAGTCCGGACGGGCACCGGATTGACCCGCGGGTCAATCCCCTGCTGAACTGAGCACGTGACCGACGATCGCCGTCATACCGAGCAGGGCAACGAGCGCAAGCAGCAGCTGGTGCACGCCGCCGAGCAGCTGTTCACGCAGAAGGGCTACGGCGCCACGCGCATCAGCGACATCTGCGCGGCGGCCGGCGTCGCCAAGGGTCTGTTCTACTGGTACTTCCCCACCAAGCAGTCACTGTTCGGCGAGCTGGTACGCACCATGCGCCTCAGCCTGCGGCGAGCGCAAGCGGCGGCGATGGATCCCACCGCCGATCCCGTCACTCGCATCCGGCAAGGCGCCGAGGCCAGTGTGCGGTTCATGGCCGAGCACCAGATGTACTTCGCGCTGCTCGACGTCGAGCGCACCGACGAAGCGCTGAGCCCGGTGATGCGGGAGGGCAGCGACGTCTACGCGACCGACGTGTGCCGGCTCATCGAGGCAGCACAGCGCGACGGCCTGGTGCCCGACGGCGAGGCGATGTTCTTTGCGGTGGGCGTGTTGGGCGCGGTCTCGTCGTTCAGCCACGCACACCGCATCGGCCGGCTCGCGATGCCGATCGACGATCTCGCCCAACTGGTGGGCGAGTGGGTCATGCAAGCACTGACCGGTCGAGCAGCGGCGCCAGCGACGGATCGCGGCGAAGCAGCACCGCGATGAACGCGCGCACGACGCGCGGGTCGAACTGCGAGGCGCGGCCGGCCACCACGTAGTTGATGGCGTCGACCGGCGACCACGCGTGCTTGTACACGCGGGCACTGATGAGCGCGTCGAACACATCGGCGACGCCCACGATGCGCCCGCTGAGGGGAATCAGGTCGCCCGCCACGCCGTTTGGGTAGCCGGTGCCATCCCACCGCTCGTGGTGCGTGAGCGCCAGTTCGGCGGCCAGCTGCACCACCGGCGACGGGCTGCCAATGAGCATCTCGTTGCCCAGCGATGTGTGCGTCTTCACCACGTCGAACTCGGTGGCGGTGAGCGGACCCGTCTTCATCAGGATCTGGTCGGGGACGGCCACCTTGCCGATGTCGTGCAAGCGGCCCGCCAGGCGCAGGCGATCGACGTACTCGTGGTCTTCGCCCAGTTCCTCCGCCACGTCGGCAGCCAGATCGCCCACACGCACCGGGTGCGCCGCGGCGTCGGTGTCGCGGAACTCGGCGAGCTCGGCAACTCGCTGCAGCGCCTCCACTTGGAACAGCTCGATCTGATCGGTGCGCTGCCCCACCATCTCCTCGAGATCGGTGGTGCGCAGCCGGATGATCTCCGATTGCTGGCGAGCGGCCTCGGTGTCGTGCTGGATCTGCAGCGTGCGGATGCGCAGGTCGGTACCACGGTTGAACATCTCCTCGTTCAACAGGTAGCGCGCTTCTTGATGCATGAGCGCCTGCTCGAAGCGGCCCATCTCCTTGCACAGGTTGGCCAGCTTCTCGCGCACGCTGAGCGCGACCTCCGTCATGCCGGCCTCGGTGGCCAGATCCAGTGCGCTGCCCCACTCGCGCAGCGCGTGATCGCGGAGGTGCTGAGCCACGTACAGGTCGCCGCGAGCGGTGCGCACCGTCACCACGCTTCCGGGCGAGAGTGCCACTCGGCGAGCAGTGCGGTCGCGCATCACCGAGTCGGCCTCGTCGAGGCAGCTGAGCGCTCGATCGAGCGCGCTCAGCGACACGTAGGCGATGGCCAGGCGAGCCAGGATCTCCGGCACGAACTCGGGAGCGTGCTCCTTGGCGAGCGCCAGCGCCGACTCGCCGAGGCTGACGGCGAGCAGGTCCTCATGACGGTCGGCGCGCACTCTGGCCATGTTGGCCAGGGTGACCGCATCCAGATCCGGGCGGTCCTGACCCTTGTTGGCCATCAGCGCCGCTTCATAGGTGACGATGGCCCGGTCGGTGTCGCGCAGGCTGTGCTGGATGACCGCCAACGAGTTCAGCAGCAGGCCTTCGCTCGAACGCTCGTTGGTGGTTCGGTAGAGCTCGAGTGCTGCCAGCGCCGATGCCAACGCATCGGAGAAGTTGGCCGCCTGGTACTGCACCGCAGCGATGAGGTTGAGCGCATTGACCTCCGACTTGGCAGCGCCGCATTGGTGGGCGAGGTCGCGCGCTTCCAGCGCGACGGCGAACGCCTCGTTGTTGAGCCCCGATGCGTAGGACAGTTCGGCGAGCCGGTAGAGCGCCTCGGCCTCGCCTTGCGGATCGCGCCGAGCGCGGGCCATCACGCGCGCCTGCTGAACCATCGAGCGGGCCTTGCCGAGGTCGGACGAATCGACGCTTCTGGCCATCTCCAGCAGGTCTTCGACGGAGGGTTCGCTGCCGGGACTGTGCGTTGAAGGCACCGTCGACGTCATGCTCACCCTTTCGATCTCTACGCGCCGCGGAGAGTCGCGCCGCTGTTGCAGGTTAGTTATCGGCACTTCTGACCTGGGCGATAGCAGAGATTCCTGTGAACGGTCGCTCACGGCCAGTGAGCAGCGGTTTCTCTCGTATCGTGACCTCGTGGAACCCATGCGGCGACAGCAAGCCGCTCGCAGAAACGTCGACACGTCGGCCATCACCGCGCTCGCGCCGGTGCTCGCCGTCGCGCCCGTGTGGCTGCTCGCCATCTCGGTCATCTGGTTCCCCGTGCACCTCGTGTGGGACGTCCCGTTCCTGTGGTTCGCCGGCGGCTACCTGGCGTCGGTGGTGCTGTTGTTCCTGCGCCCGGTGCAGGTGTTCGTGCTGGCCCCACTGCTGGGGGCGCGCCAACCCACGGCTCAGCAACGCAGCGTGCTGGCGCCGGCGTGGCGACCGGTCTTGCAGGCCAACGACCTGCCTGCACGCCGCTACGTGCTGGCCGTGCTGCCGTCGAACGAGCTGAACGCGTTCGCGTGCGGCGGCCACCTGGTGGTGGTCACGTCGTACGCGATCGAGGCCCTGCCGCGCGACGAGCTGTCGGGCGTGCTGGCACACGAGCTCAGCCATCACCTCGGCCTGCACACGGTCGCGCTCACGGTGGGCCAGTGGCTCAGCATCCCGGTGCTGCTGCTCGCGCGCATCGGCTTCTTCCTGCAGAACGTTGCCTCGGCGGCCACCACCAGCTACGCCAGCCACTCGTCGGCCATCACCGCGGTCGGGCGCAGCGTCGCCGCGCTGCTCACCGCGGTGTCGTGGGTGTTCCTCAGCGGGCTGCTGCTCAGCAACATGCTCGCCAACGTCGTGGGTCGCAACAGTGAGTTCCAGGCCGATCGCAGGGTGGTCGGCATGGGGTTCGGGCGGCCGCTGGCCACCGCGCTGCGCCGGTTCGTGGCCGACTTCGGCGGCGATCGGCCACTCACTTGGCGCGACCGGCTGGCGGCCAGCCACCCCACTGCTCGCACCCGCGTGGCTCGCATCGAGGCCATGCTGCGCTCGCGACGCTGAACCGAGGTACCACAACGTCACCGCAACCTCCGGTCGCGAACCACTAGTCTCGGTGCGATGAGCGGCGCCATCGACGTACACGCCCTGGCCCGCGCCTTCGGCGACAAGCGCGCTGTCGATGGGGTCGACCTGTCGGTGGCGGCGGGTGAGATCTATGGCTTCCTCGGGCCCAACGGCGCCGGCAAGAGCACCATGGTGCGCATGCTCACCACGTTGCTCGCACCCACGGGCGGGTCGGCCCGCGTCGCCGGGTTCGATGTGACCACCGATGCCGAGAAGGTGCGCCTGCGCATCGGGGTGGCGCTGCAGGATGCCGCGCTCGACGGCAAGCAGACCGGTCGCGAGCTGCTCGACCTGCAGGGCCGGCTGTACGGGTTGCCGAAGGCCGAGCGCCTGCGTCGCCTCACCGAGCTGCTGCAACTGGTCGACATCGGCGACGCGATCGACGACCGCATCAACACGTACTCGGGCGGCATGAAGCGCCGGCTCGACCTGGCCGCGGCACTGGTCCACCAGCCACAGGTGCTGTTCCTCGACGAGCCCACCACTGGGCTCGACCCCACCAGCCGCGCGGCCGTGTGGGCGGAGGTGCGCTACCTGAACCAGGAGCTGGGCATGACCATCTTCCTCACCACTCAGTACTTGGAGGAGGCCGATGCGTTGGCCAACCGGGTGGGCATCATCGCTCACGGACGGCTCGTCGCCGAAGGCACGCCCTCCGACCTGAAGCGTTCGATCGGCAGCGATGTCATCGTGGCGCGGGTCGCTCGCGGCACCGCGGCACAGGTCGCGCAAGCCGTCGCCGGGCTGGCCGACGTGGCTCGCGTCGAGATCGCCGGCGACGAGGTCACCATGTCGGTGGCCCACGGCGCATCGGCCATCAGCCCGGTCGCGGTTGCGCTGGCCGACGCCGGTCTGGCGGTGGAAGGCCTCACCCTGCGCACTCCCACGCTCGACGACGTGTTCCTGCACATGACCGGCGGCCGCATGCAGGAGGACGCGGCATGACCTCCGTCGCCACCGCCGTGCAGCATGGCGAGCGGGTGCACCCGCGCAGCGCCGGCTTCTGGACCGACCTGCGCACGGTGAGCCTGCGGGCGTTGCGCCTCACCTGGCGCGACCCAGAGGCGTTCGGGCCGGCGCTGGCCATTCCGCTGTTCTTCTTCGTGGTCAACGTCGGCGCGCTGCAGACGTTCGTGGAGGGCAGCTTCCCTCCCGGGTTCGACTACAAGGCGTTCCAGTTGCCGGTGGCCGTGGTGTTCGCGGTCACGGGGGTCAGTCGCGCGAACGCGCTGGTCACCGACATCCAGAACGGCTACCTCGACCGGCTGCTGCTCACGCCGGTGCGCCGCGGCACGCTGTTGCTGGGGCTGATGACCGCCGACTTCGTGCTCATCGTGGCCCTGGCGGTGCCGGTGCTGCTGCTCGGCCTGGCGCTGGGCATCCACGTCGCCACCGGCTTCGGTGGCATCGTGGTGTTCGTGCTGCTGGCCGGGCTGTGGGGCCTGGCGTTCACCGGCTTCCCCTACGCGATCGCGCTGCGCACCGGCAACCCCACCGCGGTGAACAACGCCTTCCTGCTGTTCTTCCCGTTCGCGTTCCTCACCACCGCCTACCTGCCCCAGGAAGCGATGACGGGCTGGCTGGCAACTGCGGTCAAGTTCAACCCCACCACCTACCTGCTCGAAGGCATGCGCGCGTTGATGCAGACAGGGTGGGAGTGGGCTTCGTTGGGCAAGGCGCTGCTGGCGATCGCCGGCATGGGCATCATCTCGTTCACACTGGCGTTCCGCTCGCTGCGCGGTCGCGTGAAGCGCAACTAGCGCCCTCGCCGGCCTCACGAATCAACGACCTGCAGAAGTTCTTCGCTTTTCTGCAAGGTCGCACCCACTCGTCTCTCTCCTTGGCAACACGCCACGTACGGCACCTACCAAGGAGACATTGAGATGAACCGCAACCGCAACACCAACGGCAACACCAACGGCAACACCCGCACTCGCACGATCGCCCGCCTGGCCGCCGCCATCGGTGCCGGCGTCGTCACCTTCGGCGCCGCCGGCTCGGCGTTCGCCGACAGCCCGGTGCAGCCGATCGACGCCCTCGACATCGCCCCGGCACCAGCGTGCACCCCATGGAGCAACGACGGGTTCGACTGGAACTTCACGGCACAAGGCCAGAACTCGTGGATGTTCCAGATCGGCTATCAGGATGCCGTGAACACCTGCGACGAGTTCGTCGCGCTGAAGATCTATGCGCTCGCCTCGGCGACCGCATCCGTCGACGACCCGGGTTCGCACATGACCTACAGCGGCAGTTACCCGCTGCAGAAGACGGAGGACGACACCGAACTGCTCGGCCTGCACGACTGGGCTGCCTCGAAACCGAACGAGTGCAGCGAGTTCCGGCTGACGGTCGGTGGCCAGCAGATCCTGGCCGAGCGGTTCACCGACGGGTGCACCCCGCTCGACCTCAGCAACGGCCCGGAAGTAGGCCCCGACCCGACGTTTCCGCAGAACCCGGGTGACCTGACCAACGGTGATCCCGAGCCCACCGACCCCGACCGACCCGACGACCTGACCAACGGTGATCCCGAGCCCACCGACCCGGATCGTCCCGACGACTTCACCGCCCCGACGACCACCGACCCGGGCAACCCCGGCGACCTCACCAACGGCGATCCGGGCGAGCCGGGCGATGGCGGCGACGATGACGGCGGCCAGGGCGGCGACGGTGGCCAGGGAACAGAAGGCGGCGAGCTGCCACACACCGGCGCCTCCTCCGGCACGATGATCGCGCTGGCCGCCGGCCTCAGCGGCCTCGGTGCCCTGGTGCTGTTCGGTACTCGCCGGCGAGGTGCCACTGCCTGAGCCACGCCAGCAGCACGTCCACTCGCGCCGATCGGGCGGGGCCATGTTGGCTCCGTCCGGTCGGCGCGTTCGCCGGCCGGCGTCAGCTGCGTCGCAATGGCGGCGGTGGCGCACATGGACCTGAACATGGCCGATACTGGTGGGGTGGCATGTCCGGAGGGCTTCACGTTCATTGTGCGCAAGAACGGCGACGTCGTGATCCGACATCACGGCCAGGTGGCCACGACGCTGCGTCGAGCCCGCGCCGCAGCGTTCCTCGCCGACGTCGCGAACGCCGACGATCAGGAGCTGATGGCGCGAATGACCGGCAACTACAAACGAGGGAACGAGCGGGCGGCCTCGAGCCACGCTCGCAACCGGCCTTGCTGAGGCTGGTTGACGCACACCACGTCCGGGGGGAGGGGCAGCGTGCACCGTCACAAGGTCATGTGGGTGTTCCCTTGGAGTGCACCGGTTGAGGTTGGATGAACGCCGAGACGTCGTCGAAGACGGAGATGGCCTCGGGATCGATGCGTACGACGACCTGAGCACCTGGGGTGAGGTGAAGGTCGCGCAGCGAGTCGATGCTCGCCCGCGCGCTGCGGGACTCCGGGGCTGCAAGGGTTTCCCCTCGAACCCGAAGTGGTGACCAAAGGTCTGCACCCTCGAAGGTCCAAGGTCCCGCGCCGCCCGCTCGACCTGGCGCGGCGGGTGCCCCCGGATCTGCCCGACATGCGCACCGGACACAGATGGGTGGCAATCAGCAGTCCGCAGTTTCCTCCGGGGTGTCGAACAATGCCAGCTCGGCGGCATCGGGCGCCTGGAAGCTGGCGGCCCACTCGTCGAGGTGGGCGCGGCTGATCGGTTCGCTGTTCCAGGGTGGCTCCGAGTTCCGGGCCTCGATGCGCCGCCAGAGCTCGTCGGTCGACGCGCCGAGGTAGTGCAGCTCGACCCCGACACCAAGGC
>ERZ1026792.1036-NODE-1036-length-19160-cov-3.056849_pt1 | contig 19160 bp, 16 predicted proteins | sample MGYA00520884_ERZ1026792 | MGnify/ENA primary metagenome ERZ1026792 (study PRJEB33270, sample SAMEA104284473) | anaerobic digester metagenome | biome: Anaerobic digester microbiome; feature: mesophilic sludge digester; material: Anaerobic digester biomass... | reverse complement strand
GGAAGACCTACTCCCAAGAGACGTATGTGAGTTCTGGAGAGCTGGATAAACGGAAACGTTTACGTCCGGTTCGGAGGGGGGTCTGTGGAAAAGTGCCGAAAGGCAACTCGCCACTTTCCTACCCTACTTTCATCCGCGTTGCTCCCGAAAAAGGGACACCCACCCTTGCGGGTGGGCATCGGCCCGGAGATGCTATCTCCGGGGGAGTTACGATGGTATTATACCATACTCTTGAGAGAAGTCATATCCCACTACCTCTGTGTTCTCGCGGATGCGTCAACGACTATCCAATACGCCAGCCTCAGGCTCGTGCGGAAATCTGTCAAGAAGGCGTCACTCGCTTCCCATGGCGCGCCCGGGTGGACCTGTTGTACGCGCTGGCGGCCCACGGCCAGGTTGTTGCTGCCTGCGTGGACGAGCCCGTCACCCACCCCTATGTGAAGAGACCTGTCCTGGACAGGTCTCTCGGTTTTGTTCCCCAATGCCAGGGAGGGGTGTTACTATCCACCCCTCCCTGTTTGGATTTGTCTGCGCTCTGGTCTCTGGTCGAGGACGTGCTTCAGGTTCTCCGCTGTTAGGAGTCCCGCGTCCACACTCGAGTCCAGGAACGGCCGTACGTCATTTGCGACATGCTCCCAGGTGACAGCTTGCAGCCGGGAGTGCACGGCCTGCTGCCAGTTATCCTCTGTCAACGGTTCGGCTTCCCAGCCTGTCTGCTGCAAGGCATTGTTGAGCAAGGTCAGGTTGGGCGCCGGCCAATCGGGATCGCTCAGATACCACAACAGGTCATAGACGTCGCGCCCCTTGAGATAAGGACGCTGCAAGATAGCATGCAGTTTACCCGCCAGAAGCGATGCACGGTCGTGGTGATAAAGCTGCAAGGGTACGTGCCGGCGGATGACGGTCGTTGCCAGTCCTGCCCCGGCCGGCGGATTGGTATCCACTTCCATCTTGACGGCCAGCACTTCATCTCGGTGAGGGGACAGCTCCAGCTCGTAAAGCAAGCCACGAAAGCGGATGAAGGCACTGTGCACTGCCTTCTGGTCGCTGACCTTCAGGTCAAGGGTGTAGCCTTCGGCGGTGAAGGCGGATTGAATGGTGCGTAGGTAGGCACGAAAATCATACTGAGACGGGGCTTGCTCCAGGGCAAAGTCCAGGGCCTCCGAGTAGCGGGCACTGGCATAGAGGAAACGGAGGGCAGTTCCTCCGTGGAAGGCCAAAGGGATCATTGCGCCAGCGCGTTGGAGTGTGCCCAGGATTCTGGCCTGTAGGTATTCCCGAGCCAGGTTTCGTCCGTGGATGGGGGTAGGAGCAGTACGGACGATGGTAGCCAGGTGATCTTTCATAGTGTTTCGTATGCCCTTTCGGCTTGTGCCAGTTCGATTAAATTGGCTGTCGCCCGTTTCAGTTTCGGGCTTGAGGCCTGTTTTGCTTGATGCTGCAGCTTCTCCGGGTCCAGCACCTCCAGGTTTTGCAGACGCAGCTCCTGCAAGTATTCGGCGGAATCCCCACCTGGGTGCAAGTGGATCAGATCCAACAACGCCTTTTCCGGTGTCGCGACAAATGCCTGCTGGTTGCGCCCCAGGTCGACCAACTTGTATCCAAAGAACAACTCGGTCTTGACGTGTTGAAATGTATAGAAACCTAACGGCGTCTGCCACTGATTGGGCCGGCCGGTAGTGACGCTGGTGGTCACCGGCACGATATCTGGAATCAGCCCATAATGTCCGAGCGCCGATTGCAGGCTGACATAGGAACTACGCATCATGCGGTTGGCTACGACAAAGGGATGGGGCTTGACCTTCTGGAAGGGTGGGGCCAGGGCGTATAGGCCCCGACGCAATTGATAGAGATGCCCGGCTTTGGTCCAGCGGGACAACTGCCGGCGCACGTCGTTGGCATCGACCCGGCCAGACAGCAAGAGCCCAGTCTCGAACACGGGCTCATTACCGACGATATCAACAACGTGTGTGAATTCCATGCGCGTATTATACCACTAATGGCATATTATCGCAACAAGATGGACAATTGCGATGACGAAGGGTCCGGCGGCAACCGCTGCACATCGGCGCAACGTCCTCACCTCTCTGATAACACCGAGACCGACCTGGGTTTCACTTGGCTCAATCCTTTGTTGCTCACCCAGGCAGTGAATCCTATGCCGGGCCTGTTCGGCTCGCGGAGAAAGAGACTTTGCTCCCCCGACACAACAATCCGCTATATTCCCCATCCGGTGTTGTCTTTCTGCACGTTCACAGCACCTCAGCACTCGGGGAAAAGAGGGCCATGCCGGCCAGGTAGCCAAAGAGGGTCTGGGCTCCTCAGGGTGCGTGCCCGCAAAGGAGCTGGACCGGCGTGGACAAAATCCCGGGAAGCGTGTATAATCATACGTGTAGGTTATAAGCCGATACCGGCAGATCGAGCGGCTGAAACAGGATCTGGCTGGGGCCGAGCAGGCGCTCGGCGCTCCCGGGGCTGGGCTCGCCGAGCGCCTGCTCGGCTTGTCTGACGGGTAATTGAAATGAGCCCGCGCTTCACCGGCCTGTCGTCGAGGAAGCCGCGCTCGCAGTTAACGACAACGCCGTTCAAATGGGCTACCTTGTACCAACTTGCCCCAAGGAGGAGGAAAGACATGAAGGTTGATCGGATCGAGCTGTTCCACGTAGCAATCCCGCTTCCCAAGCCGTTCTACCCGGCCTGGATCCCCGGCTATCCTCAGACCGTCAACCGCTTCAACCTGCTACGCGTGACCACGGACGAAGGCGTGCAGGGCGTTGCCGCAGGCGTGGCATTCGAACAGGAGCGCGAGGGGTTGGGCAGCCTGCTCGGCCCCTACCTGATCGGCCTCGACCCGGTCGACATCCCCACCGTCCGCCAGCGCATCCGCGAAGCGAGCTTTTTGGGTTGGCGCAACTACTGGCTCGAAGCCGCGTTCTGGGACATCAAGGGCAAGGTCGAGGGCAAACCGGTGTGGGCCCTGCTCGGCGGCAAGGAGGGCGGCCGCGTGAACGTCTATGCATCCACCGGCGAGGTCCACCCACCTGCCAGGCGCGCCGAGGAGGTGCTCGAGCTGTGCGACATGGGCTTCAAGGCCGTCAAGCTGCGAGTGCACAGCTTTGACCCGGCAGAGGACGTGGCCCAGGTAGCGGCCGTGCGCGGCGCCGTTGGTGACTCGGTGACGCTCGGCGTGGATGCAAACCAGGGCTGGCGGGTGGCGCTTATCGACGATGCACCGCTGTGGACCCTGGAGCGCGCGGTCGATTTTGCTCGCGCCTGTATGGACCTCGGTGTGGCCTGGATCGAGGAGCCACTGGACATGCACGCCTACGACGAGCTGGCAGATCTGTGCCGCCAGTCGGATGTGCCCATCGCGGGTGGCGAGATGAACGGTGGCTGGCACGAGTTCAAGGTCATGCTCGAAAAGGGCAGCTATGACATCTACCAGCCCGACGCGACCATGGGCGGCGGCATCGGCGACGCGGCACGGGTCATGGAGACCTGCCGCGAGAGAGGCCTGGGCTACACACCCCACACCTGGACCAACGGCCTCGGCTTTCTCATCAACCTGCACGTCTATGCCGCAGGACCGCGTACCCACCCCATCGAGTACCCCTTCGAGCCCCCGGGCTGGGTGCCCGAGGCCCGCGACGGCCTGCTGGTCGAGCCGATCCAGGTCTCGGCCGACGGCACGGTCGCCGTACCCGATGCGCCGGGATTGGGCATCGAGATCGACGACGCCAGGCTCGCACGCTACGGCGAGAAGTATTTCGAGATCACGTCGAGTGGGCTCGCCATCAAGACGATCCGCGACAAGGGCCTGTTCACCGCGCTCAAGCTGGCGCGCAAGAAACGGCGGTAGCGGGCGCTCGGGCAGGTGCTGGCCGCAAGCCGGGCCGCGTCGTTCTTCTTGCTGAAGGCAGCACGTTGTCGGCTCAATAGGCGGCCTTTTCGCTCAGATTTAGGGTTCACATGCGCTCTAGAGCAACGAGCGAACCAGTTTTATGGCCTGGGCGGCGTCGTTGCCATAGCCGTCGGCTCCGATCTGCTCTGCATACTTCTTGGAGACCGGAGCGCCGCCGATGATGACCTTCACCTGGTCGCGCAGTCCCTGGCGCTTGAGCTCTTCGATGACGTCCTCCATGCCCAGCATGGTGGTGGTCAGCAGGCCGGACAGGCCCAGCACCTGCGGCTCGTGGTCGCGGACGGCCTGGGCAAAGGCCTCAGCCGACACGTCTACGCCGAGGTTCACCACGGTAAACCCGGCGCTCTCGAGCATAAAGCCGACCAGGTTCTTGCCGATATCGTGCACATCGCCCCGGACCGTGCCGAGGACGACGGTGCCCTGGGATGTTCTGTCGCCTGCAGTCAGCACGGGAGCCAGAACCTTCATGCCCACCGTAAAGGCCTCGCCGGCCCCCATCAATTCTGGCAAAAAGTACTCGCCCGACTCGAAGCGATCGCCGCAGGTTCTGAGGCCGGCCATCATGGCTTCAAGGAGCTCCTTGGGATTCTGCCCGGCGTCAAGGGCGCTCGTGACCATGTCCTCCATGTCGTAGACGTTGCCTTCGGCGACGGCCGCTGCAATTGCCGTTTTCATGCTAGTACCTCCCATATTTCTCGACCAGTTGGAAGACATAGTTGGCCTTTTCCAGGCTGGCTCCTGGCGGCACCGAAGCGATGGTGACCATCAGGTTCGCTCTGACCTCTTTCGCCAGACCGCAGATGCGCTGCACCGTTGTTTCGAGCTGTGCCTCACTGGCGTCGCGCAGGTACTTGCCATGTACAAGATAGGTATAGCTCTGCTTGTGCTTCCTGGCCAGTTCCAACATGGGGCGGTCGTACTCTGGCAGGCTGAGGCCCTCCGGGGTCACCGGGAAGACATAGTTGGTAAAGACACCGAACCCCTTGGCCAGCACCGGATCCTCCAGGTTTTCCAGCGTCTCCTGGGGCGAAGGAACGAGGTAGGAGATGGTCACTTTCCTGTCCAGGGCCTCCCAGGCGCGGACCCGGTAGGGGTGCACGTACTTGAAATAGTCCCCCCGGCTCATGATCGGTTTGGCCGCGTACTGATCGACCATTGTGGAGCCCATCAGCGACAACCCGTTCTCCACCGCCAATTGGAAGATGCGGACGCATAGCTGCCTGGTCAGCTCCATGATGGCCGGGTAGATGTCTGGATTCCCGAAACGCCGGATCTTGTCCCGCGTGGCCTGGTCCTTGGCCTCTGTATAATCCCTGTGGATGCGCAGATCCGTGGGCAGGTCATGGTCACCGCGCAACAGCATGGCCAGGTCCCAGGGCCCATCCATCATGAGCATGAACAACGAATCGGGGAACCGGCGCTGCGCCTCCCGGTTGATGTCAAAGACCATCTTCAGGTACCCGGTTGCCTGTTCCGGGATCTGGATCTTGGCGATATCCTCCTGCTTCTTGATCGGATAGTCCACGGCGTAGGGCACGCGCCGCTTTTCTATCTTGAACACTGTGCCGAGTTCCGCCGGTCCCACGCACATGAGTCCCAGCCAATAAGGCACCGCCACCACATCCGCCCGTACTTGCTCGCGGACGAGGCCGAATAGTTCCAGGTTGGCATCCACGCTCTTTGATAGGAGATCATAGTCGAACCTGGGATCCACCAGGTCCGGCTCCACGTTGGTGGCTGCCAGAAAAGTGGCGGGGCGGTCGGCCAGCGTGACGGACGAGACCATGAATCTCTCGATGCCCGTCAGCGTGCCGAGGTGCAGCTTGTGTTTCAGAAGGGCCTTGCCCATTGTCAACATCGGGTTTGCCATATCGCACCTCCCTGGGTTCTAACGGCACTTCTACAGAGTATGAATCACAATGCCATATTACCAGATTCTGCTCGCGGTGTCTGTTGCCTGTACAACAACGAGCGAGACGTGATTCAGCATGGTCTCAGCACTGCATCAGCCCCCAGGCCAGCTCCACCGCCTCGCGTGCGTCAGGGGCATAGCCGTCCGCGGCCATTTCGCCGGCCAGGTGTGGAGTAATCGGCGCCCCGCCGACGATGACCTTGACTGTGGAACGCAGCCCGGCATCCTCTAAAGCCTGGATGACCAACCGCTGGTTCTGCACAGTTGTCGTGAGGAGCGCGGACATGGCCAGGATGTCGGGTTGGTGCTCGCGCACGGCCGCAACGAAACGTTCAGCGGGGACATCCACCCCCAGATCAATGACGCGGAACCCGCGAGCGGTGAGGAGCATGGATACGATGTTCTTCCCGAGGTCGTGGATGTCACCCTGGACCGTGCCGAAAACCACGGTGCCCAGGGACGGAACCTGCTGCCCTGAGGCGATGGTACATGGCTCGATGAGGGCCAGGGATTCTTTCATTACCGAGGCGGACCACATCACATCGGCCAGCTCCAGCTCGTTCGCGTCGTACAGCTCCTCGACCTGGCGCATGCCGCTTGATAGGGCATTGAGGGCCAGCATGGGGTCCACGTCACTTTCAACCGCACGTTCGACCCAACTGCGGGCTTCCCAAGCCCGCGCCGAGAGAACGGCTTCCCGCAAGCCGTCCAGGATCTGGGCGTGCTCCGGGGTGATCACCACCCAATGGCGCCCCTTCTTCCAGATAAGCCCCTGCTTTTTGAGCTCGTTGAGCAGAACGGTGATGGTGCTGCGGTTAGCAGCTACCAACTGGGCGATGTCTTCGTGCGTGAGGTCCGCGGCAATCTCCAAACCCCGCTCCGTGGCAATGCCATGCCGTCGGGCCAGGTCCATCAGGCTGCGCTTGAGGCGCTGCTGGACATCAAGCAGGCCAAGGTCGCGAGCCCTGTCCGATGAGGACTTGGCGCTCTGCGCCAGCTTTTTCATCAGCAGGGACGAAAAGCGGGCGTTCGTCGTGAGCAGGCGGTCGAACTCCGAGGGTTGCAGGGCGATCACCTTTGACTCGTCGAGCGATTGGGTAATGGTGTCGTGGTCGTGGCCGAGCAGGTATGCTGTGGCACCAGCCAGTCCGCCCGCGCCCAGTACCCGATAGGCGTAGGCTCTGCCGTCGGGGAGGAGCGCGTACTCCTTCAGGTTTCCACTACGAACGACAAAGACATACTCGACCGGATCGCCCTGCCAGTGAAGCACCTCGCCCCGGGCAAGGCATCTGATCCCGCCGAGGTGGCTGGCCTCAACGCGCTCAAGAAACTGCCTGTCGAGTTCTTCGGCATCGCGTGCGAAATGCTCTCCTGTCACTCGGACCTGGCTCCCTTGCATTGTCCATGCCGCTTGTGCCCTATGCGTGCGTATCATTATAGTCGCGGCGGTCACGGGCGTCAAGCTGAACCCTCCTGGGTCCCATTACTCATAGCGAACACCGGGGAATTGTTCTATTCCATCAAAGGCTGGTATAATAGTAGAGGCTTCACCCGTCGCTGGGCCAAGAGAGTCCAGTGGCCTACGCACAACTCCATCACAAACAGCAGATCTCCGGGTTCATTCCCTGCCCACAAAACCAGGGAAGCCTCAGATGATACGGGATAGACCAGAAAGAGAGGAAAAAGCGATGGCAACAGTCGAGTTTACGGTGAACCGGAACGAGATCCAGGCCGGCGAGTGTGTCACCCTGTACTGGCGGGTGGATGGCGTCAAGGCAGTATATGCCTACGCTGACGGCGAGCATTGGCAGGAGCATGGCGTCGTCGGCGAAGGACATCGCGAGGTCTGTCCGTCGCAGACCACCACCTACAATCTCCGTGTGATTCACCAGGACGACTCGAAAGAAGTGCGCAAGATAGTCGTTACCGTGCGGCCGGGTTCGGTCATCCAGCACTTTAGCGTCGACCGGGGTGAGATCCGCAGCGGCGAGTGCGTGACCTTCCGCTGGCACGTGGAGGGAGTCAAGGAGGTCTATTTTCACCGCGAGGACAATCCGTGGCGGGAGAAAGGTGTAGCGGGTGTAGGGGAAGCGGAGCGCTGTCCTTCCGGCACGTCCACCTTCTGCCTGCGGGTAGTCAAGCGCGACGACTCGGTCGAGGTAGGCCGCATTACCGTCCACGTGCACGACTGAGTCCGGCAGCTCCACGCAGTGCCAGGCGTGAACACGCGCCTGGCACTGCGTGGAGCTGGCCTTGCACCTGGCGGCTATCATCTTGGCCGTCGCATCCCGGGTTCGAGTCCGGGGTGCCATCTTGACCGTTCATAAGCATCACTCCGAGATGGAGCGATTGCGGGTAGGTCGGGCGTGGACAAAATCGCCAGTTGCGTTTATAATCAAGCATGGAGGTGAGGTGCGCATGAGTGATGAGCAACTGCTGCAACGGATCGACCAGAATGCCAGGGTCATGACCGGCAAGCCGGTGATTCGAGGCACACGGCTGACTGTCGAGTACGTCGTGAACCTGCTGGCCCACGGCGCCAGCGAGCAAGAGATCCTGGACGAGTACGAAGGGCTGACCCCCGAGGATATCCAGGCTTGCTTGCTGTTCGCTGCTCAATGTTTGCAGAGCACGTTCGTCATGCCCCTCGTGATGGATCCGGCCTGAATGAGGTTCCTCGTCGACGAGTGCACCGGCCCAGCCGTCGCCCGCTGGCTGCGAGAGCAAGACCACGACGTGTTCTCGGTCTTTGAGCAGGCACGGGGGATGGATGACGACGCGGTAATCGACAAATCGTTTGCCGAGAACCGCATCCTCATCACCAACGACAAGGACTTTGGCGAAAAGATCTATCGCGAGCGGCGCCCCCACCGGGGCGTCGTTCTTCTTCGTCTGGACGATGAACGGTTCGCCAACAAGATCACCGTCGTGCAACGGCTCCTGGAGAACCACGCAAACCGGCTTGCCTCTCGATTTGTCGTGGTCACCGAGACCACCGTCCGCTTTGCCCGACCTGTGCCCGAGCAGTAGGCAAACTCGCTGCCTTAAGAGTATCGCTGCTCGCTTCGCGTACGGTCAGCCCAGGGCCAATGCCGGATTCTTCGTTACTGCTCAGCCGCCCTGCCTGCCAGGCGTTGAAACGCCTGGCTGATACCGAAAACCCGTTGAAACGGGTTCACACCACACTGACTCCGAACGCGTTGTTGCAGGTTTACTAATTGATGCGGGTATGCTCATACTGCTCGCGGCGGATAACAATCCGCCGCTCTTGCCACTTTGCGCCTGCTGGACTAGAGCGCGGACTGTTGTCCGCGCCGAGCAAGTGACGGCCATACCCGTGCTATTTTCTAAAGATGCAACAACCGGCGGCGCAGCGGATGCCTGAGCAGTTACGATTCTTCAAGAGCTACTGGAGCACCTGCGGCCACAAATGTGGAGCATGGCGACCATCATCGCCCGGACGGCGCGGCAGAAACTGATGGCATGAATGCTTACCGCAACAGGTGCGGATGAGGCCGGGGCGGTCGCCCCGGCCCGTCTTCCTGTTCTGCCTCGCTACCGGCTCCACATCTACGGATAGTCGCGAACCACCACCGGCAGATAGATGAACTGGTTCCGCAAGGCCACGAGACTGCGCTCGTCCGTCGTGGTTGTGTTGTCACTCAAGTCCGTGCTGCGCAGCCTGTAGTAGTAGGTCGTGCCCGGCACCAGGTCCGGCAAGCCGACAGCGTGCAGCTTGACATGCAGCGGATCCGTGACGGTGTGGGGATACGAGCCCGAGGTCGTGCCATACAGGACGGTACTGTCGGCAAACTCGTCGGTGGTCCAGGTGATGGTCAGGATGCCGTTGGCTTCTATCTGCCCAATGCCAATCTCGATTATCTGAGGAGGTGTGGTGTCGTTGACAAGTTCCCGTGGATAGGAAAGCGAGTAGGAAAGGTTGGCATTGGCGAATTCAAAGACAACCCGCTCCGGGACTTGGTCAAGCACCGCCTGAAACCCAGTGGGCACGGCAGCCAGGCTCTCCCGCAGGATCGCATTGGCAAATTCGACACTGACCCGTTCTGACATCTGCTCCAGTGACGGCAGAAGATCGGGGGCAACGACGAGACTCATCCGTCGCACGTGGTTCGAAAACTCTACCACCACGCGCGGCCCAGCAATGCCAACAGCGTCCAACAGGCCCTGCTCGGAACTGATGGAAGTCGAGATGATCACATCAGCACCGTCGACGATGACAGATTGCTCCGGTTCGCCTGTGGCCGGAATGGTAAAGATAAGCAACGCCAGAACTAGGCCCAGGATCAGCGTTATCCTGCGCGCGTTCATCATGGCACCCGGTAAATCAGTCCGAGACCAGCATAGCCAACGTCGCCGCCCTCGGTATATACCTCGATTGTGTGAAACTGGTTCGGCAGCAATTGGGTCAATGTAAGGGTTCCTTGATCGGTGCACCACCGATCGCAGTTCCGATCACTGATCGTTGCACCATCCAGACGATACTGGGCACGATCGTTAGTGCCTAGAGCCCAACTGCGCTCCCAAAAAGTAAAGTCGCCTGGAAGGTAGGCTTGAAACGAGTCAGTGCCCCCACCCACCCAGTCAGCAATTAGCATCATGTGCGTGGCATCTGGATAGCGAAAATCGTAGTAGGTACACCCGGGGTAATTGACCACCGCATATCCCGCCACCTTGGTCAGCGTGTTTTCGAGCTTGGTACTCAGGGCGGTGTTGCCGGAAGCATTATATGCGCGCCAATCCAAGACCTTCGCGGCTGGGTCGGCAGCAAGGTAATAGGCCAAGATCCAGCCATCCCTGTGGACATAAACGTGGACGTCTTCCGATTCGGGATAGTTCAGGACCTCCACGGAGCCGACGATATAGTCCGCGGTCTCGTCTTCGATCGTGCGGAAGGCATCCCTGACGCTGACCATATCAACGGCTGTGGCGGCTTGAAAGTAGGCAGCGATGCCGGCCTCGTCGCCGATAACGGACAGGATCGCATGTTCGTCTGCCCGGGCGACGGACACGAAAGGCGGCGCGTGGAGTGGGAAGACGTTGTTACCCTGGGCTGGCACGTCAGGCCCTTTGACCGACCCAAAGGCTACAAACACGATCAAGACGGTGATAGCGGTGAGCACAGGTCTCCTGATGCCGTTCACGTTCAGTTTCTCCTTTCTCCATCGAATGAATTGGCTTGGGAAAACGTTCTTCGTGCGCCGATCAGGTGCAAGGTAGCCCCGATGCTTGACCACCCCCTTTCGCTGACCTGCAAAATGATGGCCCATTTTGCGCTGTTTGCCCTGCGGCAAGTGGTGAGTTCTGTATGCCAGGTGTGGTGGCCAAAAAACAGCCAACCGCAACCAGGCCGTGGGCTGCTATGCGACTATGAGGCTGCAATGTGGAGGCGTGCACTCTGCCTCGATACTTGCGCTCCTGCGGGGCAATAACGGGTTGTCGTACGGCAGGATATCACCCCATCATTATAGCAGAACTTTGCGGAAAATGAAAAAAGGCAAGGGCGCGCGTGCAGGTCCGGCATTAGTGGCGCGTTTTCCGAAGGAGGGCTCCATACCACGGCAACATTTAGAAGTGCCTTGATGATTGAGCGGGCCGAGGTAGAACGCGATAGGGCGCTCAAGCCAAGGCGGCAGACTGCCCAAGTCGGAACCTAGACAAAAGAACGCCTCGCTTCCCAGGAAGCAAGGCATGATATGTTGAGTACGCGGTGGAAATCAGGTAGTTCACCTCCGTCTCCCACCCCAAGAATTGCCTGGGGGAGCCTGTTTCCAGGCTCCCCCAATGTGTTTTAGACACCTGTTCGATACCCTAGAGTACGCAATATCCCAATCACGGCGCTGACCACAGTTCCTCCAACAGAGGGGACCCGGCGCTACCCGTACACCCCGTACTCTTTCGTGAAATCGATCATGGCCTTCAGGTTCTCGGGCCTGGCCTCGTCCAGCATGAGGGCGGTGTCCATGATAAAGCCGCCGTCCTTGCCCACGGTGTCGATGAGCTTCTTGCAGTAGGCGCGCACGTCGTCCGGCGTCCCGCTGAGCATCATGACGTTTGGCACGTTGCCCATGAGGGCCGTCGTACCCCGGAGCACGTCGTAGGCCTTTTCATAGTCGGTATTGGACAGGTGATAGACGATCTTGCCGGGGGGCACGTCCACGATGTGTTCCAACCGGCTCTCAAAGTCCGCCTCCCAGTAGATGACAGGGATGACTCCCTTTTCGACGAGGGCGAGCAGCCCCTTCTTGAGGTACGGCCAGTAGAACTCGCTGAACTGGGCGTCGGACATGAACTCGCGCGTCGCCTTGTGGACCCAGACCCAGCAGAATGGCGCGGGGGCGCCGGCCGCGCCGGACCCATACTCGACAAAGATCTGCGTGGCGATTTCCAGGGCGTCGTGCAGCTTGCCGGGACGCCGGCGCATGTCGGCGAGCACCTGGTGCGTGCCGCGCAGCGTGTCGCCGATGATATCGAACGGCGGCCAGTCCCAGCCGGCAAAGGCCAGCGGGTAGCCCTTGGCAGTGATCTCGTTCCAGTACTGGGCCTGCGAGCCCCACCACTTGTTCAGCTCCTCGACGCCGGCCGAGAGCCTCTTCAAGGTTTCCTGGAATTCGGGTGACGCCCAGAAGCCCAGGTTCATCCAGCCGGACCACATGAAGCGGCGCCAGGGCACGATCTGCGAGAACCCTTCCATGGATGAGAACTGGCGGGGCGCCCACTTGCGCTGCATAAAGTCCGAAGGGTCAAAGATAAACTCGTCGTACTCGTCGGCCGTCATGTACTCGCCCTCGACGTACTGGTACATGACGTCGTCGGCCAGGTCCTGGCCCGGCCACTTGAACGCCTTCCAGCCAAAGAGGTCCATGGCCTTGGCGGGATAGGCAAAGATGGGGCCAAAGTCCAGGTCGGGCTGAAAGTAATCCACGAACTTGTGGCAGGCCTGGCGGGCCAGGTCATAGTCGTTCATGGCTTGCTTGAACGTCAGACCGCCAAAGGTGTACGGGTACTTCTGGTACGGGCCAAAAACCGGCACCCGATCCGGAACCTTGAGCGTGGCCGCATCCAGGGCGCGCTTGAGCCGTTCATCGTGCAGTTCCTGAGGCGACTTTTCCGTCATGGCTATTTCCCTCCTGTCCAGGTCTTGGCGAGACCGACCGCCGCCAGTGCATCCTTGCCGTAGGCATCGGCCCCGACGTACTCGGCCGCACTTTCGTCCATCACCGAGCCGCCGATCATGATCTTCACGCTGTCGCGCAGCCCGGCCTCTTCGATGGCCTGCACCGTGGCGCGCATCTGGTCAAAGGCCAGCGTCAGAAAGCCGCTCATGCCGACGACGTCAGGCTTGACCTCCCTGATGGCCTGCACAAACCTCTCGGCCGCGACGTCGACGCCCATATCGTGGACCTCAAAGTTGTTGACGTCGAGCATAAAGGACACGATGCCTTTGCCGATGTCGTGGATGTCGCCGGCCACCGTTCCGATGACCACCTTGCCCCCGGGCTCGGCCTGGGGAGCACCTGCCCTCAGCCTGGGCTTGACCAGGTCGCCGATGGCTTCCAGCAGCTCGCCGGCAATGATCAGCTCCGGCAAAAAGTACTCGCGCATCTCAAAGCGCTCGCCGACGATGGCCATGGCTTCCTTGCCGGCATCCAGGACAAGATAGGGGTCTTGCCCGGCGTCGAGCATGGCTCTCACCAGCTCGAGGGCCTCTTCTTCCCTCATGTCAGCAATTGCTTCCACCAGTTTTTCTTTCATCATTGGCTATCCTTTCGTTGAGATTGTCCCGACTTCCAGCCGGTGTCGGGCTCGGGCATTCCGGCTCATCCACCCACTGCACCTGGCCGATCGACCCGGGTCCCGGGTGTCCAGCGCGCGATCTACTATCCCCTGCCACAGTGTACAGGGTGTTGATCTTGGACATACAAAGGTATTTCGCGGTCGCCAACGATGACAGCCAGGCGCGCGACCGATGCGCACAGTATACCATAGAGGGCATATTGCCGCAAAAGAGGGGCGCCAGGCTCGAGCCCTCCCGGCCGAGACGGGCCTTTTTCTGCAAGCCGGGCAACTGGTACCACACCCCTGAGCCTTCCAGGAAGCTGCGAGCTTCCTGGAAGGCTTTTTTCGGACCCAGGCTGGCCATGAGGTGGTTGACGGCCGGGCGAGAGTATGCTATGATATTGGTGCGATGTAGAGCACTTATAATCGCAGCCTCCCGTGGACCGTTGCTCAAGGCCAGCCTCAAAGCATCACAAAAAAGCAAACGTGCCCATGCGTGCGCTGAGGCTCACCTTTGCCATGACAAAGGCCTCCGTCCGCTGGCATCGTGCGCCGCGCTGTCGTACCATGTCGCTCCTCTGCGACACGGGGTGGCGCTCGGTCAGGCGGGAAACCGGGCCGGGAAAGGGGGTGGTAGAGCGAGTCTTGAAGGGCCAGCCGGGAGCCTGGCCAGGTTTGAACAGGGAGCGGGCATTGCGTACTCGACACATCGGACGACTCCCGTCGCAAGGAATTCTTCATTCAACCCGACAGGAGAGGTAAAGTGAAAAAGCAATCGACAGTCAACGCGATAGTGGTTGTCCTGCTGCTGGTCACTCTGGTGGTGCCAGGCATGGCCCTGGCAGCCCCACCAAAGCCATCAGTCCACTTTTGGCTCACCATTCTCCACAACAACGACGGCGAATCGCAGGTGGTGAACGCCGGTTCCGGCCTGGAGGACTTTGGCGGAGCGGCGCGCTTCAAGGCCGTGGTCGACGCCGAGAAATGGGATGCGACACACGGCCCCTGGACCCAGCGCGGCGCCAAGCGGGGCGTGGTCATGATCTCGTCGGGGGACAATTTCATCGCTTCGCCCGAGTTCAACGCCAGCCTGGACAAGGGCGTGCCGTTCTACGACACCATTGCCATGGAGCTCATCGGCTACAATGCCGTCAACCTTGGCAACCACGACTTTGACTTTGGTCCCGACGTGTTGGCCGACTTTATCGCCGGCTACACCAACCCGCCACCCTATCTCGCCGCCAACCTCGACTTTGGCGGCGAGCCGCGCCTGCAGGCCTACGTGGACGCGGGCGTCATCGTCCCCGCCACGATTCTGCACGAACGAGGCGAGCGCATCGGCGTCATCGGCATCGACACCCCCAGCCTGCCGTTCATCTCGTCGCCCCGCAACGTCACCGTCTCCGACGACCTGGTGAACATCGTCCAGGGGCAGATCGACAAGTTGCAGGCGATGAGCGTCGACAAGATCATCCTCGCCGCCCACCTGCAGACCATCACCGGCGAGCTGGCCCTGGCCGAAGACCTGAGGGGGATCGACGTGATCATAGCCGGGGGTGGTGACGAGCTGCTGGCCAACCCCGGCGACCTGCTGCTCCCCGGCGACGAGGGGCTGATCTGGGGCGCCTATCCGCAGATTGCCTTCAACGCCGACGGCCAGATGGTGCCGGTCGTGACCACGTCCGGCGAGTACCGCTACGTGGGCAAGCTGGTGGTCGGCTTTGACAAGGCCGGCCGGGTGGTCGCCATCGATGAGGAACGCAGCGGCCCGGTGCGCGTGGCGACCGGCGACTGCAACGGCTATCTCCCCTGCGACGACGCCGTTGAGCCCGACCCGGTGATGCAGGCCATGGTGGTCGACCCCGTGGAGGCCTACCTGTCGGCCCTCGGCCAGGCCGTCATCGGCGTCTCGGAGGTGGACCTGGACGGGCTGCGCGGCAGCGTGCGCACCATGGAGACCAACGAGGGCAACCTCATCGCCGATGCCCTGCGTTGGCAGGCCGGGGAGTTGACTGCCTCTTTCGGTGTTCCCCTACCCGACGTCGCCCTGCAGAATGGCGGCGGCATCCGCAACAACACCATCATCGAAGCCGGCGACATCACACTCCTCGACACCTTTGACATGCTGCCCTTTGCCAACTTCCTGTCTCTGGTCCCCGGCGTCCCGCGCGCGCAGTTCAAGGAGATCCTGGAGAACGCGGTGTCGCGCGTCGAGCTCGTCGACGGGCGCTTTGCCCAGATCTCCGGGTTCTCCTATACCTGGGACCCGGCCGGCACCCCGCAGCTTCTGAACGACGACGGAACCGTCGCCACGCCCGGAACGCGCGTGGTCGACGTGGTGCTGGACGACGGGACGGTCATCGTCAGCGGTGGTGCGGTCGTCGATGGCCCGCCGCTTAACGTTGCCACCATCGACTTTCTGGCCCAGGGTGGCGATCAGTACCCATTCCGGGGGGCGCCGTACACGACCCTCGGCGTGACGTACCAACTGGCCCTGGCCAACTATATCGAGGTTGGGCTGAGCGGGCTCATCAGCGCCGCCGACTATCCATGGGAGGGCGAAGACCGCATCGTCCAACTGCCCTGATCGTATCTCTTTTGGCAGCGGCGTCCTCTCGGACGCCGCTGCCAACTGAACGTCCGGGGCAGGGGTCACCAGGACCATTTGCCCATCGGAACGCCAGCACCTTGCCCACTCCTGACCGCCAGGATGCTGGCGTTCCCCGCATGTGTTCATTCCTCGCGGCGCCGGCCCAGAACCACCAATTCTGATTATAGCGAGGCGCAAGCCCGACTCTACTTGTTCGCTCGGCGTGGTCGCCAGATCCATGCCCGGACCGCCAGATCCGGCGATCTGGCGGGAGCAAGCGGGCCAACCTCGGCCCGAAACAGGTCAGTTTGCTCTTTCGCCAGGATGTATGATAAAATACACCTTGCTGCCAACCGCATATGGAACAATCAAGCGCTGCTCACGGCCCTGATGCACCGACGCGACCTTGTGAATTCGAACGTGCACCCGGTGCGCCAGAAGGCCAAGCAAGGAGGAATGCGATGCAGACGAACGGGCGGCCTGGGTTCACGATGCTTCTCGTCCTGGCCACAGCCCTGGCCGGGATGGCAGTTCAAGCTCCTTCGCGTGCCGCGGAGCCGGGGACGGCCCTCCAGCCGCCGGTCCTGAAGTGGCAGCTCGGCGGCTGCTTTAATTCCTGGTGCGAGAGGGGCTGGTACTCTTCCCCCGCCGTCGCCGACCTCGACGGCGACGGGTCGGTGGAGGTCATCGCTTCGGCCTATTCCATCGTCGTCCTCGATGGCGCGACGGGCGCGCTCAAGTGGCGCGTGAAGTCGGGCCACGACCGCAGCGAGCCCGACGCCGGCAACGTGGGCCGCACCTGGCCCGGTGTCGTCGTGGCCGACGTGGACGGCAACGGCGACCTGGAGATCGTCACCGCCCACGGCGGTGGCATCGTCTCGGTCTATGACCACGAGGGCTACTTCCAGCCCGGTTGGCCCCGCCACCCCGCCGACGGCGAACTGCGCGGCCTGTCGGCCTATGACCTGGACGGCGACGGATCGCTCGAGATCGTCGTGACCGGCACCGCCGGCAAGGTCAACACCTGGGTCTACGAGCACGACGGGGCGCTGCGCCCCGGCTGGCCCCAGTTGGCCGACGACAGCGGCTACGCCTCGGGCATCTACAACGACAACGCCGCCGTCGCCGACCTCGACGGCGACGGTCTGGGCGAGATCGTCGTGCCCTCCGACGTCCACTATATCTGCGCCTACGAGGCCGGCGGCAGCCACGTCCCGGCCCACCCCATGTACGGCGGCAAAGCCTGGGGCAAGGTCGGCATCTGGGAGAGCCAGGCCATCGAGCTGCGGGGCTGGGGCGCGTGCGACGGCGTGCGGGAAGAGAGCTATCGCACCAACTTTGCCCACGGCCCGGCGGCCATCGGCGACGTCGACGGCGATGGCCTGGTGGAAGTGGCGGCCGTCGGCAACGTCTACGACTGCTCCGTGGGGCACCCGCCGGGCAAGTATAACGGCGTCTACCTGTTCAACGCCGATCGCAGCCGGTATGCCGCGGGCGGCTACGACTGGCAAGCCCCACCCGTCGACACGGGCGCGCCGCTGAGCGAGGACTATGGCGAGATCGAGAACAACCAGCCCAACCCGGCCCTGGCCGACCTGGACGGCGACGGCGAGCTGGAGATCCTTTTTTCTTCCTACGACGGCCGCGTCCATGCCTTCTGGCTGGACAGGACCGAGCACGGCAACTGGCCCTACGCGGTCTATACCGGGGGCCCCTACCGTTTCGCCTCCGAGCCGGCCGTCGCCGACCTGGACGGCGACGGCCACGCCGAGGTCATTGTCGCTTCCTGGGTCGAAAAGGGGAGCGGCCAGACCGGCAAGCTGCACGTCCTGGACTCCATGGGCAACCCGCTCCACGAGATCGACCTGCCGCCGGCCTTTGGCAGCGCCGACTGGAACGGCGCGCTGGCCGCTCCCACCCTGGCGAACCTCGATGCCGACGCCGACCTGGAGCTGGTGCTGAATACGGCCAACTCCGGGTTTGTGGCCTACGACCTGCCCGGCACGGCCAACGCCCGCGTGGTGTGGGGAACGGGGCGGGGGAACTATCAGCGAACCGGGTCGTTCTTGCACGGCACGCTCCAGGGCTCGTCCAAGCACGTCGAGCCGCGTCTGCCCGGCCCCGGCGACGTTCTGCACTACACCATCCGCCTGGAGAACCCCGGCCCGGCCCTGGCGGGCGTGCGCGTGACCGACACGCTGCCCGTCGAGCTGGAGTACCAGGGCGATCTGTGGGCCAGCGCCGGCACCGGCAGCGAGGCGGGCGGCGTCATCACCTGGACGGGCGCCGTCGCCGCGTCCGAGCCGGTGACCATCACCTTCAGCGCCCGCCTCGCCGCGCAGGTCACCGCGCCGCGCGCCATCGTCAACACGGCCCTCGTCGACGATGGCCTGGGCAACGTCTGGCAGCGGAGCGCGACCGTCGTCGTCAACGGACGCGGCATCTATCTGCCCTTGATCAACGCGCCGTAACCTACCGCAGCCGCAAGAGCTGTTGGAGGCGTGGGGTCCCACCGCCTATCCTTGACAGATCCCCCAGGATGCCGGCTGCGCTCCAGGTGGATGGCGCCTGCCGCTCGTGACGCCCACCCCATGCGAGGGGCTCTCGCCAACGCCGCCGCTTCGGTTTGTCGATGCCCGGCCCCCGTGCTATAATTTGTCCTCCACGGCGATTGCCGTCCAGACTACCCAGCACAACGCTGCGACCACGCGGCACCACAGCGAAGGAGGTGTGCTTTGACGTTGCTCCAGGCCGAGGCGTTGCCACTGTCCGAGCGCGAAGAGCGGGTCGGCGAGATCCATCGACGCGCGAAGCAGTGGCGCTTGATGGACTGTACGGAGGACACGCTGCGGCGGATGCGCGCGGCCGTCGACCAGGAGATGAACGCCGTCGAGGGCCGCCTGGCCAAGGCGGATGAGGTGTTCGCGCAGTACGTGGAG
>ERZ1026792.1034-NODE-1034-length-19227-cov-7.860995_pt1 | contig 19227 bp, 14 predicted proteins | sample MGYA00520884_ERZ1026792 | MGnify/ENA primary metagenome ERZ1026792 (study PRJEB33270, sample SAMEA104284473) | anaerobic digester metagenome | biome: Anaerobic digester microbiome; feature: mesophilic sludge digester; material: Anaerobic digester biomass... | reverse complement strand
TCCCGGAAGATGCCGCGCGCCAGAGCCCAGGCGTAGACGGCCGGCAGCACGAGGACGACGCACCAGAGAAAAAGCGCCGACAGAACCTCACGCGCCTCGGATCGGCCCGTAAAGTCGGGCGCCGGCAGGGCGAACACGTGCGAGATCTGGGGCACGAAGGCGACGGCGGCCGCGCAAGCCGCGCCGACGCAAAGCGTGCACCAGCGCATGTAAAAGAAGGTCCGGACCGCCCTCAGGCGGCCGGCTGCGGTGCGTTTCTGCGCCATGGCGTTCCTTCGCGCGCGCCGCGCCGGCTAGAGGGCCGCTCTCAGCGCCGCCTTGATCTGCTCGGCGTTGAGGATCTTCTCCAGCAGGTCCTCGGGCAGGTAGAAATACTGGTTGGCGGCCTCGAAGCCGATGCGCGCGTCGCGCACCGCGCGAGCGTAGAGCCGCCGGGCCAGATCGATCTCGCCGTCGCAGAGGGCGCACATGCTCTCGGCGGCGGCACGGCGCTGCGCCTCGTCCTTCGCCGCCGCGAGCGCTTCCCGCGCGCGCACGAAGGCCGTCTGGTTGGCGACGCTTTCGAAGTGAAGGCCGATGGCGTCGGCGACCCCGAGATCGCGCTCCGCCGCGGGGCGCAGGGCCGCGGGGACCCGCGGCAGCGCTTCGGCGAACGCCGCGACGCCGTCCCGCCACTTGGCGCCGAGCGCGCGAAACTGCCGCTCGAAGACTTCGGCCGGATAGATCGCGCGCCAGCCCTCCAGGTCGTCGTAGGGGAAACCCGTCATCGTGGCGCGGTAGCCCGTTTTCTCCCGGTGGAGCAGATTCGCGGGCCCAAGCTGCTGCGGTCCGGCGTACAGGACGCCGACATGGAACGGGAACTCGTCGAAGGCCGCGCTGAAACGGCGCCAGGCCTCGCAAATCCCGGGCGCGGCCTCGCGCCCGTAGGCCTCCTCGGCCACCTCCCTGAGAACCGCGTCGACCGAGGAGGGCGCGTCTTCGCCCGTGTACTTCGCCACAACGCGCAGGTTGATCGAGGGGCAGCCGCCGAGGCTCCAGCTCAGCATGAGCCCCGAGAGGTTGCGCGCCCTGAGCCGCGCGAGATGCTCGGCCACGTTCCGGGGCACGGGGATGAAAGGCACCGACGAGAGCTCCCAGGTGTTGTTGACCTGGACCTTCGCCATGGTCCTCAGACCGTGGGCCGCGGCGAGTTCCCAGTGGCGCGTCGCGCGCGGGCCGGGGCCGATCACGGACATGGAGTACTCCCCCACCACGCCCGCCACGCCGCCGCGGGTGAAGGGCACGGACCACTCGCTGACGCTCTGGAGCCGGCAGCGGGCCGGCAGGCGCGCGATGATGGGCTCGGCCCAGTGGTCGGCCCAGCCCCAATCCCACACGATCGCCTCGGCGGCGGGATTCGCCTCCCACGCGCCCTCGGCCAGAAGCGTGTTCACCTCGGCGATGACCGCCGCGGGGCCGCGTTCCTTGCAGCGCCCGCAGGCATCGCCGCCGTAGTGCGAATAGCAGTGCGTGAGGTTTTCCGAGGCCGTGATCGTGAAGAAGCCGGCCAGGTCGGGCGCCGCCGCGAACACCTCGCGCGCGCCCTCCCGCAGGTAGCGCTTGACCTCCTCAGTGCCGGTGCAGAGCGCCGCGAGCCCGCCTTCCTTGACGCCGCGCAGGGCTCCATGCCGCGCGAAGAACTCGTCGTCCTGGGAGCGCGGTTCGTTGAAATACAGATAGACGCCGATTCCATGCCGCCGCGCCCGCGCGGCCAACGCGCGCAGGTTGTCCCGCCGCTTCCGCGCGGCATCCTTCTCCTCGGGGAAGAGATCGCCGGGCGCGAGCTTGCTCAGGACCACGTGCAGCCACACGCCGTTGACGCCATGCGCCGCGAGCTGCGCCAGGTATCCGTCGGGATAGGGGTCGAGCTCGGGCGCGAGGAGCGCATCGCCGAACACCGCCGCGTAAGCGTACAGGAAACGGATCGACAGTGCTTCGCCGGGGCGCGGCGCCGCGGGGACCGCCGGCGCCGGAACCGCCGGGGAGGCGGCGAATTCCCCTAGGAAAGCGAAACGCTCCTCCCCGCTCTCCTCATGCTCGCGCCTCTCGAAGCGCACGCGCTCCCCGATGCGGCGGGCCCCCGCGCGCTCCTCCGGCGAGGGCTCGGCGTAGGCGAGCGGCCCGCAGCGCGGCTTCAAGCTCCCCAGCTTGATCCAGAAGAAATCGTGCTCGATCAGGCAGTCGGCCAGCTCTTTTTCCGTCCACCCCAGGAGCGTCAGAAGCTGCGGATAGTCCAGCAGATGCCAGTTGCGCCGAAGGATGGTGAGCGCGATGCGCTCGCCGAAGAACTTTCCGCGCTCCCGGCCGCAGCCGAGATCCGCGGCGAGCGCCGCCACCTTCGCGCGGTCCGTGCCGAGCACGGCCGCCAGGCGCTCCGCCGGGACGAGGTTCCAGTTGCGCCACACGAAGGCGTAAAGACGGTTCGGAAAATGCGGCAGCGCGATCGGGGCGGGCTCGGGCCCTTGGGGCAGCGCCGCGGCATGGGCGAGCAGCGGCGCGGCGAGCGCCAAGACCAAGCGTCGGAGTTTCATACAGCACCTCCCTGTATCAACCTCGCCTCAGCGCAGCCGGATCGCGCGCTGGATCGGGACGGGCGGCGCGAGCGCTCGGCCCTGGGCGCGCGCCGCGTGAATCGCCCGCACGACCTCCCTGCCCTCGACGACGCGGCCGAAGGCGGCGCGGCGCGGCCCGTCGGGAAGGCGCGCCTCGCCGGAATCCGGCTCCGCACGGCCGCCGATGCGGAAGAAGAACCGGTCGCGCCCGGCATCGCCCTCCGCCCGCGGCCCGACGACCTCAATTTCGACCTCGTCGCCGGCGCGGAGTTCCGCCGCGACCGTGGGGAAAAATTCCTTGTCGCTGTACAGTCCCTCATGGACGCCGTCAAGAAAGGTCTTGACAATCTCCGGCACCCGGCGGGTTTCAAGCTCGATCTCCACGTCGCCGAGCGCCGTCTGAATGAGGACCCGCGGGCGCTCGCCGACGGCTTCCTCGCGCCACCGGAAGCGCGGCGCCTTCGAGCGGTCGAAGCCTTCCAAGTGCGCGCGGCCCTCGGGCGGCCGCAGGTGCGGCTTCACGTAGCGCCAGTCGTTGGCCCCGAACACCTCGGCGCAGAGGGCGGCCAAACCCGAGTCGTATTCCATCAGTTCCGCGCGAGTGTTCACGTGGTTGTGGAGGGCGTCGTTCTCGCGGTTGTCGTCGAACCAGTCCTGAACGCCTTCGGCCCAATATTCGGCGGCATTCGTCGCCGCGTACGTGCCCTTCCAAAGGCCGCGGGCCATGGCGCTCTCGTAGGCGGCGGTCAGGCGCCGATCGAAGTCGGGCGCGACGGCCCGCAGGCCCACCCCGTGGACCGCGTGGGCGAACTCGTGAATGAGGAGGCATTCCTCGGCGTACGGATCGCCGGGATAGCAGAGCAGGTTCTCCTCGCCGCAGCTCACCGGCGACCCGCCCAGGCCGCGCGCGCGCCGGTCCCAGAAGATCCGCGGGGCGAGGCCGCGGTGCTCGGGCACGTCGGTCGTGTATTCGTTCCAGGCCATCACCGCCACGCGCCCGCCGCGGCGGCGCATCGCGCGCAGAAGGTCCTCGCGCCCGGCCATCATGTGCGTGAGCACGTAGGCCGCCTCGCGCAGGGCGAAGTCCGACACCTTCGCGGAGCCGACGATGGCGAAGCCCGCGGCCTCGACATGTTTCCGGTAGAAGTCGTCGAGCTTGAACTCCGCGCGCACGGCATCGGGCACGGGGCCCACGGTCCAAGCGGAGGCACCCGCGGCCGCGCCGCCCAGCGCGAGAAGGACGATCAAGCTCCGCATACCGGCCTCCTTGTCGGAACGGCGGAGACGCGCGGCGGCGGCGAACCGCCAACAACAGGGGCGGGCTACAAGCATGCCCGGCCCTTTTCAAAACAGTTATTGCGTGCCATACTGCCGTCATTCATAGGGATTCGTTGATTTTTCCGACGCGATTCTCAATGACCGCTTCAAGGCCCCGGCCAGTTGAGTCAAATGGCTCGGGCGGATTTTCTTTATTTTCTTCCATGTGAATTTGCCGCGCACCAGGGGCAAGATCCTAAGGTCAATTTCACGAAACGCCGCGTACACCGGCCACCAGAACCTATAGGCCGGCCAATTGAGTCGCTTGCACAACGCCTCGAAATCCCGCGCCCGCGCCTCGCTTTCATCCACCAAAACCGCGCCAGACGGTTCGATCTTGGTTTGAATGGCCTTATACTTCAGCCCCGAAGCCTCGAACTCCACCCTCAAGACCATCCCCTGCCTGTTTCTTCCGCTCATTTCAGAAACGGCTTCCTGCACCTCACCGTCCCTGTTGATAAAGGACCAGTTGAACTCATCAAATACAAAATTCCCCGCACTGTAATGAACCAGACTGTTGTTGATCTTTTCAAGCCCTTGGATCACATGGGGATGATGCCCAAGAAGGAGGTCAAGACCGGCATCGACAAACCGTTCTGCCCAACGACGCTGCTCCGGCGCCGGATAGCGGTACTCCTCGATGCCCCAGTGCAGCAACAACACAACATAATCAGCCGCCCTTTTACATTCCTTTATCGCTTCCACCGTTTCTTCAACATCGAGACGCGCCACCCCTGGAATGTTCACCCCAGCGTAACTTGGCGACGCTACAACGACGGAAGATCTCGCCAGTACGGCAAGCCGCTTCCCCGCAACCGTGACGACCTTTGCGCGGCACGCTTCCTCGATGTTGCGCCCCGCACCCACATGCCAAAGCCCCACTCTGTCCAGCTCGCTGACCGTGCTGAGCAGCCCCGCTTCCCCGAAATCCATCATATGATTGTTAGCCAGGGAGACAAGCTGGATACCCGCCGCCTTCATTGTTTCAGCCCACGCAGTACTGCCCCTCAGGGTGCATTTACCAACAACCGGGGTTCCCTCACGCTCCGCTATCAGCGGACATTCGAGGTTCGCAATAACAATGTCGGAGCCCTCAAAAACGGTCCGCACCGAATCAAACACCACACTCTTAGCCTCACGGAGGCTGACCCCCTGAAACGAGATATCACCAACCGCGCTCACGCTAAAACTCAAGAAACCCTCCGACAGCAACCGTCATCCACCTTCTTTCCCTCGTCGCATCCTACAACGCCACTGCATCCCCTTGATGTAACTCCGGTATAAACAGTACCGCAACCTCCCTTGAATCCTGCCAGACTCGCCGCCAAAACACAATTTCTCCTCGGCTCCCAAGGATTCCTTGAACTGCCGGATTCCCGCCGCGGACGCGTCGCTTGGTACACCGCCGAAATTCAGACACCCGACCTCGCAACCGATGCATTTTTTCATCAATTCCCATTTCAAAGCCGCCGGCGCACCCAACTCGTAACCCTTTTCTCGGGAACCGAAAAACAATTGATATGCGTATCCTTCGTTCTGCAGCACCAAGGAAGAACACAAGGTTTCGCCGCCGCATCCAATCTGATAAATCCGCGCCGCATTGCTTCGTAGAAGGTTTGCCATCACCCGCCTGTCAATAAAATCCATATAGATCGGGTTGTATGCAACCGCGTGGCCTTTCGACCTTTTCCTCTCCTTTATGAACTCAAACCCCTTCACGAGATCGTTTATCGCGTCTGGGTCGCTGTTTTCACTAAAGCGTAGGCCCGCTCGTTCCGCTTTTCTAATCGCCTTCCTTCGTTGTTTCTTTATTCCCCGCCAAGCCTCGTCCACGCTGCACCTGAGGTCCATAACAAATTCGGAACGTTGCCGCTTCCGAAAACAGATTGCGCTACCCACGGAAAAATCTGTATGGAAAGCATAAGACCTGAAATAAGCTCTTTGAACCCACTCCCTTGCGCCCAGCTCTAAAACGCTCTTAATACACTCCCCGACTTGGGCCTCATCATGATCGACCGCAAAGGGCCCCGAAAAAAAATAATATACTTTGGATATATCCTTCAGCAACTTCCGCCTTGATTTCACCTCTAGTCCGGCGATAAGGCCGCCGATCCTCCCGCCACGATAAATGACTATGTAGACAGGCGTCCTTCCTTCAGCAGCAAAGGCCGTCAACCATGACGCAGATAAAAAGGGATTGAGGTTGAATTCCTTCTCGAGCCCGGCCCAGCATGAGGAGTCCACAATCTGCGCCAGGCAGCGCGACGCCTTCACACCTCCCTCCCTCTGCGGCTTTGTTTGCCTGCATCCGAAAGACGACAGATTACTTCGCTAAACTTTCCAGAGTTGGCGTTTCTCGGTATCTGATCAACCACGTGTAGCCTAAAAGCGGTCTGGCCGTCAAAGAGCTCGTTCAGCTGCCGCGTGAACTGGCCCCCGATTGATTCATTGTAGCCCTCATTGACTACAAGGAAGATGTCAATAGTCGCAATAGACTCCTGGACCATCTGGATCCACTCAACTTCGCCTACGTCCCCCAATAAATCCAGGAGCATTAGTCCCGCCACGGGGGTCCCGTCCTTTTTATAGAGAAAATCGCTTTCTCTGCCGCTGAAGTGTTTGAGAAGGGGAAGGGAACAACCGCAACCGCAGGGCTCCTCGGACAAGAGACCGACATCTCCAATCCTATTCCGTATAAGAGGCATTCCGTAGTTCAGAAGATCGGTGACGACAATATCTCCCACAAGTCCCGCGCCGGTCTCCCTCAAGTTGATGGTTTCCACAAAAACGCTGCGGCTATCCAGATGAAAGCCATCATGCTCCTTGCACTCAAAGCCCATGCAGCCGTGTTCTCTTGTGCAGTAAAGATTATACACTTCCCCGCGAAAGGCCTCGTTCAACTGCTTTCGTCGGCGCATGGTTAAGGCTTCGGCGGTGCAAAAAACCCTCTCAACGTGAATCGGCGGCAAATTGCGCCTCTCAATGAAGGCCGCAAATTCGGAAAGCGCATTAGGATACCCGTAGAGTATTTTCGGTCTGAACGTTAAGAGCCGGCCATGGAAGAAAGCCATTTTGTCTTCTTCCATCACAGTGCAGCAAAGCGTCCTTTTGCCCGCGGCGAACTCGCGCAATTTATTCTTTATTCCTGACGCAAGCGACAAGTTTAGGTCAAAATGAGCTCCCCAAAGCAGGCCGCAGCGATCCCCAGGCTGATAGCCGCAAAATTCCAGAATACCGGCTTGCCTCCCCATCCGCATATCCGCGCACGTCTTGTCCATGTAAAAAGTGACGGGGTTGCCGCTGGAACCCCCTGTACGGCTGCTTTTCAAGCGTTTTCTATAGCTTCCTGCAACCATTGATTCTTTATTGTGTTGAATGACGTCCTTGGTTACGAAAGGGATCGCGGATAGATCCCGCAAGTCTTTAAAACCGGCGGGATTGAAGCCGGCTTCATCCCAGCGTTTTCTGTAGTAGGTCGTTTCGTTATAGGCGTGGGTTAGGAGCTCCTTGAGCGCTTCGAGAATCTCATTTTTGTTTACCTGTGAATGTAAATCCGAGAGCGCTTCTTTCCGGTAGCGATTAATCTGACGATGCCCATCCCTCGCGTAGAAAATGCGCTGTAGAAGATTGCGTGCGTACCTTTCCAAGTCCATCTAAATCACGCCGCTTTCTCGGCCCCGGTTAGAGAACTAGTCTAAAACCGGCGCCTGCTGTGTTCAAGGGGAATTGTAATCCTCACTTAGTGTTTGCCGTTTTTCGGGACAACTCATGGAGAGTTGTCGGCCTCCTCAGGACAAAAAAAAGAGCGCTCGCGGCGGGCGCGCGTCGCGGCGCAACTCGACTCGCCTTGCCGAGACCACGCTTGTCGGGGACGCCTTCGATGCGGTCCCGCGGCGCACCCTCGGGAGGTACAACGGCCCGGCCGAGGGCGCGCCTAAGCGCCTGGGCAAGGGCGGGACGGCCGGCCCAGGCAACGGCGGGCCGCCGACCCCGCAGTCGCCACGGCCACGACGGCTCCTTAGCGGTGGTGCGCGCACTCGCGAAGTCCTCCCCCGGCAGAGCCCCCCCTCGGCCTGCTCTCCCCGCGACGTGGTGTATCCGCGTCTTCAACCAGTACATGGCCACCTCGACGGTGCCATTATAGCCGGGAGCCCAGGGCGGTGAAAGCAGGAGCGAGACGCCAGAAACAGGCCAACTCCGCGCCCGCGACAGACCGAGGTCCATAAGACGTCGGCCCGCTTCCGCCGCCGGCTCCTGCGTCACAACCGCGCGCGGCCTCCACGGCCAGCCTCGGGGGTGTCCGGTGGTTCCTTGAGCCTGTCTGGGACCTCCGAGGGGCCCGGATTGAGCGCCTGGTTGTCCCTGGCCTCCATGTACAGCGCATTGAAGCACGGCCCCTTCCTTGAGTTGCGGCGTGTTCGCGGATATCATCCTTCTTGCGTGTCGGCTCTCGAAAGTCGCCGACGCGCTGAAACCACTCATGTTACGTGAAGACGCCCGAAGCCGATTTCATGGCTGGATTGGGCGGACGCACGTCTCTTTCGGCGGGACCTCCTCGATGAGCAGACGGCTTGTCTTCTCTCTCGGCTGGGCCGTGGCGTTGGCCTCGTTTCGATCGGCGCTCGCCGCCGCACCCGTGGTCTTCAACACCACACCCGCGGTCAACGATCTTCAGGGGTCGCTTCGCGCGCGGGTGCAGTTCGCCCAGAGCCAGATCATTCCCGCGCGCCCCCGCCCGGGCGACCGCCAGCCTCACCTGATCGGCGGCCGCAAGACCCTGCTTCTCGTCAAACCGCTTGAAGCGGACGATCGAACGCCGCTGACGGTCACCGTTGGGGACGCCCGCGGTCGGACGTTGGGGACGGTTCAACTCGACCCCCCCGACAAGCTCCCCGCCTCCGCCTATCACGTCGACGGCATCCCCTGCGCCGGGGTGGACTTCAAGCCGCGGTCGGACACCGCCGCCACCGTCCACGACGGCGGCGACCTGGCAAAACTCGCCGCCGAGGACGCAGCCTACCTGGCCGGACTGCTGGCCGGGAACGACCTGGTGAGGATCGACACCGCCGACGGCCGCTGGACGCGCGACATCCACCTCCCCGCCGACGGGGCGCTCGACGGCAAGGTGGTCCAGGTCCAATCCGACGCCGGGTACAACTCGACGATCCACTACAGCGACCGCCAGGCGGTCATCTCGCGCGGCCAGACCCTGCGGTTTCAGCATGCAGGCGGCCAGTGGATTTGCGAGGGCGAGCCGGAAACCAGCGCCCTGATCTACGCCGAACACACCTGGAGCGCTCCGCTGCCCGCCGAATGGATCGAGCCGGGCGTCCGCTTCACCTTTCGACAGGGCGCACTCAGCGGCACCATCGAGGACCTTGTCGTCGGCGCTCCCACCGAGTTGTTGATCCACACCATCGATGTGGGGATGCTCACCCCGCCTCGCGATCGGTTCGACTTCGCGCGCGACCCCGAGGCACAACGGGAGTACTTCCAGACCGTCCCGGTCAGCCGCCTGATCGTCAACAACTACGAAACGCTGGCGCTGATCCAGGTGATGCTTCCCGACGGCACCTTGCTCACCGACGCCGATCCGAGCAAGGGGGGCTGGCACGAGGGGACGATGCGCCAAAGCATCGGCAAGGAGCTGATCTCCCTGGGGATCGACAACGCCAACTACGGCCTCAACAGCACGCCGGGCCGCGGCGAGGGGAGCCACCCCTACATCGCCGCCCAGTTGGCCGCGCACAACACTGTGGGCAAGTATTCCAACGGAGTCCAGGTTCACGGCGGCTCCGGCGGCGGCGGCATCGTCACCCTCGACAGCAGCCTGGGCAACGAGTTCAGCCACGAGGTCGGACACAACTTCGGCCTCGGCCACTATGTCGACGGCTTCCGCGGCTCCGTCCACCGAAGCGCTGAGAACATCAACTCCGCCTGGGGCTGGGATGCAGACAAGAACCGGCTGATCCCCAACTTCTACCCAGTTAAAACCGGCCGGGAGGCCTGCCTCGACAACGAATGTCAGCCTCCCTTCGAGGGCCGCGCGTTCGGCCTCGACGCCATGGCCGGCGGCTCCCCGTTCTCGGCCTTCAACCGCTTCACCATGTACACGCCGAACTCCGCGGCGATCATCCAGGAGTTTCTCGAGGGCAAGGCCGTCTTCGCCGCCGATTCGCCGACCGGTTTTCTCAAGTGGAACCGCACAACCGCCCGGATGGAACCCTACCACCACGCGTTCGACCTCTCCACCCAGACCGACGCCCCCATGGACGACTTGAGCGCGGAGAAGCTGGCCGATCTGCTGGCTCGCAACGACCAGGTCAACGTGAGTATGTGGGACGGCCGCTGGAGCCGCGAAATCCATGTTCCGCCCGCCTCTGCCGCCAACAAGGGCCGCGCCATAGCCATCGCCCACGAAGCCACCTACAAGAGCGACCTGTTTATGAACGGCCGGCAGCTCACCATCAGCCGGGGCTTCAAGAAAACCTTCGTCTCCAACGGCCGGCAATGGATCGAGGGCGCCCTAAGGGGACGCCCCCACGCGCGCAAGCCCACCCGCTTCGGCGAACCCGTCGTCACCCTGATCGGCTATTACGATCCCGACGGGAAGCTGCCCACCTATATCTACCCGGCCCTCCACGGAGCCTACGGGTTCTGCTACGACGACGACCGCGCGATCCTCAGACCGGGGGACTGCGAGCTCCAGATCGAGACCGCCGCCGGCCTCTTGCGGTTCCGGCTCGCGCCGACCCGGCTGGCGAACGATGTCATGAACAAGTTCCACGTCAACGTCCCCGCCTCCGCGCGGCCGACCAACGCCGCCGTCGTTCGGGGAACGCAGACCCTCGACAAGAAGTCGATCCAACCCGCGGTCGGCAAAGCAACCTTCACCGTCCACGGCGCGGGTGCGAAAGGCGGTGGAAACACTCCGCGAGGCTGAGGGACGGGGAGACCGCGCCTCGCGGAGGGCGTGCAGCGGTGGCAACGCCCCGCGCACACGCCTCGGTTCCCCACGCCGGTTCATCGCGTTTCTCGCAGCGCCGGCCGCCGCGCCGCGCACGCCCGCCTCCGCGCGGGGGTACGGACTCGCCAAGCCTCACGGCCGTTAAGGCGGGCCGAATCCGCGGCGAGTCCGGGACGCCCCCACGCAAAATGCGCGCCGGCCTCGCCGCGGCGTTTCACGGCTTCACGCGGCGTCGTTTGACCGTCCTCCGGGATCCGGTTCTGATCCCGGACAATGACACCGCCTAAGCAAACTCCTACCGAGCCGGCAACTTAAGCGCCTGGGTTTTACCACGAAAAAAGAGCAGGACCCTTTGGGATCCTGCTCTTACCGTGGCCTTCAATAAGGCTCCTGGATTGCAGTTTTGTTCATGGGCCCTTATGGAAAAACGTAAGGACTCAACACGCCAAGCTGCGCCGGCACTAATCGTCAGAATCTAAATCCAACAACAGCCGTTCCGATTATACCGTCCATCTTGAACTTTAGAGGTGAGTCCAGCAGCTTGACATTGCTCGTCCAAAGATACTTGCCTTCCGCTCCGACAAACACGTCAGGCGTGATATTGTAGTGGAGGCCCGCTCCAATATGGCCTCCGAAGATCAAATCGCTGGCAGACAGCGACCCTATTTCGGACGAAACAGAGTCTATAAAGGAGTTGTCAGCATGCACGTAATACGCACCGACACCTCCTACTCCAAACAATTCAAGTTTATCAAAAGGGAGAATTCCTTTTATAGACAGCGTTGCCGGTACCACAAAAAGGGAGGCTTGCTCGTAATAAGAGCCTGCACTTGAATAAGTCGCCTCTGCATGAAAATAACCAAGCCCCATTTCTACGGCCAAATTGGAGTTAATCCGTCGTCCGATAACGATCTCCCCGTTAAACCCCGGATCGAAATCACCGTCTCTAAGATCACTGGCTCGTGGATAGTAAGCGCCGGGCTTCACCGCAACATAATTTTTGCCCGGTTCACCGTGAGAAGGCAGGGCATAGGCAAGCGCCCATAGGACGCACACAAACGAAAGAAGCCGCTTCATAGAACCTCCTTCAGCAGTTCCATGCTTCCCCTCTACCTTTCCGACCGTAACCAACCGCCAAAGCCCTCTGAATCAGATATAATTGCGTGTTTTTCATGACAATCGAAGATAGGGAAACTGGGCATTTTTTTCGGGGTATGGGAACCGCGCCGCCGCACCCTAAAAATGTTCCCCGGCCGCGCTGTCCGCCAAAGACTACCATCCGGCGGCAAGCGTCGCCACGGTCCCAACCCGAATCCGCCTACGTGTCTCAATCGGGGCGGTTGGCGACGGTGCAATCTAAGACGGGAGGAGTGCGTTGCGTATCGGAACATGCCTTGCCTTGACAGCGTGCTTAGCGGGCGGTCGCCGGCCCCCGCATGAGGGCCGCCGGTCCGGGCCCCGTGACAGGCGGTCATGGGTTTCGCCGCGGCTGGGCGCGCCGGAGAGGCGCTGCCGCCCAGGCATCCTTCCGGGCGGGTTTTGGACCCCTTGTGGTCTCTCCAAGTAGTCCCCGGCCGCTCGTTCGTTTTTTCGGCGGCGGAAGGCGCCTGGCCTAAATTGGCGCGGGCGCCGTGCTTAAGGTTGGCGCGCCCGGCGTGAATCGAACACGCAACCGTCGGATTCGAAGTCCTGAGACTGGAGAAGCTGTAACTCCCGAGGAATACTATATCCACTTACCATAACACATGTTACAAATAGCTCGTGAGTTGCACCGTGTTGCACGATGTGGTACACTTCCGTCACATATGCGTCACATTCATCGGATCATGCACGACTTTCTGCGGGGCTCTAAGACCACGCCCCGGAAAGCGAGGTGACCATGGACAGAAAGCGCAGCTCCCGGACGTACTGGACCATCGAAGGCGCCGCCCACACGTACCGCTCGCCCTTCCTGCAAGACGGATCCTGGCGCGTTCGTCGTCGCTCCATCGCCACGGGCCAGATCACGACGTTCGTGCTGAAGGATCCGAATGGCGAGAGCCCAAGGAATGTCCGCGCCGCCCGCGACCTGGTGACCAGCATCGCCGTGTCCGAACGGGTGGAGGCCGAGGAACTCGCCAAGCGCCCCGAGGAGCGGGCGATCAAGGTCGAGTCCATGCAGGACGCATTTGACCGCTGGCTCGCCACGATTGAGCATGAGGTCCGTACGCCCACGCACACGGACTACAAGACGCAGCTCGGTATCGTCCGTCGGCACTTCAGCGCGAAGGGGCTGAACACGGTCGGCGAGGTTACGCTCGAACACGTCGAGGAACTCTTCCGCACCCTCGGCCAGGAATGGACCGGCCGCACGAAGGTCAAGTACCTGGCGCTCCTCAAGCGGGTCTTCACGTGGTGCGTCAGGCACTGCCTGACCCACTCGAACCCGGCGGCGGGAATGACGCCTCACAAGTCCTGGTCGAAGGCCGTGTCGCAGTCGCGTTTCCGTGGGGTCGCCCTCAACGAAGATCAAGCCCGCGCGCTACTCGTCGCCTGCCGAGAGAAGTTCATGACGCGGCGGACCGCCTCCGCCGACGGTGGTCGCGCCGGCCAGAAGCCATGGTCGCAGGAAGCGAAACCTCCCGAGTACCTGTACCCGGCCACGCTCTTCGCGCTGCGAACGGGATGCCGCCTGCGAAACGTCGTCGCTCTTCGATGGAAACACCTCGTGAACGACATGACGGAGCTGCGAATCGACGGCTCGGAAATGAAGTCTGGCGAACAGTTCCACGTCCCGCTTCACGCCGAGGCCGTCGCGCTCCTGAAGCGGCTCGCGAAGGCGCGCCTGGCGAAGCAACACCGCGCCCCAGGCGGCGAGACCCTGGTTTTCGGCCTGGAGGCCGCGTCGATCGCGCAACCGCTGGCGCGGGCTCTGAAGCGCGCAGAGCTGGCGGAAGTCGACGGCCGCCGCGTACGGTTCCATGACCTCCGGCACACCTTCGCGAGCTGGTGCGAGCGGCATTGCACGTTCGCGGCCGTACAGAAGCTCCTCGGCCACTCGCCGCGTTCGGTCACGGATCGCTACGTACACCTCAAGATGGACGAGCTGCGCGCCGAGGTCGGGAAGCTGCCGTGGATTGAACCGCCCGCAGCGTTGTCCGACACGCGACAAGAATAGACAAGAACGGGAAGCCTGGCTTGCCCCCGCGCGCCCATGGCCGCGCCTGGGACGGCCACATGTCGCGGAAAAGAGACTCGCTTCGGGGTCCTCATGCCCTTCAGTTCTTGACAGGCGGGGGTGACCGTGTGAGCGCGGTCGCAGTTATCGGGGGCGCGGTGGGCACGTAAAACGAGGGAAACGGTCAATCGGTACGCGGCGGATTGGATGATTGCGCTTCGGGCGGAGCGGCGACCAGGACTGTGTCGAGGATGCCGGCGATGTGCTCGAAGGTGCCGACGCGGGGTTGCGGCGCCGTGCGTGCGGGGCACGTTCTGTCCGCAGTGCGCGGCGGCAACGCCAGGACCTGATAGAGCGGGTAGCGGTAGGCGATGAGCCCGGCGCGGAGAAGGCACGTCCTGGCGCACAAAAGCTCGGAGTGGTCAAGCTTGAGGAGCTTCACGAGCGTGGGGTCCGCGTAGAAGCTCAGCCCCTGGGGATCGGCGACGGCGGCCAAGAAGAAGTAAAGCGTGACGGCCTCACGCGGCAGATCGACGATGTGGCCGTCGCGGACGAAACGGCGGTCGACCCAGCCGAAGCCGGCGGCAGGCGACCGGCGGATGCGCGCGGTATCGATCGGGTTCTTCTCCACCGCCATGGGAATTCTCTCGGAGAAACGTACGACACGGACCGTTCCTCGTTCCCTCAACGCCATAGGAGGGAACGAGGGAACGGGGAACGATCGCGTTCTTCTCAGCCCTGGGCGGCCTTGCGCTGCCAGCCCGCAGAGGTGCGCTCCACCTTTCCCTGCTGCGTGAGCTCGATGAGGACCCGGCCCAGCCGCTCGTTCTTGACGCCGAGCCGGCTTCTGAGCGCGTTGCGAGTCAAGGCGGGGGCTTGCCCCAGCACATCGAGCACCGAGCGAGAAAGATCGGCGGCGGTGTCCGATCCGTGCTCGCCGCTTTCGCTCTGCGGGGCGGCGACGGTCCCGACGGCCCGGAGATGGATCGCCTCCGGATCGGTCGTGACGAGCTTGAGGCTCACGGGCTTGGATGCCGGCGCGGCGCGGTGCTCCATGGAGAGCACGACCTCGTCCTTCACCCGCCGCAGGTACAGGTTGCAGTCCGACCATGCCCAGAAATCGCTCGAGCCGCGCAGGCTCTGACCGGCGTTGGCCCCGCCGCCGCCGTTCTTGCGTGTGTGATGGACGAGAATCACGGCGGTTTCGAGCCGGCGCTGCAGGTCGCGGAAGTACGACAGGAGCTGCGCGATCTCGGTGGCGTCGTTCTCGTGAGCCGCGTGTAATCTGACCAGCGGGTCGAGCAGAATCAGCCGCGGCGCAAGCCTGGCCGCGCTCGCCATGAGCCGCGTGCGATCGGGCTCGCGATCGAGCCTCAGGACTGGCTCCGTGATCACGTGCACGTCCATGCCGTCGAGCGCGACACCGCGTTGCCGCGCAAGCCCCGCCACACGTTCCCGCACGACCGGCAGCGCATCCTCCGCCAGATAGACAAGCACGGGGCCCGGCTCGGTGACACGAAACGCGCCCATGCACGGCGTGCCGGTCGCGACGCTGACCGCCATGTCCAGACCGAGCCACGACTTCCCGACCTTGGGGCTGCCCCCGATAAGTCCCACGCACGATGCGCCCCAGAGGCCCTCGATCAGCCAGCGCTGCGCGCCCTGGCCGATGGGGAGCTCGCCAATGCGGACTGTCGACAGGGGCGACGCCGGAGGTGCGGCTCTCGTGTCCATGATCACCTCCGCTCAGCGCACGCGCCGCGGCTTGGCCGCCCGTGCCGGCGGCGCGGCGAAGATCTCCAGGTACAGCTTCTCGTCGATCTGGGGCGCCTCCGCGGCAACGGCCGCTTCCAGCAGCTCCGCCCCCATGTGCATGAGCGCACGGACGTTGCCGGCGCAGTGGTCCACCAGGGCCTCGGAGGCTTCTTTCGTCAGCAGCGTGTGGTTGCCGGCCTTCTCCAGGATGTGCTGGAGCAGCTCGAGGAGCTCGTCGCGGGACGCGTACTCAAGCACGATGCGGGTGCGAATACGGCTCTCGACCGGCATGAGCTCGGTGTGGCGCAGCAGCGCCGGCAGCCGCGCATCGCCGCACAGCACCGCCGTCAGATACGACAGGGAATCGAAATTCGCGCTCTGGAGCAACCGGAGCTCAGAGAGCGTCTCGGCGGGCAGCTCCTGCGCCTCGTCGATGAGCAACACCGGCCGCATGAGCGTCGTCTCGACGTGCGTGCGCCACTTGTCTCGCAGCACCTTGAAGCCGCCCCAGCGGTTCGAGGCCGAGAGCTTCACGCCGAAGATCTCGCTCATCTCCCGGTAGAAGTCCGCCACCCGGCTCTGGGGCCGGCTCAGGACGCCGATCTGCACATCGCGAATCCGGCCCAGGCGTTCGGCCAGGAGACGCAACACGACCGACTTCCCGGCCCCCGGCTCGCCGGTCACCATGGCGAAGCCGCCCTGGAAGACCTGCTGCTCCATGCGCCAGAGAAAGTACTCGATCTGCTTGCCGATCCAGAGGGCCTCGCCGGGCAGCCCCGGGCTGAACGGGTTCCACTTGAGGCCGTAGAGCGCCAGCAGCTTCTTCGATTTCTTGCCGTTCATGCGATTGCCTCCTCGGGGCTGTTGTTGTGGTGGTCGCGGTTCGTATCCCCGTCCTGGCCGCCTGCGCGGTGATTACCTGCTTCGGCGTCGGCCGCCGGAGAGGCCGGGGGCTTGGGAATGTAGCCGGGAGGCTTCCCCGACGCGGCATAGCGCTCGAGCATCTCCCGCAACAGCGGCGGGAGCTCGTCGTCGGGAGTGCTTTCGGCGGGAAGCCGGTTGGCACCGAGTTCGATGCGCCGGCGCCGGCCGTCGGCGTTCGCTTCCTTGTCGAGGGGGTAGATGCGGCACAGGAGCGCGCCCGTGTGCGTATCGACAAGATCGACCAGCCCAAGATCCCAGCGCGCATAGCGCACGACGAGGGTAGCCATGTGACGGAAACGCCCCGGGATCTCGAAACGCACGCCCTCGATGGTCAGCGTGCCATCGCTGCGGCGCTGCGTCCGTACGGCCTGGAGCCGGAAGGCACGCCTGAGGTCATTGCTCGAAGGGCTCGGGCGGAGGACGTCCCGGTCGCGGATGAAGCGCTCAAGCGGCGTCTGGCCGATCTCGGAATGGTGCTTGCGGTTGTAGTCAAGGTCGACCCAGGCCTGGGTGGCCTCGTTGAGGAAGGCGAGCGTCAGGACCTTTACGTGCTTAAGCATGGCGATAAGCCGGGCCTCGAGCGGGCCCCAGAAAAACTCTTCCTTGGCGTTCTGGTGCGGCGAGTACGGCAGCGTGGTCTCATGGGTGATACCCAGGCGCGCGAGCCCCTGGACAAACTCCTCCGCCTTCATGGCGGCGCCGTTATCGGTCATGAGCACGCGGGGCACACGCCATTTCTGCACGGCCTGGCACAAGCCGTGGACGAGGTCCTCGGCGGTCTCGGTGAGATACCACTGGACGTGGCACGCCAGGCGCGAGCGGTCATCGTGGACGCCCAGCGCCATGGGTGTGTACCACTGCCCGTTGGGCGCCAAGACCTTGCGCGAGCAGTGGTGGAAATCGAGATGCCAGAGCCCGCCGACGTACTCGGCCTCGAAGCTGCGCGTCTCGCGCCGCTCCCAGGGCTCGTGGACTGCCGCCGAGCGGTTGCGGTGCTTCTTGGGCTTGTTCCGCTTGCGCATGTCGTTGGCATGCATGTAGCGCAGGATCGTGCTGTAGGACGGCATGGGGCCGAGGGACTCGGTCTTGCGTACGAGCGCGCCCAAGTTCTCTGTGTGCAGCAGATAGCTCCAGTGCGGGTAGGCCGCGTACTGCGCGCGCAGCTTCTCGGCAAGATCGGGATTGAGATAGATTCTCCCCTGGTCCTTGCGGACTTGCCGCTTGAGCGCGCCGACGGGGTTCTGGTCGCAGGCGCGGGCCTTGTAGAACCAGTTCTCGATGGTCGATTTGCCGAAGCGGACGGGGTCGCCGGTGACGGGGTGCGTCCAACTGGTCTGGGCCAAGCGCTCGATTTCCTGCGCGAGCTCGCCATGCGGCGGCGGCGCGCTGAGCAGCCGTCCGATGACGGCGAAGCGAAAGCGCGCCCATGCCTCGCCCCGTGAGATTCTGTTCGATTTGTCCATGCCGTTGCCGTCTCCTTTCGTCGTGGCGCTCGCCGAGAGCTCCAGGTTACACGGGCGGCAACCATAGCGACGGCGGCTCCGGACGAGAAGCGTGCATCCTCTGCGTGGATTATGTCGGCCACAGGCGAGCATGCTCGCAGAGCGCCAGATCGGCGCCCGCCGGCGCGAGGAAGCGCAGACAACGGAGAAGCGCGCAATCCTCGCCCAATTCGTCACCGGGCGCAGCGAAGCACGCGTCGTCGAGCGCGTACGCATCGACGACGGCGCGCGGCAGGACCGCGCCGTCCTTGCACAGCGGGTAAAGCTGGACCCGCGTCGTGGTCCAGAAACGACTGCGGGAGAAGAGCTCCCGCCACCAGCGCTGCCAGCGCTGCAGCGTCCGGCGGTCGACCCCGAGCGCCGCCTTGAGTTTTCTCACGCTGGGCGGCCTGATCCCCTGGCGCAGCGCCGTGATGAGGACCACGATGACGCCGAGATAGACCTTCGGGCCAAGAAAGCGCACCGACGGCGGCGTGGCGCGACGGCGGCAACCGTCCTTCGCGCAGCACAAGCTGAACCGCACGGCAAAACTGGCATCCCCGCCCCGCGGCACCCCGCGAGGTTTGCGGGGATAGTTGGCAACGTCCAGACGCTCCCCGCAAAACCGGCAGCGGGCAGCCTGCGTCGTATCCGCCAGATCACGATCAACGCTCAGCAACAGCGCGGCGAACCTTGCATCCGAGAGAATCTTGTGGCACATTTCGTGTACTCCCTGCCTTCCAATTCCAATTGTTTAAAACAGGGAGTAAACCCCCTCGGGCGGCGGGGCGCAAGTCTCGCTCACCGAGGGGACTCTTCTTGTTCCCCCACGCAAGCCTGCTCAGGATCGCAGTAATTCCCCTCGACTATCGCGCGCACGCTGACCCGCGGGCAACCGCGTCAGCTGACGCGCGGCCGTCGGCGACAGCAGCCCCAGCCGCAAGTCGTCTTTGGCCTCGGCCGCCAGACGCTCAAGCAGCGCCAGGCGCCGGCAGACCCAGCTCTTGTGCCGGCCGAGCAGCTCCGCCGTCTCTA
>ERZ1026792.1031-NODE-1031-length-19257-cov-4.325353_pt1 | contig 19257 bp, 13 predicted proteins | sample MGYA00520884_ERZ1026792 | MGnify/ENA primary metagenome ERZ1026792 (study PRJEB33270, sample SAMEA104284473) | anaerobic digester metagenome | biome: Anaerobic digester microbiome; feature: mesophilic sludge digester; material: Anaerobic digester biomass... | reverse complement strand
CGCCCGGATCGTTCCCCGGGTCCGGAAGTGCGTCCGGCCGGCCTTCCTCATGTCGGGGGAAAACACCGGCCGGACGCACTTCCGGCCCCGGGGAACGATCCGGGCGTTCGCCGCCTCCGGAGAAAAGCTCTTCGACCTGGAAATCCCCGACGACGTTCTCCTGCCCGAAAGCCGCAAGAACATCGCCTGCCCTCTTCCCCGGCCGCTCGACCCGGGATCCTACCGCGTCGTCTGCGATCTCGACATCGGCCGGCCGGAGCTCCTGGAAATGGAAAAAAACATCGAGGTGATCCAATGAAAAAACCGATCGCCGTCTTCGCCCTGATCCTGGCCCTGGCCGGCGGCGGGCTTCTCGCCCAGTCTCTTCCGCTGACGGAAATCCTGAATCTCGCGGCCGAGGTCAGCTCGCGCTACAAGCTCGAGATGAGCGCCGCCTCCGTGACGTTCACCCGGACCGCCAATCCGCAGACAAGGCCGGACATCCCCCAGAACGAAAACCCTATTTCCGTCACCGTGAAGGCCACGACATCCCGCTTTCTCATCTTCCCCCAGACGATCAACCTTCGGATCCAAGCCTCCGGAACGCTCATCGATCCGGCGACCGGAACCACGATCCCGGCATCGGCCATCACCTGGAAGGCGAGCGGCACGGGATTCGCCGCTTCAGGAACTCTCTCGTCGGGGACGGCCACCCTCCTGGGGACATGGAACGCATCGGGGGTGTACGTGGGGACGGTCACCTTTTTCTTCCGGGACGATCCCAATTACCCCCCGGGGACCTACCGCCTGACCGTGACGCTCAGCGTCGGCGCGAGTTGAGGCCGTCATGTTGAAGCCCGCGAAAGCCACGATTTTTCCGGCCGCGATGTTTCTTTTCCTGGCCGGAGCGGCCGCTCCGCTGTTCGGCCAGAACATCGAGCTCTCTCTCAGCCGCTCCGCGCTCTCCTTCCCCGCGGCCGATCCCGATGCGACGCCCCTCGTCCCGGCCAACGACACGCTCACGGTCCGCCTCAAACTGACGGGAGGAGGACCGCCCAAGCCTTGGCAGCTCACCCTCCGGGCCGACGGCAACCTCATCAACATCTTGTCCTTAACCTCGATCGACATTTCCAACATCACCTGGACGGCATCCCCCGCGCCGCCGTTCCGGAACGGGAGGCTGGCGGCCAACGTCGACCAGCTCGCGGCAGAGGGAGACGGCAACGTCAACATCACCGCGGTTATGAATTTCGTCTTCCAAAACAGTTGGTCCTACTGGGCCGGATCCTATAGACAATCCGTGACCTTCACCCTCTCCCGGGTCTGATATGAGCAAACTGAAAACCGCCGTCGTTTTTCTCCTCTGCTCGGCCGCCGCGTCCGCGCTTCGGGGACAGATGTCGCTGTCGCTCTCTCCGGTTCACTTGGAATTCACCCTCGCCGCCGGAAACTCGGAGGAACGGACGCTGACCGTCGGCAATGATTCGCCGGACGACATCCGCGTCCGGGCTCGGGTCACCGCCTGGATCCCCGGTCCGGCCGGCCCGGACATTCCGGCGGCCGAAGACGCCTCTTTATCCTCCAAGGATTGGCTGGGCGTCATCGCCGGGGATTTCCGGATCCCGGCCCGCCAATCCCTGGACATCCCCGTCATCGCCGCCGTCCCCCAAGGCGCCGAACCGGGACAGTACCCCGCCGTGATCGCCGTTCAATCCGTATCGGACGAGGACGGCGAAGGGCTTCATCTCCAAGGAAGCCTGACCGCCTTGGCCGTCATCACCGTCGGGAAGCCCCGGGACGATGAAACGAGCGAGGAGATCTCGGTCGAGCGCCGGGACGGACAGGCTTTCCTCGTCCTTCGCCGGAAAAATTCCGGCCGTTTTTTCGCCCCGACCGCGGGGGGATTCATCCTTTGGGACGAACAGGGCAAAAAAGCCTGGGAAACCGAATTTTCCGACAATCCCGTGCCTCCCCTGTCCGAAGGGATCTACAGGATTCCGCTCGCCGCCGGCTTGGCGGGGGGCCGCTACGAAGCCGAATGCGTCCTCTACCGGCTCACCGGAAAAAAGACATCCCTGAAAAAAGCCGTTTTCATCGAGTGAGCGAAAAAACGTGAAGAGGGACCGCCGGAGCGCGACGCATGGGACCGTTTCGCTCGCCGGCGTCCTTCTCTTCCTGGCCGGGATGGCCCCCATCGCCCGGGCCGACCGGGGATCAGCCGATCTTTCGATCGGCAACCGGAGTCATCTCTTCCGCAATCCTTTCGGCGGGTCGGCCGACGCCTCGGAAACCGTTTTTCACTTCGGCCTCGTCCAAACGATCACCAATTACGGGACCGTCTCGCTCTGGGTCGACGGCCTGGCGTCCGGCGGCGCCTTCACGCCCGCCCGGCTGTTCGCCGGCTGGCGGGGATTCAAGATCAAGAACGCGGAGCTGTCCGCCGGTCTCGGCGACGGCTTTTTCGTCAATTCCAATCTCGAATCCCGGTTCGTCAATCAGTATCATCCGTATTTTTACTTCCGGGGCCTGAACGCCTCGATCTCCGGGCCGGCCTTCGATCTCTCGGTTTTCGGGGGGACGCTGGCCCGGTTGACCGGGCTCCTGGGGAGCACGTACGAGATCAAGGACCAGCCTTTTTACGGGATCCGGGGCCGCTGGAAGCTGCCGGCCGGGGGGGTCGCCGGGGCCGGAATCATCCGCGCCCGCCGGGATCCGGCCGACCCGGAAGGCCCCGAAAAAAACACCCTGATCCTGCTTGACGCCGAAGCCCCGGTCGTCGAAGGAATAAAAATCCTGGGTGAATTTAAAACCAGCCTCACGCCCGAACCCTCCGGGCCGGCCGGCTCGGCCAACGCCCTGCGCCTCGGCCCGTTCTTCCGGTCGGGAAAATGGAACATCGAGGCGAACTACCGCTTCACCGGGTCCCGTTTTTACGACCTCAATCCGGATTATCAGTACGTCCGCGACGAGCAAGGCCTCTTCGCCTCGGTCCGCTGCCAGGCCTCGCGCAACCTGGTCCTCTTCGGCTTCGCCGACCGCTTCGCCGACAACACCGGCGGCGATCCGGCCCAAAACACCCTCCGCTCCCTGTCGGTCATTTCCGGGTTTTATCTCAACACCCGCTCGCTCTTCGATCTGTCCCTCCAATGGGAATTCCAGCGGCGGGTCTCGGAACACGACCTTCCCGGTTCCGTGGATTTTTCCTCCAACGGCGTCTTCCTCCAGGCCTCCCGGACGATGGGCGATTTTTTCCCCTATCTCCGGGTCAAGCTGCAAAGCGTCCGCGAGGGCCCCGGCCTTCCCGCAAGCGGCCTGCCCGTCATCTATCTCGGCTTCCGAAAGAGGATGCCCCGGGGATCGTTTTTATGGGTCGAGGGGCAATACGACCATAAGCGGAACACCGCGGCCGGCCTGATCGACCGGAACCTCTACGTGCGGACGGGTTGGAACCAGGCCTTTTCTCCTGATTTCGACCTTTACGCCGAGCTCTTTTATGAGCGGTACGGAGCCGTCCAGGCCGTCTCTCAGATCGTCGCCTACGTCGGCGTCCGGGTCGGCCTCGGCCGGACCCTCCAGGTGCGGGCCGACATCCGGGCGTCCGAGCCGTTGAACCGGAGGGACATCCGCTCGTCGGACTACCAATTCACCCTCCGCCTCGACAAGCGCTTCTCCTGGGGCCAAGAGCCCAAGATCATGGGCCGCAAGACCGTCGGAGCCGTCCTCGGCATCGGATCGATCGAGGGTTACGTGTTCGAGGACGCCAACGGCGACGGCCTCATGAGCCCGGGCGAAAAGGGATTGGCCGGGGTGTCGCTCCGTCTCGAGGACGGATCGCGGGCGATGACCGGGGAGGACGGACGCTACCGCTTCCCGATGGTGGCCGAGGGCCCGCACCAGGTTCAGATCGAGGAAAACCTCATCCCGGCGATGTATTACCTGCTGAGCCCGGCCCGGGTGGACGTCTTGACCCAGGCTCGAATCACCCGCGAAGTCTCCTTTCCCCTGATCTCGGGGGCTTCGCTCAACGGCCGGTTCATCGAGGATTCCGACCGGAACGGGGCCATGGACCCCGCGGACAAGGGGCTGGCCGACATCCTGGTCATCCTGACCCCCATCGACGGAGCCGCCCAGAAGGACTTGATCCTCAACACCTACACCGACGCCGGCGGCGCCTACCGGTTCGTCAACATCCTTCCCGGGGAATACGAGCTCTCGGTCGACCCGGAGACCTTGCCGACACGAGCGGTCACGGCCGTCCCCTTTCCCTTCAAGATCAAGCTCGAGCCCGGCCGGACGGCCGGCGGAGTCGATTTCCTGGTGATCCCCCGGCCGGTCATCCGGAAAAAATAATCAGTCCACGATCGCCCCGGCGACGATGTTGGCCACCCGGGCGCGAAGCGGAACAATCGTCCCCTTGTCCTCGGGATGGACGCTGTTGGTCAGCAGGACGACGATGGTCTTGGTGTCGGGATCGATCCAGAGCGACGTGCCGGTGTAGCCCGTATGCCCGAACGACCGCGGGCCGAACAGATCGCCTCCGTTGGAGGCGTAATCCGAGCCGAGGTCCCAGCCCAGCCCGCGGCCGGAGAACTCCGTCCGGGGATAGATCGACGTCATGCGCTCCACGGCCGCCGGGCTGAAAATCCGCCGGCCGCGGAACTCGCCTTTGTTGAGAAGCATCTGGCCGAACACCGCTAAATCCTTGGCCGTGGAAAACAAGCCGGCATTCCCTGAGATCCCCTCCTGCAGACGGGCCAGGGGATCGTGGACGACGCCGAGAAGCGGCTTGCCGTCCAGGATCTGGGTGGGAACGATTTGGGCGGAAATTTTCGGATCGGGATTGTAAAACGTCCGGCGCAGGCCCAAGGGCTCGAAGATGTTCTCGGCGGAGAAACGGTCGATCGACAGGCCGGACACCCGGCGGACGATCTCAGCCAGGGTGATGTATCCCAGGCAGCTGTAGACGAATTTTTCGCCCGGCGGATTGTCCTTGGGCAGGGCGGCGATATATTCGGCCAGGGCCGAGGGCGGACAGGGCCGTCCGCACGCCTTGGCCGCGACTTCGGGCTCGGCGTAGGGGGGGAGGCCGGAGGTATGAGTCAGGAGATGCCAGATCCGGGCGTCCTCCCCGTTTTTCCCGAACCAATCCCGGTAGGGAACGAAGGAAGGGATGTACGTTTTGACCCGGTCCCAGAGGCTGAGCCGGCCGCTTTCGACGAGGATCATCACCGAGGCCGCCGTGGCCACGGGCTTGGTGAGCGAGGCCATGTCGAAAATCATGTCCTTCTCCATCGGCCGGCGGTCCGGGATCCAGCGGCTGTCGCCGTAAGCCTCATGAAGGACGATTTTTCCCTTGCGGGCCACCAACAGGACCGCCCCCGGCAATTCCTTCCGGGCGATCGCCTCCCCGATGACGGTCGACGCCCGGGCCAACCGGTCCGGATCGAAGCCGGCGTCCCGGACGGTGCCGCCGGGCAGGGACCGGCGGGCGCAGGCCGCCCCGAGAAAAATCAAGATGATCGCCGCCGACGCCGCTTTTTTCATCGGATGCCTCCCAGGGCCCGCCCGATCCTCCCGGCCGCCTCCCGCAGGACGGAATGCGGACAGGCGAAATTAAGCCGGGCGAACCCCTCCGTCTCCGGGCCGAACATCGCCCCGTCGTTCAAGTATACTCCCGCCTCGCGCAGAAGGAACTCCTTCCATCGCGCCGGGGCCAGGCCGAGGCCCCGCCCGTCCACCAAGCCCAGGTAGGTCCCCTCGGGCTTGAAAAACCGGAGAGGCGCGAGGCGCTCGTCGAAGAATTTCCGGAGCAGGTCGGCCCCCTCCTCCAGGTAGACGAGAAGGGCTTCGAGCCAGGAGCCGCCGCCCCGGTAAGCGGCCTCCATGGCGGCCAATCCGAACACGTTGGGAAGCTCCCAGCCGAAATCCCTGAATTCCTTCCGGAAGCCCTCGCGGAGGCCCCGGTCCCCGGCGACCGCCAGGGAGGCGGCCAAGCCGGCGACGTTGAACGTCTTGCTCGGAGCGATAAGAGTGATCGTCCGGGCGGCGATGTCCGGGCCGAGGGTCGCGAAGGGAATATGCCGGAAACCGCGAAAGACGAGATCCCCGTGGATCTCGTCGGACACAACGACCAGGTTCCGCTCCAGACAAATCTCCGCCAGCTTCCGCAGCTCCTCCTCCGTCCACACCCGGCCGACCGGGTTGTGGGGGCTGCAGAGGAAAAGCATTTTGACCCGGTCGTCGACGCGCCGGCGGAGATCGTCGTAATCCATCGTCCAGCGGCTGTTTTCAAGGCGGAGGGGATTGCGCACCAGCCAGCGCCCCGACGCCTCGACCGCGGAAAAAAACGGCGGATAGACCGGCGTCTGGATGATCACCCCGTCGCCGGGCTTGGTGAACGCCCGGACGCAGGCGTGAAGGGCCGGGACGATGCCCGGCGCATAGGAGAATTCCTCCGGATGGACATCCCAGCCGAAGCGCGTCCGCAGCCAGCCGGCCGCCGCTTCGCGGACGGACGCCGGGTCGGACGGATAGCCGTACGCCCCATGGGCCGCCCGCCGGGCGACGGCTTCACAAACGGCCGGCGGGGCGGCGAAATCCATGTCGGCCACCCAGAGGGGAAGGGCCTCAGGGGAGTTAAGCTTCAGGGCCGGGAAGTCCCATTTCAACGAACCGGTCCCCCGCCGGTCCAGGACGCCGTCGAAATCGAATCTCATGAATCCTTCCGGACGCGTCCGTCCGGCCCGATGCGCCAGGCCGCTCCGTCCGGCCGGGTGAAGGACGCCTCGAAAAGCCGCTCGGTCGCCTGGAGAACGGGCGGAGAAACGAAACCTGAAACCTTGAGCTCCCTTTCGGTCAAGCCGAGAGCCTTCAGATCCGCCGTGAACGCGCCTTTCTCGGAGAAATGCGCCCATTCCCGGTAATAGATGCGGCGCAGGACCCACTTGGCTTTTTCCTCGGGCCGGGCGACAAAGGCGTCTTTGCCCTTGCCGGCGGTTTTGTCTGAAAACTGGACGAATCCCCACAATTCGGGATAGTGGATGTTGACCAGTCCCATCGGGGACCAGACCCAGTTGTCCTCGGGATAAGGGTTCCCCGTGGCCGGGTCGACGGCCTTGAGGATCATTCCGTCGGCCGCGGTCGTCCGGTATTCCACCCGGGAGAAATTGACCCGCCACTGGTCGCCCGGCTTGGGCGCGGCCGCCGGCCGGGCGGCTTCCTTGAGCACGGCCCAGGGCAGGGCCATCTCGACGAACCAGCTTCGGTCCTTGTCCGCCGGATTGTTCAGCGTTCCGCTGACCAGGACGCCCGTCTGCAGGCCGGGGATTTCCCAGGAATGGATGTTGGCCGGCCGGCCGTCCCGGTAGGGATTGACAAGAAACAGGTCCCAAACGGTGTTGAGGGCGTTGATCTCCAGCTCATAGTAATCGTGGGTGTCTCCGTCGGGATCGATGAAGACCTCGAAATCATTCTCCTGGTAGATGATGGCGTCGTGGTCGGCGAGCGTCGCCCAGACGTTCGGCTCCTCCAGGTAGGCCCCGATATAAAAATACCGGTCGTCCCACAACATCTTGGCCATCGTCCGGAACCTCGGCTTCGGACGCCGGCCGCCCTCGATATCGACGAAGGGCTCGGTCCAAGGAGCTTTCTCCCAGACGGATTCGTCCAGGTCTCCATCCACCGTCACCGGGCCGGCCGCCCGGTAACAGACATAGGTCCGGGGATCAAAGGAAATCCTCGGTTCGGGAATCCGCGGCCTTTCGGCCGCGAGCGCCAAAGACATCGCGAGCAGGAGTCCGGCGGCCGAGCCGGCCCTGGATAAAAGCGTTTTTCGCATGGCCTCCTCCATCGGGAAGAAGCCATTTTAGCAGAAATACGCCGATTCCGGAGCCTTAGAATCCCTGCCAGAAGCTGAAGGCGAAATGCCAGCCTTGGCCGGGACGGTCAAGCGGCTTGACGTAGTCGCAGCCGACGATGAAATACCCGAAGACGTTCGCCCGCAGGCCGATCCCGTAGCTGGACAGGGGTTTGCGGTCGCCGCCGAGGAACCAGGCTTTATGCTCCTTGTCCCAGGCCACGGCGCTGTCGAAAAAGGCGATGAAGTCAATGGGGAAGACTCCATAATATCCCTTGCCCAACCCCAGAACGCCGAACAGCGGGAAGCGAAGCTCGAAGTTGGCCACGGCGATATGCGACCCGAACAACCGCTCGTAATCGAACGTCCCGCTTTTCATGTCGACTTCCTCGGCCGTGAAGCTGTTGTACTCGTATCCTCGGATGAGAGTCCCGTACCCGAGATACATCGGGTAGAGGCGGTCATCGCTGCCGCCGGCCCCGTAGCGGCCGTAGTGAAGGACCCGGAAGGCCAGGGTAAAGGGCTTGATGGGAACGACATACTTGCGGAAATCGGCCAGCAGGGTCGTGTAATTAAGCGTCCCGAATGTCGGGGAGACTTCGAAACGGTAGCTTTGGCCGATGATCGGGCCGGTCGCCCCGAACAGGGACGTGTCGTAGACCAGGGCGGCGCTGACGAACGGCATATGGAGCCCGTCGGCCGCCGGGAGATCGAAATCCTCGTAGGAAAGGCGCCGACCGGTATAATAGGAATATCCCGTCCGGTACAGCGAGTTGGAGAACTGGATATAGCTGTAGCCGCCCTGGAACTCCACCCGCTGGGCCGGGCTGAACGGATACGTGGCGAATCCGCCCAACTGGTAATAGATCTGCCGGTAGATGAGCTCATTGATGAAATAGGCCGGCTCCCCGCCGATATCGCCGTAATCGATCCAGTATCTCCCGTAGCTGTACGGCATCCGCTGGCCCAGGAAGCCGAAATTCGTCCGGCTTTTGCTGTTGGTGTAGAGGCCGATGACCGCCGAGTCGACGAGACGGTTGGACAGCTGGGCGATGCCCGTCACGTTGTGCTGGCCGAGCATGTCGCTGAAGGTCATGGCGATGCCGCCGCCGGCGTAGGAGCCGAACCGGTCCATGCCGATTCCGACCTGGGGCGGCGTGATGAAATCCAGGGTGATCTTGGATTCGTAGGGAGCGGAGGTGAACGCGGACTCATCCATCGGCAGCCCGAACAGCGAGTTGCGGAGAAGGCCCGTCAGCTCCGAGCCCGCCCGGGCCTTGGGAGGGAGGATCGCCGAGGAGCGGTCGACCGCCTCCGGGCCGACCGGCGTCCCGGCCGCGTCCCGGCCGGCGTTGATCCGGTAGATGCTGTAGATGCCGTCGTCGTAGACGCTGTACAGGATATCGTCGGTCTGGGAAGCGACCGTCAGGGCGGGACTGAGGGCCGTGATGCCGGAGACGCCGGTATAGAGATTCGTAATCTGATAGAAGCGGCCCGTGTTTCGGTCCAACCGGTAGAGGTTGGAGACGCCGTCCCGGTCGGAGATGAAATACAGCTGCCGCCCGTCGGCCGACCATTGCGGCGAGATGTGCTTGCCGGCTTGAAAAGCCGGCAGCTCCCGGATCTCCCCCGTCTCAGGATCGAGGAGAGCCAGGTGAAAACCGCCGGAACCGACCAGGGAAAGGTCGGAGGCGAACCGCTCGGTGATGAAGGCGATCCATTTCCCGTCGGGCGACCAGGCCGGCTGAAGGTCGCCGTAGGGATCGGAGGTCATGTTTTGAAGCGTTTGGGTTTCCAGGTCGTAAACGAAGAGATCCGAATATCCCCCGGTCAAAGCGGAGAAAGCGATCTTCCGGCCGTCGGGCGACCACGTCGGGTTGAGAATCTCGCCCAACTGAGGAAAGACGATGTCGTCCTTGAGCCGGCGCCCCCCCACGTCGAGAAAGGACAGGGCGGGCTTGCCGGCGATGACCGATCCGAAGGCGAACTGCGTCCCGTCCGCGCTCCAGGATCCGGCCGAATAAATGAACTGGATGCTTTGGAAATGAGGGTCGATCGAGGTTTTCGTCAGCTTCCGGGTGATTTTTCCGGTGAGGGCGTCCCCCAGGAACATCTCGATCGAAAACAGGTCGCGCGAAGAGATGAAAACAAAATTCTTCCCGTCGGGCGAGACCGCCGGGGCGCAATTCAGGGACACGTCCTCGGTCCCCTTGACCACCACTTGGGCTTTATTCAGCGGGCCCTCCGTGGATTTTTCGATCAGGCCGTATTCGGCTTTCAAGGCTTCGTGCCAGTCCTTGGAGAATTGCTCCGGAGTGACGCCCAAGACCCGGGTGAAGGCTTTCTGGTAGTCGTAGCCGCGGACCACATCCCGCATCAGCCTGGCGGCCACAAGGTCCCCCCACCGCCCTCCAATATAGGCATAGACCGCTTGGCCGTACCGGTAGGGGAAATACTTGTAGTAATTTTCCAGGTCCTTGAGGGCCGGGATCTTTTTCCTCCGGATCATATCCCGCATCCACATGGCCGTGTTGGGATCCTCCGGGCCGATCGAAAAGTATTCGGCCGCGCCTTCGATCAGGAACAGCGGGGTTCGGGCCAGTCCCTCCCCGCCCTGCGGATTGGCCCGGCCTTCCCCTCCTAAGGCCATGTCGTACTGGAAGGCGTGGACGAGCTCGTGGCCGATGACGTGATCCGTGTCGTCCAGGGAAGCTCCGAAGGGCAGGATGATCCTCCGCTTGAACGATTCCGTCACGCCGCCCGTGCCCTCGCTGATCAGCTCGGAGAGGACGGTCGTCTGCTCGAATTGGGGATGGCTGGCGTACATGATGAGGGCTTGCTTGCCCTTGAGATCATGGTTGAAGATCCGGGCCAGCCGGTTGTACCAGCGCTCGGCCATGCGGGCGGCCGTCCGGACGGCGGCTTCCTCCTCCGGATAGTAGTAAATTTGAAAATGATCGGTGGTCAGGACCTGATAATCGAATTTCTCGTATTGAACCTTGTTCCGGCCGAAATATTGAGCCGAAGCCGTGACGGCCGTCGCCCCGAAAATCAGCAGGAAAACGATCCGGCGAAAACGGACGCCCGACGGCTTCTGTTCTCCGGTTGGGAATTTCATGGGGTCTCCTTCTTCATGACCTTCTTTCGCGTCGTTTCATCTTCGCTTACGGCCATTTAATTGTCAAACCGATTTCTCGGCCTAAACGTTGCCCTATGGACAAGTTATCAAGAATCATGCCAAGCCCGGTTCGGGCGGGAAACCGAAGAAAAACGGAGCCGGGCGTCCTCCCCGGAGGACAGACTGTCATCTGAAGAGACTTCCGGACCTCGCCGGCGGCCCGGTTTTTTCTACGAGCCGCCGAGGGGTCCTGGAAAGCGCCGGCCTTTTCCCGAATCGCCGGGAGCGGGAGCCGGAGGATGACCTTGGGAACGATCTGGTTCGATCATATTCAACAAGCCATCCTCCCGCGAACAGGCTTGAGGCTGTTTTTTCAATTCTTTCGTCCCCGCGCAATTTTAACGAACCGGCGCAATCGATTTTGAGTAAATCCGCCCTGGGCATAATCAATCATCGCGTCCATAATTTTCCGCCCGAAAAAATACGCTCGGTAGACCCGGTTCTTTTCATGCTTGAACCGGCCGTGATACGGGCAGATCTGGCAATAATAAGGAATGACGCCGCGGGCGATCGACCTTCGAATGCGGCGGGCCTTCCGGCTGTTCCAGATGTCCTCGAAATCATTTTTGGCGAGATTCCCGATCTTCCCGCCCGGCCGGATGATGAAACAACAGAAATAGCAGTCTCCGTTCACCTCGACGAGAATGTTTTCCCAGGGCTTGCGGCAGGGGGAAGCGGTTTTTCTCATTTATAATATCCGGAAAATTCGGCGACGAACTCGATTCCACGGCTTCGAGCCTTCCGCCGGGCCGTCTCGACGGCTTCCCGGAATTCCGGCGCTTTGACGTCGATCATTTGATCGTGATAGCGGAAAACGAAATCCCCGTTCCATACCTCGTAATCTTTCGTCGGATTCAGGAGGCCGAGGTGAATGATCTCGGCTCCCAATTCCCCGGCCAGATCGACGAAGGCGACGATCTCCGCGGCGTTTTCCCTCATCAATGTCATGTTGACCTTGATCTTCGGATGAGAGACCCCCAACGCCTGTTTCATCATCGACAACCGCCTGATATTTCCGATGACGAGATCGAAATCCGATCGCCGGATCTTCCGGTAGGTTTCGCGGGTCGCCGCGTCTAGAGAAAAGTCGATCATATTGAGTTTTTTGGAGATGAGGATCCGGCTCATTTCCTCGGTCAGGAGCAGGCCGTTTGAATCGAATTGAACCCACGTCTTGTCCGGATCCGTGTTGTCGAGGAGAATGAGGAGCTTCTTTCCGAGCAACGGTTCCCCGACGCCGTGCAAAGAGATCGTCTGAAATCCCCGCAAACAGGGAAGAAGCTTTTGGACGGCCGCGTCGCGGATATCGCCTAAGAAACCTCTTTTGTCGAACAGCCGGGGATAGCACATGACACACGGAGGATGGATGTTGCACCGGGTGCAGGATTCGATTTCTAAAATCGAAGGCAACGATGCGGCGAAGCCGCGGGATATAAGCCGTTTCTTCCAGCGCTTCATCATGAAAATATATCTAATAATCGAGGATTAATTATTCTGGGCCGAAAAAACGCAAACAACGGATAGGAATTTCGTTTTTCGGCCGGTCGAAGACGCGAGCCATGTCTTGTCGTGATATTCTATCTCCCCCTCGGAAATGAGAATAATCAAGCGGACAAGGCCTGTCAAGCCGTATAATAACCTTCCCGTTGGGAGATCAGGACGGCGTTTTTCTGCTCGATACGGGCATTGTCGTCTTTCTTGTAGGGCCGGCTTCAGGTAATACCGATGCCGCGCTCATGGCAGGACGATGCCGACCTCACTTTGCCCAAGAACGGCTTGCCTTTTCCACCAAGATGCAGCCCGCTTCCTCCCAGGCTTTTTGGATGACGTCCAGCGTCTCCCGCCGATAGAAGCGATTCCGCTTTCGGGGAGGTTTTGGCTTCATCCGGCGGCCGGTCTCAATCAAGTTGATCCGAGCCATGGCCTATTTTCGATGAAAACCAGTCGCGGCGCAGACCTCGTCTAATATCCTCTTTTTTGAAGTTCTTGAGGCTTGACGATATCGTTTGGACATGGATTCCATGAGTTCCCTCCGGCTGTGAAGATCCATTCTCTGCCCTCCTCAGGTCAAGAGAGGAGGGTAAAAAAATCTCTTTTCCCTTGTCCAGCCAGGGTAAGATTTTTAAATGGCAAGACATATCACCCTTCGGTAAGATTTTAGATGGCGCGATTCGTTTCATTGACAGGAATCCGAACCCGGGTTACGATTCGTCCTTTCCATTCCGTCGATTCAAGGAGGCTCGGATGAAAAAAACGCTTGCTTGCGCTTTCGCCGCAATCCTGATCGCGCTTCCCCTTCTCGCGGCCGCTCAAACCGCCGCGAAGAACGCCGGAAAGAAAACAGAGGGAATCGGCGCGGGAACATTCGCCGGCTTGGCCTGGCGTTCGATCGGCCCGGCCCACACCTCCGGCCGCATCGCCGATTTCGCCGTCAATCCCGGCAATCCCAAACAATATTTCGTCGGCGTGGCCAGCGGCCACATCTGGAAGACCGACAACGCCGGCATCACGTGGACGCCGGTGTTCGACAATTACGGCGCCTACGCCATCGGCTGTCTGGCCATGGATCCGGCCAATCCCAACGTCGTCTGGGCCGGGACGGGCGAAAACAACCACCAAAGGGCCCTCGGCTACGGCGACGGCGTGTACAAGACCGTCGACGGCGGTAAATCCTGGACGCCCATGGGCCTAAAGGACTCCCGCCAGATCGGGGTCATCCTTATCCATCCCAAGAATTCCGACACGGTTTACGTCGCGGCCGAAGGCTCGGCCTGGGGTCCGGGCGGCGACCGCGGCCTTTTCAAGACGACCGACGGCGGAAAGACTTGGGCCAAGGTGTTGTCCATCAGCGAGAACACCGGGGTCAACGCCGCGGTCATGGATCCGCGCGATCCCGACGTCCTCCTCGTCACCTCGGAACAGCGCCGCCGGCACGTTTTCACCAAGATCGGCGGAGGGCCGGAAACGGCGTTTTATAAAACGACGGACGGCGGCAAGACCTGGCGGAAAATCACGGCGGGCCTGCCCTCCGCCCCCATGGGAGGGATCGGGCTGGCCCTTTCCCCCGTCGATCCCGACGTCGTCTATGCCATCATCGAAGCGGCCGGGGACGCGGGCGGCTTTTTCCGTTCGTCCGACCGCGGCGAGTCCTGGACGAAAATGAGCGCCTATCATTCCTCGGGGCAGTACTACAACGAGATCACGTGCGACCCGAAGGACGTCGACACGGTCTATTCCATGGAGACCGTCTCCCGGGTCACCCGCGACGGCGGGCGCACCTGGACGCCCCTGGGACTGGACGCCCGGCACGTCGACGACCATGCCCTCTGGATCGACCCGCGGGACACCGCCCATTTCCTCATCGGCGGGGACGGGGGGATCTACGAGACTTACGACGGCGGCGCGAAATACCGGTTCGTGACGAACCTCCCCGTGACCCAGTTCTATCGGGTGACCGCGGACGAGTCGCGGCCCTTCTACTTTGTTTACGGCGGAACCCAGGACAACGGCAGCATGGGCGGCCCGTCGCGGAACACGAGCGCCGACGGCGTCACGAGCGACGAGTGGTTCTTCACGGTCGGCGGAGACGGGTTCGTCTCCCGGGTCGATCCGGCGGACCCGAACATCGTCTACTCCGAATGGCAGTACGGCAACATCGTCCGCTTCGACCGAAAGAGCAGGGAAAGCTTCTCCATCAAGCCCCAGCCGGCCAAGGGCCAGCCGACCTTCCGCTGGTTCTGGGATTCGCCGTTCCTCATCTCGCCGCACTCCCCCACCCGGCTATATATCGCCGCCGAACGGGTTTTCCGGTCCGACGACCGGGGCGACTCCTGGCGGGAGATCTCGGGCGACCTGACCGCCGGAATCGACCGGAACTCGATCCCGGTCATGGGCAAGTACTGGAGCGTCGACGCCGTGGCCAAGGACGTCTCGACGTCGCAGTACGGCCTGATCGTCTCGCTGGCCGAATCGCCGCTCAAGGACGGACTGCTTTTCGCCGGAACGGACGACGGCCTCATCCAAGTCACCGAGAACGGCGGAGGCGAATGGCGGAAGATCGACCGGTTCCCCGGAATCCCGGCCCGGACGTACGTGAGCGACATTTGCCCTTCGATGTTCGACGAAAACGTCGTCTACGCCGCTTTCAACAACACCCTCAACGACGACTTCAAGCCCTACCTCCTCAAGAGCACGGACAAGGGCCGGACCTGGACCGCGATCGCCGCCGGCCTTCCGGACAACGGGGGCGTGCACACGATCATCCAGGATCACGCGAATCCCGACCTTTTGTTCTGCGGGACCGAGTTCGGCGTCTTCGCCACGGTCACCGGCGGAAAGGAATGGTTCGCCCTCAAAACGGGCTTGCCCACGATCAGCGTCAAGGACCTGGCCGTCCAGCGGAGGGAAAACGACCTGGTGGCCGGGACATTCGGCCGGGGCATCTACGTCCTGGACGACTACACGCCGCTGCGGCACATCAAGGCCGACGACGTCAAAAATGAATTTCGGCTCTTCCCCGTCAAGGACGCCGTCTCCTTCATCCGGACGTCCGCGAAATACGGCCAGGGGGCGACCTGCTTCCTCGCCCCCAACCCGGAATACGGGGCGGTTTTCACCTATTTCCTCAAGGAAAGCCCGTTGACCCGGAAGGAGATCCGGCAAAAGCGCGACAAGGAGCTTTTCGACAAGGGCGAGCGCATCCCCATCCCCTCGCTGGACGAACAGCGCCGGGAAGCCGAGGAACACAAGCCCTACCTCCGGTTCACCGTCGCCGACGAGTCGGGGCGCCCGATCCGGGTCCTCCGGACCGCTCCCTCCTCAGGCGTGAACCGGATCGTTTGGGATCTCAGCTATCCCCTCCCCGCGCCGGTCCGGGAGAGCGGCTCCTTCGATCCGTTCCGGAAGGATCCGTCCGGATTCATGGTCATGCCCGGACGCTACACGGTCTCCGCGGCCAAGGTCGTCGACAACGTCGTCACGCCGCTCGGAGAGCCCCAGTCCTTCACCGTCACTCCCCTGGCGGACGCCACCATGGCCGCCGCCGACCGGGCCGGGCTGGCCGCCTTCCAGAAAAACGTGGCCGAGCTGACCCGCGCGGCCTACGCTGCGGACGAGGAGACGGCGGCTCTGGCCGCCCGCGTCCGCCGGATCCGCCAGACGGCGGCCGGACTTGCGGGCGCTCCCGACAGCCTGATGCCGGCGGTCCTTCGGGCCGAAAAAACGATCGACGAAATCCGTTTGGCCCTGGACGGCTACGAGGCCAAAGCCAGCTTCGAGGAGGTCCCGCCGGCCCCGATGCCCATCCGCAACCGCGTCGAGGAGCTGATCGGCATCCAGTTCTCCACGACCGCCGCGCCGGGCAAAACCCAGATCGAAAACTACCGGGCCGCCCGGGAGGATCTCGAGGCCTTGATCGGGAAGCTCGAAACGCTCAAGACCGTGAGCCTTCCCGCCCTGGAAAAAACGCTGGACGAGCACCGGGCGCCGTGGACGCCGGGACGGATCGTGAAAATCGGAGAATGACGCACCGGGATCTGAGGCCGGACGACTCGGGAGAATCGCCCCTCCGGGCGGTTCTCCCGAAAGAGAGGCGGAAGCCCTCCGGCTGATGATCCCCGCTCGACAAAACGGAAAGCGGAGGTTCTTCCGGCCGGGCGGAACGGGTCATGGACTTGAAAGCACGGAAGATCCCCGCTAGAATTTCTTCGTCTGAATGAACCGGCCGGCTTTTTCGTTAGTCGAAGGGACAAGAGAAAGAAAACGAGCCTGTCCAAGACAAAGAAAAAAATGACGAGGGGGATGATGAATCATCGATTTTCGAGCGCCGCTTTACGTCGTTCCTTCTTCCCGCCGCTGCTTGCCCTTTTGCTCCTTTTCGCCTTCGGCTGCAAACGAGCGGAGGCGCCGTTCCGGTTCATCGACCGGCTGGCCGAGGAAAATGTCGCCGCCTCGCCCTTGAAAACGCCATCCTCCGCGGCGGATTCGACGGCGCCGGGTCCGGAATGGGCGGAATCCATGCTGGCCGCCGCCGTGGTCCACGACCCTCCGGCGGGGAAGAATCCCTGGTCGCTGGAGAAAACGCTCGTTCTCGGACCGGATGTTTTTCCCGTTCTGCTGGCCGCTCCTCCCACCGAACTCCGGTATCGCCTGCGGATTCCGCCCCGAGGCGCTCTCCGGTTTGGATACGGGCTCTATGATGAGAACAAGGGAGAAAGCGCGGGAGAGACGGTCTTTGAAATCACGCTGGAGGATGGTTCTTCTCCAATCCGGATTTTCGAGGAACCGCTGAATCTCGGCCGCGCGAAAAGCCATTATCGGGCCGCGTTCCGCGAAATCGATCTTTCAACCCGGGCGGGGAAAACCGTCACGGTCGTTTTCCGAACCCGCGCGGCGGAGGTTCTCGAACCGAAAGACGCCCGGGCGTTTTCCGAAAAAAACGGCGTGGCCTTCTGGATCGATCCCCTTCTCGTCCCGAGACGGGAGGCGGGGAAACCGGCGGCCGAGCCGCCCAATATCATCCTGATCTCGATCGACACGCTCCGGGCCGACCATCTTTGTTCGTACGGCTACCGGCGGCCGACGAGTCCGGCGGCCGAACGCCTGGCCGGCGACGGAATCCTCTTTACCTCTTGTTACAGCGCCGCGCCTTACACCCTGGCCTCCCACGCGACGATGCTGACGGGCTTGGACCCGGCCCGCCACCAAGCCCTTTACATGGCCGATGGAATAACGCCCGCCGTTCCGACGATCGCCGAAATCCTCCGCCGGGCCGGATACGAAACCGCGGCCTTCACCGGCGGCGGGCAGCTCAACGCCAAATACGGCTTCGCCCGGGGATTCGACTTGTACAATGAACAGGCCGGACGCAATCAACTCCTCAATTCCGCCGCCAACGTCCGCCGGAACGCCGCTCTTTGGCTGGAAGCCCGCAAGGCCTCGAATTTTTTCCTGTTTCTCCACGCCTATCAGCCGCACAATCCCTATCGCTCCCCGGAATTCGCCGAACGGTCGCTCTTCCTCCGCGACGACATGCCCTGGAAGGAGGTATCCCTCCAAGACGTGCTCGGCCGCGGATTCCCCCGCTTGTTCCAATCCTTGACGCCGCGGGAACTCGAGAACATGACGGCCCTCTACGACGTGGAAATCCGGACCGTCGACCGGTTCCTGCTCGGGCCGCTGGTCGAGGACTTGAAGAGGCTGGGCCTTTACGAGAACGCGCTGATCATCCTCGCGGCCGATCACGGGGAGGAATTTTACGATCACGGCGCCTGGGAGCACGGCCATACGCTGTACAACGAGCTGATCCGCGTGCCCTTGATCATCAAGCTTCCGGGAGCGCGCGGGGCGGGACGGCGCGTCCACGAGAACGTCGGGCTCGTCGACCTGGTCCCCACCATCCTGGCCGAGGCGGGCGTCGCCGCTCCCTCCTCCGGATTCGACGGGGAAAGCCTTCTTCCCCTTTTCAAAGGGAATCCACTTCCCCGGCGGACGCTGACGAGCTTCCTGCCGGCCGGATTCGTTTATGATTTTCCCAGCCGGGTCGCCGTCCTCCGGCGGCCGTACAAGCTCATCCTCAACGGCGAATTCCTGCCGGGGTTCCGCGAATACTTTTCCCCTCCCCCGCCGGCGAGGATCGCCGTCGAATTGTACGACTTGGAAGCCGACCCCGAGGAAAAGACCAATCTCGCCGACCGCAAAACCGCGGTCGTCCGGGAGCTCCTGCCCGTCGCCGAGGCGTATCTCAAGACGGCCATGGACCGGGCCGGGCGGAGGGAGCTCGTCGTCGACAAGAAGCTGGAGGAAGAGCTCCGGTCGCTGGGCTACATCCGCTGACGGGACGCCGTCCTACCAGACCACGCCGTAATCATCGCCGGAATTGCTCGAGCCGCCCCAGAAGGTGCCGTGCTCGCGGTCGAAGAAGATCGCGTTGATGGGCCCGGACGTGGACGCCTTGACGTCCAGGCGGTAACCCATCGCCCGGAGCTCGGCCCGGACGTATTCGGGCACCTGCTCGTTGATCTCCAGCCGCCCGGGAATCGCCTTGTGGTCGTCGAAGGAGTTGCGCATCTGGAAGCTGGTGAAATGAGGGGCCTCGCAGGCCTGCTGGACGTTCATCCCGAATTCGACCATCTCCAGGAAAAACTGGAGAAGATTCTGATCCTGGGTGTCCCCGCCCTGGACGGCGCAGGAAAGATACGGAAAGCCGTCTTTCAGGACGAGCCCGGGCGTCAGCGTCGAGCGGGGC